>ENA-OPTX01001074-OPTX01001074.1-human-gut-metagenome-genome-assembly--contig:-NODE-1074-length-10910-cov-3.483280_pt1 | contig 10910 bp, 7 predicted proteins | sample MGYA00241465_ERZ501922 | MGnify/ENA primary metagenome ERZ501922 (study PRJEB25962, sample SAMEA2042399) | human gut metagenome | biome: human gut; feature: human-associated habitat; material: faeces...
CCGGATATAATCTACTGCATTTTTTAAAATATACTTGCGGAAGCTTTCTTTTTCCAAGAATTGGGTGCTCCGTTCCCAAAAGAGACCTATCTGAATTACGACTTGAGCGATGATAACTGCGCTTTATTACGCCACGAGTTCAAGATAAGGGGAATCAAGCCGATCGCCTTTGGTGTAGCCTCTTATGGGACTAACGAGGAATGGGATAAGTTCTTCGCATTCGCTCATAAAATAGGCGCACATATCGTGACTGTCGAACCGGAGTTAAACCAGTTGGACTACATCGAATCCCTCGCCAAGAAGTACGATATGGAGGTAGCGATCCATAACCATCCGAGTCCATGCATTTACGCAAGTGCCGAGGTGGTAGAGAAAGCGCTGAAAGGCCGTTCTCCCTTGATGGGAGTATGCGCCGATATCGGCCATTGGAAACGAGTGGGTGAAGATCCGCTCAAGAATCTCCAGAAGTTGTCCGGACGCATCAAGGTAGCACATTTGAAAGACCTCACCGACAAGATGGAAGACGCTACATGGGGAACCGGGATCTTACCGGTAAAAGCGTTCGTCAACGAGCTGAAGCGTCAGCATTTCAACGGGCTTATCTCCATCGAGTACGATGATTTCAAATCCGATATCCAAGAGATACGCAACAGCTTGGAATTCCTACAGAAATGCTCTAAATAAAGGCATACTCTTCCTTTAAAAACACCTATATCGGCATAGGCCCACACGTATATACGTATAGGCTTACGCCGATATTAATATGGGCCTACACGTATATACGTATAAGCCCACACCAATATATGCATAAAAAGTCGTTATTAAAACAATGGATTATCCACCTTTTCTCTCAGCAACGCCAGATCCACCACCTGTTGAATGTCACTCACATAATGGAACACCAAGCCTTTCAAATACTCCGGTTTAATCTCATTGATATCCTTCTCATTCTCCTTGCAAAGAATCAATTCCTTAATCCCGGCACGTTTAGCCGCCAAGATCTTCTCTTTGATACCTCCCACGGGAAGCACTTTGCCACGCAACGTGATCTCGCCTGTCATAGCCAAGTTCTTTTTCACCTTACGCTGAGTAAAGGCGGAGACAAGAGAAGTCACCATCGTTATTCCGGCACTCGGTCCGTCTTTCGGGATCGCCCCCTCCGGTACGTGGACATGCACATTCCAGTTCTCGAACAACTCCTCGTTGATATTAAACTGAGCCGCATGCGCATGGATATACTCAAGTGCCAACATGGCAGACTCTTTCATCACATCTCCCAGATTCCCGGTCAAAGTAAGCTTTGACCCCTTACCTTTACTTAAGCTCGACTCCACGAAAAGAATCTCACCACCAACAGCCGTCCAAGCTAATCCCGTAACCACGCCGGCATAGTCATTCCCTTGATATTTATCGCGGGAATATTCGACCGCCCCTAGATATTCATACAAATCCTCCGGCTTAATGCTCGTCGGGATAGGCTCGTCGCTAGCGACCTTACGGGCTAGCTTACGCATGATTTTGGCGATTTTCTTATCCAATTCCCGGACACCGCTCTCGCGTGTATAGGCTTCAACGATCACTTGTAAGGTTTTCTTGGGGAATTTCACGGAACCTTTCTTCAAGCCGTGTACATCCATCTGCTTAGGCACGAGATGCTTCGCTGCGATCTCTACCTTCTCCTCCATGATATAACCGCTCACCTCGATCAGTTCCATACGATCCAGCAATGGCTGGGAAATCGTATTCAAATTATTAGCGGTAGCGATAAACATCACCTTGCTTAAATCGTAATCGATATCCAGATAATTATCGTGAAACGCATTATTCTGCTCCGGGTCCAAGACCTCCAATAAAGCGGATGCCGGATCCCCCTTGAAATCATTCGTGATCTTATCGATCTCATCTAAGATAAAGACAGGGTTCGATGTTCCCGCCTTCTGTATATTCTGGATGATACGTCCGCACATAGCGCCGATATAGGTACGACGATGTCCGCGGATCTCGGCCTCATCGTGCAATCCACCTAAAGAAACACGTACATATTTGCGGCGCAAAGCCTCTGCGATGGAACGCCCCAATGAAGTCTTGCCGACTCCCGGAGGACCGTACAAACAGATAATCGGAGATTTCATATCCCCTTTCAGCTTCAATACCGCCAGATGCTCGATAATACGCTCTTTCACCTTCTCCAAACCATAATGATCACGATCTAAGACCTTCTGGGCATGAGATAAGTTGAAATTGTCCTTACTATACTCGTTCCACGGCAAGTTAACGATATTCTGGACATATTGCGTCTGTACGGAATAATCCGGAGATTGCGGATGCAATCGTTCCAATTTTCGCAATTCCTTCTCAAAGACCTGCGCTACCTCGGCAGGCCATTTCTTACGACTGGCTTTCTCCCGTAATTCTTTTATCTCCAACTCATTGATATTCCCGCCCAATTCCTCTTGAATCGTCTTGATTTGCTGTTGAAGGAAATATTCTTTTTGTTGTTGATTGATATCCTCATGTGTCTTCATCTGGATGGAAGCTTTCAACTCCACCAGCTGATACTCGCGGTTCAAGATAAAAAGTAACCGATACGCACGCTCTTTTAAGTCCCCGATCAATAACAATTGCTGTTTCTCGGCCGATCCACTCGGTATATTGCTACAAGAGAAATTGACCACATACAAGACATTCTTATTATTCTTGATCGAGAAGATCAAATCCCGGGGAGGTTCAGCCACGGCCCCAAGCATCTTGATGGTCAAATCCTTGATCGTTGAGATCAAAGCCTCGAACTCGCGGTCTGTCTTGTCCGGCTTCGTGTCCTCCAACACGGTGATCTTACCGGAAAGATACGGATCTGTCTCGGTCAACTCATTCAATTCAAAGCGTTTCTTACCTTGAAGAATAACAGTAGTACTACCGTCCGGCATCTCTAAGACACGAACGATGTCAGCGATTACCCCGGTTGTATATAAATCCTCTAAGATAGGATCTTCCGTACCCATCTCTTTCTGGCAAACAACTCCGATCAAACTCTTTTTATGTACAGCCTCTTTAATCAGGCGCATCGATTTAGGACGCCCGATAATCACCGGCAAGGCAACACCCGGAAAGAGTACCATATTCCTTAACGGAAGAATGGGTATAGTGTCTCCAACTTTCTCTATTCCTTCTGTGAAATCCTCATCTACATCGCATTCTGTAAGAATTGGCATTACGATACCAATATTGTCATCCAAGTCATCAAACGAATTCTGGCAAAATACTCTCGTCTTTTCTTTCATATATACATTCATCATTGTATATGTTAATACAATAAACGTGCCAAAGTTACAGCTTTTCATTCAATTCTTACTAATTTCGCGGCATACAATCGATAGAGATATGGCAAATCCTTATTTTCAATTCAAGAAATTTACGGTATGGCACGATAAATGTGCCATGAAAGTCGGAACGGATGGCGTTTTGCTTGGGGCATGGGCTAGCACAGAAAGATGTCAGAGGATTTTGGATGTGGGAACCGGAACGGGATTGATCGCCCTCATGCTGGCGCAGCGTAGCACCGCGATTTTAGACGCTATCGATATAGATTCAGACGCATGTTTACAAGCTCAGGAAAACATCGCGAAATCGCCTTTCGCCAACCGGATACAAGTCTATCAAACCTCGCTCTCCGAATATATGCCGGATGAGAATATCAAATATGACTTGATCGTATCCAACCCACCCTATTTTATTGATTCATTGAAATGCCCGGATACTAAACGTAATCTAGCCCGGCATACGGATACTCTATCACTCCCGGATTTATTGCGTGATAGCCGCAAACTGTTGGCACCCGAAGGAAATATCGCCTTGGTGCTTCCCTTCGAGCAACGGGAGTCTTTAATAGACATCGCTCGAGAAGAGTCTTTGTCTCCATCGAGAGAAGCCCACGTTTCCCCCATACCGGACGCCCCTCCTAAGCGTTTATTAATAGAACTCTCAGCGACGCCGGTAGCAAAGCCCAAGTCGTCTCATCTGACTCTAGAAATCGAGCGGCATCGATATAGCGAACAATTTCCGCTTCCGGGTTTTCCTTTAAAATAAAAGAACAGACATATTCCGCGCTATAGCTAAAGACTTTTACTTGAAAATGTAAGGAAGCTTTTTATCGAAGAAGCGAGTTACCTCGTCAAATAAATTATGTACCTCCTTGGTGAAAGACACAACCTCCGGAGTCAGCACATGTAAGGCTTTTGGTTCCACCGTAATATCGATACGGCGATCTGCCATGATCGGTTCTCCATCCAAGTGCATCACGCCCGGATGTTGGCGAATAATCGTGACTTGCTGGGCTTTCATCGTCTTAATCTTACTATTCCGATCAATCTGTTTGGTAAACAATTGAATGGCCAAAGGAGCGATATCCAATGGCATAAAAGGGGATAAGATCGTAACGTCCATCCGTCCGTCCTGTATATTCGCGTGCGGAGCGATAAACGCGTTATTACCATATTGCGAAGCATTCGCGCAAGCGACTAGAAACGCCTTCTCCTTGATCGTCTGATTATCCACCACCAATTCATAAGGCTCAGGCTTATAGCTCAGATACTCCTCTATCGTATTCTTTATATAAGTAAGAGAGCCGCGCCGTTTCTCATTCGCGAATTTCTGGCTGACGGCGGCATCAAAACCGACTCCACAGGTACAGAAAAAGACCTGTCCGTTCGCCCGGCAGCAATCTATCGTCGTAACATGCCCTTTCGCGATCAGATCGATAGCTCTTTTCACGTCCATCGGTATGTGCAATTCTCTAGCTAAGCCATTGCCCGAACCTTTCGGGATGATACCTAAGATCGCATTCGAATGGATCATAGCTCTCGCTATCTCATTCACCGTCCCGTCACCGCCTACCGCCAAAATATATTCAGCTCCCTCCTCTATGGCTTGCCGAGTCAACTCGCTGGCATGGCCTGCATACTCTGTAAAAGAAATGTTTAACGAACAGTTCTTTTTCGAGCAGATCCCTTCGATCATCTTAGGTATCTTGCGCTTCGACCCTACACCTGATATAGGGTTTATGATAGCTTGTACTTTTATATCCCGTTCGCTCATCCTCACTTCTTCTTTTTTATTTGAGAGGACAAAAATAATGCTTTTATAAAACTTTTAAAGCATTTCGACTACTATAAGTTATTTTTTTACTACTTTTGCGGCTGGATTTGCCGAAACATGGGATTATGTATGCGGCGAACCTGTGTTCTTTATTAGAATAAATAAATAGCGAGATAAATCATTCTCTTTTATAATAATATGAAACTTTTACAAGAGAAACTAGCAAAGTACGACGCTCCTCAAAGAGCCATGGCAATGGGAATCTATCCTTACTTCAGGGAAATCCAGAGCGATCAGGACACGGAAGTTCTAATCAGCGGGAAGAAAGTCTTGATGTTTGGTTCTAATGCGTACTTAGGATTAACCAATCATCCTAAAGTAAAAGAAGCAGCGATCGAGGCCATGAAAAAGTATGGTACAGGTTGTGCCGGCTCACGTTTCTTAAACGGAACGTTGGACTTACACCTCCAGTTGGAAAAACGTTTAGCAGAATTTGTTGGTAAAGAAGACGCCATCGTATACTCTACAGGTTTCCAAGTTAATCTAGGTGTTGTATCCTGTATCACCGGACGTGAGGACTATATCCTTTGGGATGAGTTGGATCATGCATCCATTATCGAAGGACATCGTCTTTCTTTCTCCACGAAATTGAAATTCAAGCATAACGATATGGACTCCTTGGAGAAACAACTCCAGAAATGCGAGCCAGACAAGGTGAAACTTATCGTTATCGACGGTGTCTTCAGCATGGAAGGTGATGTCGCTAAATTACCGGAAATCGTAGCTCTCGCAAAGAAATATAACGCAAGTGTAATGGTTGACGAGGCTCATGGTATCGGTGTATTCGGTGATCATGGCCGCGGTACTTGTAATCACTTCGGCGTTACGAACGATGTTGATTTGATCATGGGAACTTTCAGTAAGTCTTTCGCTTCTATCGGTGGTTTTATCGCATCAGACGAACCGGTTATCAATTACTTACGTCACCACTCCCGTTCCTATATCTTTAGCGCAAGCAATACGCCTGCCGCTACTGCCGCAGCGAATGCGGCATTAGATATTATGTTAAGCGAACCGGAACGTATCCAACATTTATGGGATTTGACTCATTACGCATTGGATGGTTTCCGTAACATGGGTTGTGAGATCGGACATACTTCTACCCCGATCATCCCGTTGTTTATCCGTGACAACGACTTGACATTCCTTATCGTAAAAGAATTATTTGAGGCCGGAATCTTCGTAAACCCGGTAGTAGCTCCCGCAGTTGCTTCCGAGGATACACTGATCCGCTTCTCCCTTATGGCTACCCACACGAAAGAGCAACTAGATTACGCTTTGGAGACAATCCACAAGGTATTCAAGAGCCATGGGTTGGTAGACTAATCGTGTAAATATATAAGAAAAGGCCCGAAGGTTAGGTATAACACCTATCTTCGGGTCTTTTTTTATAACTGAAAAAATCATAACTATGATTTTGAATGGGAATAAATCACTATTTTTGCATATTTAGATAAATTGGGTGGTTATGTCGATGGCCCTCTTACAAATTAAAAATAAATGGATTTCATATTAGATAAAGGAAGTAGCCACATGGGCTGCAAAGGTTGCAGCAAAAGGCAAAACAATAAACTGAATACCTATGATTGGTTGTGCGATGTACCCGACGCGGAAGGCTCGACTGATTTCGTAGAGGTTCAATTTAAAAATACCCGCAAAGGGTATTACTTGAATAGTGCTAAAATACCTTTGGAAAAAGGTGATATAGTAGCCGTAGAGGCAAGTCCCGGTCATGATATCGGTACGGTTTCTTTAACGGGTAAATTGGTTCTGCTGCAAATGAAGAAGAACAATGTGCGCACGGAAGCCGAGCCTAAACGGATTTACCGAAAGGCAAAACCGACCGATATCGAGAAATATGAGGAAGCAAAAGCAAAGGAACATGCCACCATGATTCGCTCGCGGCAAATCGCAGCCGATTTAGGATTGAATATGAAAATCGGTGATGTAGAGTATCAAGGTGACGGTAATAAGGCGATCTTTTATTATATAGCGGATGAACGTGTAGATTTCCGTCAACTAATTAAAGTGCTAGCGGAGGCTTTTCGTGTTCGTATCGAGATGAAGCAGATCGGTGCTCGTCAAGAAGCCGGACGTATCGGTGGTATCGGCCCTTGCGGTAGAGAACTTTGCTGTTCCAGTTGGATGACAAGTTTTGTATCGGTCGCTACCGGAGCTGCCCGTTATCAAGATATTTCCATGAATCCCCAGAAATTGGCCGGACAATGCGCTAAATTGAAATGTTGTATTAATTATGAGGTAGATACATATGTGGAAGCCCAGAAACGCCTTCCTTCCCGGGAGATTGTCTTGGAGACCAAAGATAATAATTACTATCATTTCAAGACGGATATTTTCAAACGGGAAATTACCTATTCTACGGATAAATCATTTGCGGCTAATCTTATCACGATTCCGGCAAGCCGTGCTTTCGATGTCATTAACATGAATAAGAAAGGCATGAAGCCGATATCTCTAGAGGCGGATACGAAGCCACAACCACCGAAACGAGACGCTCAAGATATTCTTGGGCAAGAAAGCGTCACACGTTTCGACTCTGTTAAAAAGAAAAAGAAAAAACGTCCTGCCAACAAGAATAATGGCGAGAACAATGGAAACGGGAACGGAGCTAACACCACCGCGACGGCAGTTACCAACACCGACGCACCTGTTTCTGAGAATAAGAACAACGGAGGAAACGGAGCCGGTGGCAATAATCGCCGCAACGGAGGAAATAATAGGAATAGCAATCGTGAGAATAACCGGGACAGAGAGAATAACCGGGAGAATAACAAAGATAATAGCCGGGAAAACAGTCGGGAGAATCGGGAGAACAACCGTGATAATAACAGGGAGAGCAACCGAAACAATCGCCCGAAACAAAGGCCGAGAGCTAATAACGATAAGCAATCCAACAATGACAAGCCTGCGAATAATGACAAACCTCAGCAACCGATCAAACAGGCCAGACCTGATAAAACGGAGAATAGGCCAGAGACAAAGCCTGAGGCTTAAAAAGTTCATTGCCGCCTGTGTAACATGCTTCTTATGCTTCTCTTGCGAGAATGAAGCTGTATACGATCAGTATCAAGCTATCCAGAACACCTCGTGGGAGAAGAATAAGGAGTACTATTTCACTTTCTTGATTGAGGATATATCGGTTCCGTACGACCTAACCTTGGAAGTACGGAACAATAATATGTATCCGTATCAGAACCTATGGGTATTTTGCAGCGAGGAACTTCCGATAGGTCCTTTAAAAAGGGATACGATCGAATGTATGTTAGCTGATGAGTTTGGGAAATGGTATGGGGACGGGATCTCCCTGTTTCAATCCAGTTTCCCGATACGGTCTGCTTACTATTTCCCCGTTAAAGGGCAATATACCTTTAGCTTCCGGCAGGGGATGCGTAACGACCAACTTCCGGGCATTCAGGAAATCGGCTTACGGGTCTTACCTTCTTCCACTAACGCTCCTTCCGAGAAGCGTCCAAACGAAGAAAAATAAACAATAAGATCGTAAATCCCCAAAGCGAGGAACCTCCATAGCTAAAGAAAGGCAAGGGAATGCCGATAACCGGAGTCAATCCCGTCACCATGCCGACATTAATCGCCAGATGGAAAAAGAATATGGAGGCTACGCTATAGCCATAGACTCGCCCGAAAGCATTATCTTGCCGCTCCGCCAATACAATCAGACGAAGAATAAAAAGTCCGAATACGATCAATACGGCAGAGGCTCCCAAAAAGCCTTGCTCCTCGCCTACCGTACAAAAGATAAAATCCGTATCCTGTTCCGGCACATACTTCAATTTGGTCTGCGTCCCATTCAAGAATCCTTTTCCGGATAATCCTCCGGAACCGATAGCGATCTTGGACTGATTCACATTATACCCCGCCCCGCTTGGATCATCCTCCAAGCCTAAAGAGACTTTAATACGAATTTGTTGGTGAGGTTCCAATATGTCATTAAACACATAATCCACAGAAAATAGGAAACAGATAGAACCTAAAGCGAACAGAGCGATTAACGCATAATGCCATACCCAGTTTCGAATGGATAAATAGAATAAATAGATTGACGCGGCTCCTACCAAGCCTATCGATATCCAAGCGAAGTTTACCGGGACAAACAAAGAAACGACATACCCGATCAAGAATGTCGAAGCAATTCCCCCAAGCATGATCTTAACGCTTATATAATCCTTACGGACACTCCCAACTAATCCCATGGTTATTAATAAGACAAGGCAAGAGACGATTAATTCACCCAATGGGGTAATACCCACCATCACCTCTGAATATTTCATTCCCGTAACGAAAAAGACGACCGCACAAACTCCTATCAACAAAATATATCCAGTCATTCCTTCCCGGTATAACATCAGGAAGAATGCCAAGTAAACCAATGCCGACCCCGTCTCTTTCTGTAAAAGAATACAAACCATCGGCAAGAAGATCAAGAACAAAGTGATTGAGAAATTCTTGACCGTCGTTAGCTTAAAGCCATAGCCATTCATAAACTTCGCCACGGCCAAAGCGGTAGCGAACTTAGCCAACTCCGCTGGTTGCAAACGGATAGGTCCCAATACGAGCCAAGAATGCGATCCCTTGATATTAGGTGCTAAAAATATAGTGGCGATCAACAATACGATCACGCACGCATAGATCAGATAGGCGAATATATCGAAGAAGTCACTTTCCAGCATCAATATGACGAAAATAAGGGCGAGTGAGGTACCGATCCAAATCATCTGCATCCCCGGACGGCCCGACGGGTCGAACAAGCCAACGTTATCAAACTCGTAGCTCGCCCCACAAATACTAAACCAACCGGCGATTACCATAATCAAATACAACAAAATGGTAATCCAGTCTACCGACTTCCATATTTCCGTTTTCCTATAGCGCATTGTTCGGTAGTATTACGGCATTCATAATATATTCCTCCGTCGCCTTGTTAGCCTCGGATATTTCTCCTTTCAAATATTTCTCCAACATCAATTTACCGATAGGCACCGCATAGGTAGCACCGAATCCGGCGTTTTCCACAAACACGGCAATGGCGACCTTCGGCTTTTGATAAGGAGCGAATCCCATAAAAATAGAATGGTCCTTACCATGCGGATTCTCCGACGTTCCCGTCTTTCCACAAACCTCGATATCCGGTAAAGCCGCCCCACGACAGGTTCCACCATAAGCGGTTCCCGTAACAGCCCCTCGCATACCCTCGGCAATATAACTATAATAATGCGTATCCACCGATGTATAATGCCTCTTACTATATAATGTATCCAGCGGAGTGTCTTGAATCTCTTTTACGACATGCGGAGTAATATAATATCCCCGATTAGCGACAGTAGCCGCCAAATTACAGATTTGCAAAGGCGTAGCCAATATCTCACCCTGACCGATAGCGATCGAGATAACCGTACTGGAATTCCAACGTCCCCGGTACACCTTATCGTAGAACTTACTATTCGGAATGAACCCTCGCTTCTCTCCCGGAAGATCAATTCCCAACTTATAGCCATATCCCATTGAGACCATGTGATTCTTCCAAACCTCAAAAGCCTCCTGTACCGAGGGATATCGCTTCCGGCTGTCGATCATATCATGCAGTCCCCAAGGGAAAAAAGAGTTACAAGAGGTCGCCAACGCCCCGACCAGATTCAGAGGAGACGGATGCCCGTGGCAAGCCGGCTTTCATTACGACGAAAAGCGGAAAACAAGGCAAAACAAATGTAAGTTTCCGT
>ENA-OPTX01001077-OPTX01001077.1-human-gut-metagenome-genome-assembly--contig:-NODE-1077-length-10892-cov-3.252192_pt1 | contig 10892 bp, 8 predicted proteins | sample MGYA00241465_ERZ501922 | MGnify/ENA primary metagenome ERZ501922 (study PRJEB25962, sample SAMEA2042399) | human gut metagenome | biome: human gut; feature: human-associated habitat; material: faeces...
CCGCCACCAGCCGGGCCGGGGATTCTCGGGCACGGTAGACGATCGTAACTTATATGTATTACGTCACACGACCCCGACCTCCGTATTCGTCGAATTGGGCAACATACAAAACCAATACGACCAACAACGGATCATCCTCAGCAACAATCGGCAAGCCTTGGCCAACTGGCTTTGCGAGGGTTTTGTCACGGATTATAATTATTATAGGAAGTAGCATCCCTAATGATCTATTATACTAACACATATCCTGCGGCAGAAATGTTATATGAGCGATCTTAACAGCAATGTAACATATATTTCATTTCTCCGAAATAAGAATATCCGTTCTTTGCCAAAAATAATTATATTTGTATATGGAGAGCCGTAAGGCACTCTTTTAAAAACAGAACAGCTTATGGCAACAACTCGTATTCTTGTAGTGGATGATGAAGAGGATTTGTGTGAGATCCTTAAATTCAACTTAGAAATAGAAGGTTATGAAGTAGATACCGCCTATAGTGCGGAAGAGGCATTAAAAAAGGATCTGACCGTTTACAATTTATTATTGTTGGATGTCATGATGGGAGAAATCTCCGGTTTCAAGATGGCACGTATCCTGCGACAAGATGAGAAGACGGCCAATACCCCTATCATCTTCCTCACGGCCAAAGATACGGAGAACGATATGCTCACAGGGTTCAATCTCGGGGCGGACGACTATATCTCCAAGCCTTTCTCCATCCGCCAAGTGATAGCGCGTGTTAAGGCCGTACTAAGAAGAACTTCCGAGAAATCAAAAGAAAAAGAGATTGAGAAACTCGAGTATGAGACATTAGCTCTTGATACGAAACGCATCAAGGCTACGGTAGACGGGGTGGAAGTTCCATTGACCAAAAAAGAGTTTGAGATACTAAAACTTCTATTGGAAAATAAAGGGAACGTCTTCTCCAGAGAGGAAATACTGTCTCGCATCTGGAAAGACGAGGTATATGTTCTAGACCGTACCATCGATGTCAACATCACCCGGTTACGTAAGAAAATAGGTCCTTATGGAAAGAACATCGTAACTCGCTTAGGTTTCGGTTATTGTTTTGAATGCTAATATTGTCGTGAATCATGGTAAAGATAGATGGTGAGAAAAGACACCGAATACCGTTTAGCCAACGGCTTTTCTGGTCGGTCTTTTTTATGTTCTTGGGCTTTACGGTCTGTTTCCTGCTATTCCAATATCAGCGGGAAAGGGAGTTCGCGCAAGAAAAGTTGAACAATGTGTTGAGTAACTATAATTACCAATTATTCCGCAAATGCCAACAAAGTACGGACATCAACAAGACCGTAATAAGTTTCATGGACGACATCCCTCAAAAGGATTTGCGGGTAACCATTATAGATCCATCCGGCGACGTATTGTTTGATAATAGCGGGACGGACGAGTTTAATAACCATAACGACCGGAGCGAGGTACGCAAAGCCCGATTATATAATGAAGGATTCGCTATCCGTTCCTCGGAATCTACGGGAAAAAGGTATTTCTATTCGGCATCAAATATAGGAGGTTATATTTACCGCTCAGCCCTGCCCTATGATCCATATGTAAGAGGGATATTGACGGTAAACAAGGACTTCATTTATTTCATGGCATTGATGACCTTGATTTTCTTCTTTGTCCTTTCCCGTTTTACTTTCAGCATAGGTAAAACGATATCCAAACTAAGGGATTTCGCCTTAAACGTAGAGAAAGATCGAATGCCTGCGGTCGATTATGTTTTCCCGAATGATGAGCTAGGTGATATCTCACAGAATATCGTAACCTTATACCATCGGCAACAGAAAGCGAAAAACGAGTTATCCATGGAACGGGAAAAGCTTATCAAACATTTCCAATATTCCAAGGAAGGATTCGCTATGTTTACGAGTGAAGGGCGGGAGATTCTTTCTAACATCCTATTCATTCAATTCATAAATGTCATATCCGACACCCAGATCCACCAAGTGGAAGACGTTACTGATATAGCCGAATTAGAACCAATCCGTACCTTCTTGAATAAGAATATCCGGAATCTGAATCGGAAAAAGAAAGTATTAAGAGAGTCCGTGACTATTGACAAGAACGGTAAAATATTCTTGATCGAATGTATTTTATTCCTCGATAATAGTTATGAGATCTCTATTAATGATATATCCCGTCAAGAAGAAGAAAGCCGGATGAAACGACAGCTTACGCAGAACGTCTCTCACGAGCTGAAAACACCGGTCAGCAGCATTCAAGGGTATTTGGAAACAATCCTATCCAACCCAGATTTGAGTCCGGACAAACGTCAATTTTTCTTGGAACGTTGTTATTCCCAAAGTACCCGCCTTACAGGATTATTACGAGATATTTCCGTATTAAACAGACTTGACGAGGCATCCGAGATGTTCGACCTCACGGAAGTAAATATCACGAAGCTTATCGCCGAGATACAAAAAGAATGCTCCCAAGATATGGAAGAAAAACACATCACGTCGGAAATTATCCTCCCGGGAGATCCGACCGTGTTCGGGAATAACTCCCTACTCTATTCCATATTCCGGAATCTATATGACAACGCAATCGCTTATGCGGGAGAAAACATAAAGATTACCGTCAACTGCTATAAAGAAGATCCTAAATATTATTACTTTAGCTTCTCCGATAATGGAGTGGGTATCCCGGAAGAACATATCAATCGCATATTCGAGCGCTTCTACCGGGTAGACAAGGGACGCAGTCGTAAGATCGGAGGAACCGGATTAGGATTATCTATCGTTAAAAACGGGGTTAATTTCCATAAAGGACAAATATCGGCGAAGAGCAGTCCGGGAAAAGGGGTTACTTTTTTCTTCACTTTGAAAAAGAAACTATAAGGCAGACCTCTAAAATTCCATAACATACGCTTGATATTTAATATTAAAATGTATTTTTGTATTGAACATCATACAATATCATGAGAAATACCTATTTAGTATTATTTATCTATTTAATGATCCCAATGTTTTCTTTAGGGGAAAACACCTATACTACCCAACAAAGGGAAGACAGCCTTTTATCCCTATTAAAGTCCTCGCCAGCCATAAATGAACAGATCGAGTTATATAAGGATTTAGCGACAATGTACAGGCAAATGCCCAAGGAGATTGTTTACCTAAACAAAATGGCAGATGTGGCAAGCTCCACTTCGAAAGGTCATGCTTCCTTATATTACGCATGGGCCAATTTATCCCGCCATTATTACAATATACAAAACAGGGATAGCCTGATTTACTGGTCGCATAAGATAGATTCATTGGCCGCGGCCAAGAATGAGGTTCCGGACGCATTATTCGATGCGCGAGGATTCATTTGCCAAATGGATCTATGGGACGGCAATTATGAGTTAGCGATGAACGGGGCGATCAGCCTATACAACTATGCCCGTGATACAAAGAGTGAATATGGATTGATTTGTTGCAATGAGAACCTAGGTTTAATCTATCAAGAGATACATCGGGATAGTGATGCGATAGTAGCTTATCGGGAAGGTCTCGATTTATTACAGAAACGAGGTGACAATCCGAAATTCGAGATGCAATACATGGGAAACCTCATCGAATCTTATCTTCGAACCGACCATTTCACCGAAGCCAAGGAATTATTAACCCGTTACGATGAAATGATCCAAGATAGGGAAAGAGAGAATGAAGAACAAGGCACCGCATTCCCCGTGGATCGTTGCCGTGCGCTAATGTATGTTTTTTATGCGGATATGTATGTCCTTCAAGACAAGCCCAAGCAGGCATTGGAGACCTTGTTGAAGGCGACACCGATCGTAGAGAAAACCGGAGATGATTATACGGAATTCTGCTACAACTTCGTTTTCGCCAAGTATTATTATTTAATAGGTAAGTATGGAAAGGCGCTGAATATCATAGACACAAATAAATTAACAGAAGAAGATATACGAACCTCGGAGCTGAAAGTCGAGATACTCGAAGCATTGGGACGTTATAAAGAAGCGCTCGCATTTAGTAGAGAAGTTGTAGAACATACCAAGATGTTGCATGACGAGGCCTTCAACCGGCAGATCAATCAGCTCCGGACATTACATGATCTAAACAATCAAGAGATGCAGGCATATGAACTACAGCTACGTGAACAACAACTGCATACCCAAAGGTTGTTAATGATTATTCTACTCGTAGTATCGATCGTGCTTTTAGTGATGCTATACATCGTATACAAGTCCTATCGCTCCGCACGCCGCTACCAACGAGAACTTATGAAAGACAAGGAAGCCTTAGTAGAGTCCGAGCGTCAACTTCGTACAGCCAAAGAGATAGCGGAACACGCCAACCAGATGAAAAGCACGTTTATCGCCAATATCAGCCATGAGATCCGTACGCCACTTAACGCGATTGTCGGCTTTTCGGAATTAATATCCGATGAATCTATTTCCGCTGGCGAAAAGAAAGAGTTTTTCTCCATTATCAACAATAACTCTTATTTATTACTTAATCTGATAAATGACATTCTTGACCTTTCTCGCCTAGAATCCGGGAATATGAAGTTCATTATAGAGAAGACAAGCTTATCGGATTGTTGCCGGAACGCTTTGGCAAGTGTAGAGCACCGGGGCTTTCCGGGTGTTCAATTGACCTATACACCTTCTGAAGACCCCTTACATATTCAGACAGATTCGATACGTCTCCAACAATTATTGATAAACTTATTGACCAATGCCTGCAAGTTCACGAAAGAAGGAGAGATTAACCTATCTTATCAAATAGATGAGGACAAACAGCATGTACGTATCACCGTAACCGATACCGGATGTGGAATACCGGAGGATAAGCAGAAAGTCATATTCGAGCGTTTCGAAAAGGTAGATGAATATGCGCAGGGTACAGGCTTAGGGTTATCCATCAGCCAAACGATTATCGAGCATTTAGGTGGCTCCATTCAATTAGACCCGACGTATAAGCATGGAGCCCGGTTCATCGTACTCCACCCCTATAATCCTCTTGATAATCCATCATGACGTAAACCACGTCTTGAAATCCGGCACTCTCGCCTTGCTAACCAATATACGCTCCAAGGTCGGTACGATCAAATTGACCGCAAGGCGTCCGTTAAACCAGAGATCGATATCTTGCACCGCCTTTCTGGATATCAAGTACTGACGATTGATCCGGAAGAACAAGGCAGGATCAAGGCTATCGGCGAGCTCATCCAAGGTCTGCGTGAAAAGGTATTCCTTCCCGTCCGTCATCACCGCCTTTACATTTCCGTCCGCTATATAGAAAAATAAGATCATATCCACGGAAACAGGTAGCAGCTTATCCCCTTTCACAGGGATCAAGAAATGCGTTTTATATCCTTCCACCCGCTTCAAGGCTTGCATGACAGCGGAATAATCGATCGCTTCTTTCTCCACAGCCATCGATTGTAACCGTGACAACTTATCCAAAGCTTTCCGTATATCATCTGCGTCGATCGGTTTCAGCAGATAATCTACGCTATTCACTTTAAACGCTTTCAGCGCATATTCATCATAGGCTGTCGTGAAAATGACCGGGCAAGAGATATCTACATGACCGAAGATCTCAAAGGCCGAACCATCCGCCAAATGGATATCCAGAAAGATAAGTTCCGGCATTGGATGCGATTGAAACCATTCGACACTATCCGTAATACTATCTAGGACATCGATCACCTCGATATCCGGATCAACCTCTCCCAGCAATGCCATCAAATTACGGACAGCCGCTTTCTCGTCTTCTATTATCAAAGCTTTCATACCAAAGGGATTGTTACGCTGAATATACTAGCATCTTCTTTTATGGAAATATCTTTCTTATACAAGAGGTTATAACGTTTACTCAGGTTCACCAAGCCAATACCGGTGCCTCCGCTATGTGTCAATTTCGGTTGGATGGGATTGCTAACCGTCAAGGAATCATGGTCCGAACGAACGGATATGGTCAATGAATGGCGGTTGCTAATCTCGTTATGCTTCACGGCGTTCTCGATCAAAAGCTGCACCGACATAGGAGGCAGTTGCTTAGACTCGTGCTCCTTCCCTAAGTCTATATCGAAGACCAGATTATCCTCATAGCGCATTTTCAAAAGGAAGATATAAGCGTTCACGAAATCCATCTCCTCCCGTAAAGTAACACTACGGCACTCATTCTCTTGCAAGGTATAACGTAAGACACGGGATAACTCCTGCAAATATTCTTGTGCCTTCCCGGGAGTCTCCCGGATCAAGGAACGGAGCGTATTCAAGGAATTAAATAACATATGAGGATTAAGCTGACTCTTCAACGCCTCATATTGGTTCAATAGATTCTCCGCCCGCAATTGCTGGTTCTCGACCTGTACTTGCTGGCTTTGACGAATCAGGTAAATCATATAGCAACTCCCCGTAACGACGCACGACATGATAAAATCCCTCAACGGATGCAGATAATGATGTACCAAGGCGTCGATCGCCGGGATATCAAACTGATGGTGCAAGAACACGAAACCTTTTCCTAATAAATTATTCACGCACCAAGTCATTACGAACGAGAGAAGGACCTTCTGCCAAGAGATACGCGCTTTCTGCCGATTGAAACCAAAGACATACGTATTCATCGCAAATAACAGTAAGAGGGACACGAAGGTGAAAAAGACCTCATTCGCTACATCCAATACCGACATATCCGGAAAAAGAGCGTTCTGCCCGGTAACGTCAAACAACGACACCAATTCCGGGAAATGGATCAAGAAGGCCACCATGATCGATATGATGACCAACGAGAACACATATTTATCCTTTATATTCATTTTCTTCATGAAGGCAAAGATAGTCATTTCTTCTCTACCCGTGCGGAAACATACATACCGGGACGAAAACGGGGATTCGTCTCTTTCACCCGAGCGTACATTTCCAAGGAACGGCTCGTCTCGTCCACCTCCTGTCCGATCGAGATCAAGACCGCATGGAAGGTCTCCTTCCCCATTCCATTCACCCGGAACTGCACTTGGTTCCCAATGGATAAGTCCGCTAAATCCTTCTCATAAGCGGTCAGGCAAAGAAGAGTCTCGCCTTTATCGATCACATCACAGATCGGTTCGCCCGCGTTCACGTATTTACCGAGATTAATGGACAGCCCGGCGACATAACCGCTTAATGGCGCTTTTACCTCCAAATAAGGTTGGATACCGTCTTCCAGAAGATCGCCGGCGGAGACACCTAGGATAGCGAGTTGCGCGGCAGCGGCATCTTGACGGCTCTTCATGGAAAGATAATCCGCCTTGCTTTGCTGGAAACGTTTTTGCGAGGCCGCTTCTTGCTCGCTCAAACGCTGTTGCCTTTTATACTCAGCCTCTAAGTATTCCGTTTGGGCATGGGCATCCAAATAGGTCTGTTGCAACGTGATAAAATCCGGATTCTCCAAGCTGACGATCACCGAGCCCTTCTTCACATAATCGCCCGGAAGCAGCGTAGTAGCATGAACCGTGCCTCCCATCGTCAACGTAACCGTAGCCTGCCGCTGCGGGGGAACTACCATGATCCCGTTGAAAGAGGAGTGATTCGGAAGGGCCGTTGCCGAGGAAGTCCCATCCACCTCTACGCGGCGGCGCTATCCACGGATGGTTCGGACGGTACGCTTTCCGCTACTTGAGTAATAGCGAGCCGGGCAGTTATGTCTTGTGAATCGCCCTGCCCTTTCTCCGCATTGTTTGTCATACTGCATGCGGCCAATGCCATAAGAGCCGCAGGAATCCATATCTTTTTCATCTTATACTATTTTTCTGGTTATCTACTATACAACTCCAACTCAAGCGCCGATATATTATAGGCATATACGGCCTCGATATATCCCCGCCGGATCTCCCGAGCGGCGTTCAGGCTTTGAACAAACTGCGTGATATCTGTCTCGCTCTCTTTGAACTGTACCGTCGCGCTCTTCAACAAAGCATCCGCTTCCGGTAAAGCGCCGGTCGTATAATAGCGGATATGCTCTCCTTCCTTACGAAGCGCGACGCTCAACTCCTCCACCTTATTGTTCAATTGACGGATGTTACTCTCCGCTTCCGTGCGGGCGATATAGGAATCGATCTTCGCTTGCCTTACCCGGCTATGCTGCGGGAAGAACAATACCGGGAACGAGATCCCGACCATCCAAGAGTCCAGACCGCTCAACGGGGCTATTTTCTGACGCACATATCCTACCGATAGTTCCGGGAAGAAACGGCTTCGTTCGATACGAAGCATGGCTTTCTTCTCATCGGCCACGCTCCGGAAGTAATTCAGATGGATATCGGACGGAGCGATCTCGGCTACGCGAGCGGGGAATAAAACCAATGTCGTATCCATAGGCAGCAATGGGGAATCCGAATAACAAGTCCATGAGAAACGACGGGCAGCCAATTGCAACTCCTCCTCCGCCTGCGACAAACGGGTTTGCAGATCGGCGACCAAGGTAGATGACATATTCCGCTCCAATAGCGTGATATCCCCTTGCTCATAACGCAACTGACTTGCCTTTCGCAAACGTCCGGCCCACTCGATCTGCTCTTTATACAAGGCACATAGATGAAAGGCATATTGATAATAAGCCCATGCCCGTTTTACCTCGGCCGTAATCTCCTTCTTCACCAAGTCCCGGTAATATTCTCCCGTGGCGACTTGACGGTTCACCAAGGCGTTCTTATAAAATGGGGTCAATAGAGAGCCTAAGGATTGCGTGATCTCCATCTGATTGTCGTTTCGTGTCTCACCGTTGATCTGTCCCCATGAATAATTAAAAGTGGTCGGTGACACCTCCCAGCTCTCTCCCCGTGAAGCACGACTACGTTCAATGGATGCCGTGGCAGTCTTCAGGCGAGGATGATTCTCCAAGGCGATCGTCACGGCTTCTTCCAACGACACCGTCTGTTGGGCATGCGTGGGGAATAAGATACCTAAAAAAAGAAGAAACGGCAATAGGCGCTTCAACCAGCGTTGGCGCTTCCAAGCGGCCGAGCTATTTACCAACCGATAAAATACCGGGATAATAATCAACGTCAAGATCGTGGAGACAATCAAGCCTCCGATCACGACCGTCGCTAACGGACGTTGCACCTCCGCGCCCGCGGACTTCGCTATCGCCATCGGCACGAATCCTAGAGAAGCTACCAAGCCGGTCAAGAATACGGGGCGAAGTAGATGCGGACATCCTTTCGCGAGGATACGATTCGTTGTCATTTGATATTTAGTTTGTTTTCGTAAGTTATTAAAATGATTAATCATTAATATACCATTCAAGACCGCTACGCCAAACAAGGCGATAAAACCGACCCCCGCCGATATACTGAAAGGCAACCCTCGTAACCAAAGGGCCAGAATACCCCCGATCAAGGATAACGGGACGGTAGAAAATACCACCAGCGAGTAGGTAACACTCTTAAAGGCAAAGAACAATAGCAATAAGATCAATGACAAGGCGACCGGTATCACGATCGTAAGCGTATCGATCGCATTCTGCAAGTTCTCGAACTGGCCGCCATACTCAAAGTAGTATCCCGGTTCCAGCTTGATATGCTTGTCAAGGGTTTCTTGGATAGTACGCACGACTTTCTGGATATCAGCGTCACGGACATTCACCCCGATCACGATACGGCGTTTCGTGGCATCCCGGTTAATCTGTAGAGGCCCGTTGACCAGCTCGATCGTAGCGACCTCGCTAACCGGGATCTGGATTCCCTCGGCAGTCCGTACAAAGAGCTTATCCAAATTCAGATCCGCCACTTTATCGTTATCCAGACGAAGCACCAAGTCGAAACGTCGCTCATTCTCGAAAACGACCCCCGCCGCCTCTCCCGCATAAGCCGTACGGATGATCGTGTTCAACTCCTCTATATTCATCCCGTAACGGGCGATCTTGGCACGATCGTAGTGTACGACCAATTGCGGCAGCCCCATCGCCTGCTCCACGATCACATCGGCGGCTCCCGGTACTTGCTCCACGAAAAGAGAGGCTTCCTTCGCCTTCTTATAAAGCTCCGCCATATCCTCTCCATATAGCTTGATCGCGATATCCGCCTTGGCTCCCGTCATCAATTCATTGAAGCGAAGCTGGATCGGCTGGCTGAAATTAAACTCCGCCCCCGTAATCGGTTCCAAGGAGGCCTTCATCTTCTCCACCATCTCCGCACGGCTGGAGGCCGCTCTTTACTTTTGCTAGCCTCTTTGCCCTTATCGCCGGTTGGAAACTCTTTGGCGTTTATATAGCACTCTATGGTGTAACGCCACGTCGCTTACTATCAGGTTGGTTTGTCACAGTACTCTTTATTTGGTGTTTCCTAACACTTATTAGACTTTATAAACCTATCCAGGCGACCCGTCTCGCTGTATTTTATGCAACTATCAGCTTCACCCTCGTTAGCCTCTTAGGTAGCTTTATTTTAGGCGTACATTACCCAAAGAGCTACCGTTAAAGGAGTTGCCTTTAAAACAATCCAAGCAACATTGAAATTGGCATCACGTAGACGACGAATCTGCATAGAAATAGTAGGAAGCGCCGTTGTTGCTATAAATAGAATGAAATCCGTCAATGTAAATCCAGCAGCTTTTATTTGCCCAAGCAAGTACATCAGTAGGAAAACCAAGCTACCGATAACGCCATTAATCAGGACAACCCGCCAATAGTCTAATCGTTTTGTACGACCATAAAAATCGAGATAGTCTAACCAAAAATTTTTATATGCCTCTAACATGTTTACACCTCTTAATAGTATGCCCCCAGTATACTACATAAAGAAGACGGCTGCAAGATTTGAAATTTTAGATTCCTTAATTTTTCTATATAAATAGGAAGATGATTTTAAATGAACTGGAATGGATTGAAGTTGGGACTAGCTGCTTCAAGCTTCCCATTTGCCATAG
>ENA-OPTX01001081-OPTX01001081.1-human-gut-metagenome-genome-assembly--contig:-NODE-1081-length-10866-cov-5.830358_pt1 | contig 10866 bp, 10 predicted proteins | sample MGYA00241465_ERZ501922 | MGnify/ENA primary metagenome ERZ501922 (study PRJEB25962, sample SAMEA2042399) | human gut metagenome | biome: human gut; feature: human-associated habitat; material: faeces...
CCTTGTTTTCCTCTGCCAAGCGTCTTAACTTGTTTTCTCCGATACGGAAATACTTTGACGCTTCTTCAATGGTAAGGGTGTATTTTTCCCATACGGGAATATCCTGTGCATTACTCATAAAACACCCCCTCACTTTCAATTACGTCTGCTATGTCCGTACACATTTGTTCCACAAGCATTTCCTGTTTTTCAGAAAGGTGGGTACATTCATCAATCATTTTCATGTAGTTTGAGCCTGTCAGCCTGTCGATTTCCTCTATCATCACGATTGACGGCATGACCTGTCTTTCCAGCCATTGCAGAGTGCGTTCCATATTGACAGGTACGGGGTTCATTTCAAAAGGTAAACTATCATGGGAAATGAATATCTCCCACAGCGGATAGTCGGGAAATTGCACAAAATCAGTAATAAGGTAAAACACCAGCCCATGAGGGTTATACGTCAATAACAGTTCCTCAACTGCCTGTACTGCCTTTTTGTCACGCAGACGAATTTCAAAACGGTTGATAATATCCGTATGTTTCTTTTTAGTTGCCTGTTCCTTTTGTTTTTCATACAGGCAGAAATATTTTGTGCTTGCTTTTGAGCCGATATAAAGGGTGCTTGCTAAATTGCGGTTTTTTCCGCTTAGTTTACCGCCTTGCACATTTTCATAGTTTTTACAGCGACAATCCGCACCGCCATTTTTGTATTTTTCAGATAAAACGGGAATATCCAGCAGACCGCACATATCGTTGATTGCCAAGTCAAAACGTCGGATAACACCGCCACAGTCAAGACAGCGGTTCAAGAATGAATACCAATCCCTGTTCTGTGCCTGTAAAACATATTCCATATTGCGTGAGCCTGCCCCTTTTAATTCCAAAAATACGCCCATGTGTTCATCATCAGAAGCCATAACCTTGATTTCTCCGTAGGCGTAATGCTCTTTATAGCCATAATATCCATAGTCATAATGGATAAAATAATCTGCTTTCATGCCAAGCACCTTTCGGATAATTTCCAATGCGTCAGTCGTTGGAAAACGGACAGACAGATAATCAACGAGCAGATAAAAAGGCTTATCGCAGATATAGTAATTCAGACAACGCAGGATAATATTTTGTGTTTCCTTGCTGGCGTTGGCTTTTCCGTTCTCAAAGCGGTTGATACTATATCTTGATACATGGGTAAGACTTGCAAGTTCTCCTTATGAAAGACCGCTTGCAAGACGTTTATTCTTCATTTCAAGTGCAAATTCTAAATTGTTCATTGTATTCCTCCAATCCCACAATAGCCTTGAAATACCTGTAAACCACTATTCAAAAGAATGTGAAATTACTATCTTCTTAAAACTCCTCATTACTCCTTACAGCTTTGGGGTTGTATGGTTTTTGACTTGTCTTTTGTGAAATAGTGCCCCCCTGTTAGATAACGGGGGCACAGACAAGGCTCGCAGGCTCGCCAGCCGACAAAGCATTTCTTCCCCTTGACACAAGGTGTCATGGCGGTAAGCCTGAGAGGCTTCCGCCACCGTGTCAGAAATACTTTGTCAGCAAGTTCTGTTTTGCCTTTTCTAACAAGTTCCATTTCAACCGATATTCATATCTACGGATTTAATCAGATAGGTATTTCTTTTTGAATGTTTTTATATTTCATTCTATTGTGCTTATTCGATTACAAGAACATAGTAATTCTTATATGCTTATTTGTCAATATCTTTTTTTGCCTTTACAAATCATATTAAGCATGATAGACTTATAATAGCGAAGATATAACGAGATATGGAGGGTTATGCAATGAAAATAAGCCATTTAGGAAATAATATACAGACCATAAGAAAATTTAGGGGAATGAAACAACAGGAACTTGCGGACAAAATCGGTATCAATATGCAGAGCCTTTCCAAGATTGAAAGAGGGTTGAACTATCCTGCCTATGAAACGCTGGAAAAGATAATGGAAGTGCTGGACGTTACGCCCAATGAATTGTTGTCGGGAGAATGGAAGTATGTCAATCAATCTGAAAAGGAAGTCTGTCAGTTTTTAAGAGCCGAAGAACGTCTAAATGCAGAACTGAAACATGGACACTATGATAACTTCTTTGACAGCGAGGAAGAATGGCTGGAATATGAGTTAGAAAAGTTACGGGAATATATTACAGACTATATCAACGGGAAAAGCATTGAAGCGTCCGACCTTTACCCAATCAAAGAATTTATCCAGCATTTGAAGTTTCAAAAATTATTAGACCGCTATGATGATTTATACAGTATGGATATGTTTGGGGAAAGCATAGAGGGACATAAGTATAAGACACCTTATCAAGTCGTGAAAATGATAAACCCGAACTCAAAAGAAGATATGGAACTGTTACGAGAAGTATTAAGGAATAACAATTTTGATGATGAGGACGAGTAACTTTTTTCCTCTTGCGAGAAGATACAGCAAACAAAAAGCCCGATCAAGAGTGCAAAGCACCACCAATGGTGGCAAAGCTCTTGACAGGGCTTTTTCTTTTCTGTTGTGGGCAATCAAGAGGAAGAAAGGGATAAAATCTGATTTGTGGTAAATCAGGCAAAGGCAACGCAGGTATCACAGTATGAATTGACACCGCATAAGGAAAGCAACTGGAAGATTGTAGAATAAATGAAAAAGGCTTGCATTCTGCATTTTTATAAAATTGCAAGTCTTTATATTGACAAGCATAAAATACTAAGATATACTTTAATCAGACCAACGGTTTGTATTGGAGGTAAGTTATGGCACGAAATAAATATCCAGAAGAAACAGTAAAACTCATTTTAGATGTTTCTACAAAAATGTTTTGTGAAAAAGGATATGATAACACATCATTGCAAGATATTATCAATGAAACAAAACTTTCTAAAGGTGCTATTTATCATCATTTCGATTCAAAGGAAGATATTTTAAAAGCAATTTTTCAAAGAATTGGAAATGAAAATGCAGTAATATTTGCTAAAATTAGAGATAACGATAGTTTAAACGGTTTAGAAAAGTTAAGAGAAATATTTAAGACAGCGGTATTCAATTCTAACCAAAGCGTTTTATTGACAGTTTCTCCTCAACTATTAAACAATCCTCGTTTTCTTGCTATGCAAATAGAACAAATGTATGAAATTGTAGTACCTGAATTTGTTGAACCCGTTTTAGAACAAGGTATCAAGGATAAGTCTTTGGAGATTGAAAATTCACATGAAATTGCAGAAGTTATCATGGTATTAAGTAATGTATGGCTCAACCCATTAGTTGAAATGACGGATAAAGAGGGTATGGAAAAACGTTGCAATACATTCAATGCCCTTTTAAATGGAATAGGCATAGACACATTATTAGACGAAGAAACAATTTCTGCATTTATACAGTTTTGTAAATAACTGTATTTGTTATCCCTATACGATAGACTGCTCTATAAAAGAGCAGTTTATTTAAACCATTATATAAACCGACGGTCTGTTTGATTAAATAAAAAGGAGAGATTTTATGCAAGCAGAAAAAAAACTTTTTAATCGTGATTTTATACTTGTTGTTATAGGACAGATAATTTCTTTATTTGGAAACGCTATCCTACGATTTGCATTACCGTACTATTTGTTAAAAGAAACTGGTTCATCAGCTTTGTTTGGTATTGCTACAGCCTGCTCTTTTTTACCTATGGTTATTTTGTCGCTGGTAGGTGGTATTATTGCTGACAGGACAAATAAAAGAAACATTATGGTCATACTAGATTTTGTAACAGCAATCATAATTTTAGTATTTTATTTGTCATTGGGAAAAATTCCTATCATACCTTTGTTTATTGTTGCTTTGATGTTACTTTATGGTATTTCTGGTGCATATCAACCAGCGGTACAAGCAAGTATTCCTCTATTGGTATCATCAGATAAACTTACCGTCGGTAATGCTATAATAAATCAAGTAAATACTTTAGCAAACTTTATCGGACCAGCTATAAGCGGAGTAGTTTTTCAATTTTATGGTATCAATCCCATTTTAATTGTTAGTATTATATGTTTTACTTTTTCAGCCATTATGGAAATTTTTATCCATATTCCACACCAAAAAAGACCTCGTGAAGTAGGTGTAATTGCAGTTGCTAAAAACGATTTAAAAGATAGTTATACCTTTTTGAAAAAGGAGAAACCCATTTTTATATCCGTAATCTTTTTGGTTTGCATTTTCAATTTGGTTTTAAGTGCTGTTTTAATTGTTGGTCTGCCTATCTTAATTTCTGAAGTTTTAAAAATGCCAGATACACTATATGGTTTTTCACAATCAGCATTATCATTAGGTGGTTTATGTGGTGGTATTTTAACAGCTCTTGTTGCTTCAAAGTTAAAACTAAAAAACCTTTATACCTTGTTACTTATTTGTTCTGTTTCTGTTTTACTTATGGGAATTTCGCTATTTTTAGAATTGCCTGCAATAGTTTCCTACTGGGTAGTTACAGTGATGTGCTTTGTGGCTATGGGTGTATCTACTATGTTTGTTGTTCAAATTTACACTCTTGTTCAGACACAAACACCACCGCAATTAGTAGGAAAGATAATGGCTACGCTGGTAGCAGTTGCTATGTGCGGTCAACCTATTGGACAAATGGTTTACGGTATTTTATTCGATGTATTTATACAAGAAACATGGGTTGTTATGTTTGTAGCTTCTATTGCTTCAATCATGATTTCAATATATTCAAAAAGAATTTTTCAAAAGTTAGAGATATAATACAAGGGGTTAAATAGTATGTTAGGCTAAAAACAATATATAAAAGAAAATTTGAAATCTGCTAAAAGGATAGTGTTATAAAAGAAAGAGTAATATTGCAGTATTTAAGGCTCGCACAAATATATGTTTTGTGTGGGCTTTTTTCTTACCATTTTTCTGTATTTCTAAAGGGTATAAACGGTATTCCGTTTATATATTTCAGCATTAGCAGAAAGGGGGTGAGATTATGAGGACATCTTCTTTCGAGCATATCGTCAGATTACAGTTCAATTCTTTAATGCTGATTGTCATTAAGAACAAAGTGAAAAGTCGAAACAGACAGCTTGCAAGACATTCTAAACGTGAAGTATTGTTTTGTGAAATAGCCGAAACGAAACAAGTTGAACGTGGAACGATTGATACCTGTTTTTATGATTGTGTATCATTTAAAGTCTTGCACTTTACAATTTATGTATCTGATGAAACACTTGGTACAGTTTTACATAGACTGTCAGAAAAACAGCGTAGTGCGATTTTATTACGTTATTTTCAAGGAATGAACGACAGAAAAATTTCAGAACTGTACCATGTATCACGTTCTGCTATTTGCAGTAGAAGAACTAGAGGACTAAGGAAGTTAAAAATGCTTTTGAGCGAAGGGAAGTAAAGAAATGAGTAAAGATTATGGCTATCCCTCTTTTGAATTGATTTGCAAAGCGTCAAGCGGAGATGAAATGGCAGTTAAAGAGATTTTGAAGTTTTATGACGGTTATATTTCTAAATTATGCTTGCGTCCTTTTTACCACTCTGAAAGTGGTAAAATCATTATGCAGGTTGATGAAGAACTAAAAGGAGAAATTCATACAGACATGATGAAAGCAATATTGAAATTTGAAATCGGAGTGAAGTAATCAACTGTATAAAAAAATCGGGAGATACACAGTTTCGTGCTATCTCCCTTAGTAGTTTTACGGTCATATCAAGGCTCATTCAATCGTGGTAAATTCGTGGTAAGATGAGTGTTTTTCTATACTTCAAAATGCTTGAATGTATAGTGTTTATGCGGATAATTGAAAATTAGATATAAAATTTAGAATAAACTAATGAAAGAAACAACAATAAAACCAAAGTAAGGAGTGAACGAATGTGAAAGAAAAAAAGAAGTCGGCAATCAGCTGGATCCTGACATGGGCCGGACAAAAAAGAATTGCCTATGTATGGAGTGTGTTACTTGCAATCGGAAATGTGATTTTTAAGATTTTGCCGTATTTTATTATTGCAGATATAGTAAAGCTGTTTTTAAATGGTGAAAAGGAGTTTGAAATATATCTTGCAAAAGCGGTTCTGATTGCATTATCGTTTATCATTGCAGAACTGCTTCATTCACTTTCGACAGCATTGTCACATAAAGCAACGTTTGCAGTACTTGCAAATATAAGAAAATCCTGCTGTGACAAGCTGGCGCGGGTACCTCTTGGCTATGTGAAAGACACACCTTCCGGTACATTTAAAAATATTATGGTGGAAAGAATCGACAGTATCGAGACAACACTGGCGCATATTGTCCCGGAATTCACGTCCAATCTGCTGGCACCGATTGTGATTTTGATTTATTTCTTCCTGACAGACTGGAGACTGGCACTCTGGTCATTGGTGCCGGTTATAGTGGGATTTCTTTCCTATTTTGGAATGATGCTGGATTATAAACCAAGCTTCGAGAGAACGGTTCAGACAACAAAAGATCTGAATGATGCGGCAGTGGAATATATTGACGGAATCGAAGTGATCAAGGCATTTGGAAAGACAGAAAGTTCTTATGCCAAATTTACAAAGGCGGCTTTTGAATATGCAGATTCCTTTATTTCCTGGATGAAACGGTGCTCGATCTTTCATGGACTGATGATGGTGGTCACACCTTATACGCTTCTTACGGTATTGCCGTTTGGGGCACATTATGTAGCCAATGGAACACTTGCGATTTCAGATTTTGTCATCTGCATTATTTTATCACTTGGAATCGTTGGACCGTTGATCACAGTGGGTTCCTATACAGATGATCTTGGCAAGATCGGAGTGATTGTTGGTGAAGTGGCAGGAATTCTGGAACAGCCGGAGCTTGAACGTCCAGAGAAAAGTAAAAGTGTTCCAAAAGATAACTCCGTTACACTTGAAAATGTCAGGTTTGGTTATCACGACAAAGAGATTCTGCATGGAGTAACTATGGAGCTAAAAGCAGGAACGGTAAATGCAATCGTAGGACCTTCCGGAAGCGGAAAGTCAACCATCGCAAAGCTGATTGCGTCCTTGTGGGATGTGGATTCCGGAAGTATTAAAATCGGTGGAGTTGATGTCAAAGAAATGTCGCTTGCAGATTTTAATCGGAAAATTGCATATGTTGCACAGGATAATTATCTGTTCAATGAAACGGTACGTGAAAATATTAGACAGGGAAATCCGGAGGCTACAGATGAACAGATCATCGAGGTGACAAAGAAAAGCGGATGCTATGAATTTATCATGCAGCTTGAGAACGGATTTGATACGGTTGTAGGAGGTGCAGGAGGACATCTGTCAGGAGGAGAGAGGCAGCGTATCTCCATTGCAAGGGCAATGCTGAAGGATGCTCCGATTGTAATTCTTGATGAGGCAACTGCTTATACGGATCCGGAAAATGAGGCGATTCTGCAGAATTCTATTGCAAAACTGGTAGCAGGGAAGACACTGATCGTAATCGCACACAGGCTTTCTACCGTTAAGGACAGTGATCAGATCTTTGTCGTAAATGATGGAAATGTAACAGCACATGGTACACATGAGGAACTACTGATGTTATGCCCGCTTTATAAGGAAATGTGGGATGCCCATATTTCTGTAAAAGATACGGTGAAGGAGGGAGAATGATATGTTTGGAATTCTGGCAAAATTCTTTCGTTTTTCAGGTAGGGAAAATGGTAATAAATTTAAACTGTCGATAGTGATCGGACTTATAGAGGCTCTCGCTTCAGCAATGAAGATACCGGCTATTATGTACATATTGATTGGTTTGATGAGTGGAAAACCAATAGGAAAATATATTGGTGGTTCAATTGCGATCATGGTGATTGCAATTGTAGTTGATGTCATCTGTAAGAGATACTCTACAGTGCTTCAGACAGAAGGAGGATATAATGCGAGTGCTTTTATGAGAATCAAGATTGCAGAGCATCTGCGCTATCTGCCGATGGGATATTTTAATGCCAACAGCATCGGGGAAATTTCTTCTATTACGACGAATACAATGGAAACACTTGGCGATGTAGCTGCGAGAGTGGTTATGCTGACCATGCAGGGAATTCTGGAAACATCCATGATCATTCTTATGCTGTTTCTTTTTGACTGGAGAATTGGACTGACAGCTGCAGCAGGAGTGCTTATTTTCTTTGGTGTAAATGCTGTGATGCAGAATGCAGGGAAAAACGATTCAGAGCAAAAAGTGGTATGCGATACAGAGCTTGTAAATCAGATCATGGAGTATCTGCAGGGAATATCAGAAGTAAAATCATACAACCTGCTTGGAAAACAGGCAAAAAGATTAAATGATGCAAATGAAGCATGCGAAAAGATTAATACAAAGATGGAGATGTTGTTTGTCCCTTATCATTTTCTGCAAAGCGTCATAACAAAAACCACAGGTGCAGTAATCGTAGCATGCAGTGCATATTTTTATATTAATGGAACTATGAGTGCGGTCTATGCAATTGGTATGACAATCTCAGCATTTATGCTTTATGCCAGTCTGGAATGTGCAGGAAATTATTCATCTCTTTTACATGTGGTAAGCGTATGTGTAGATAAAGCAAATGCAATATTGGAGCTGGATACCATGGATATCGACGGTAAAGAAATACAGCCGGAAAATTACGATATTAGACTTTCTAATGTTTCGTTTTCTTATGACAAACGGAAGATCATTGATGATATATCGCTCTCTATTCCGCAGAAAACGACGACAGCAATCGTTGGACCATCTGGTGGAGGAAAATCAACACTTTGCAATCTGATTGCCAGGTTCTGGGATGTGGATTCCGGGGAAGTGACACTTGGAGGTGTGAATGTAAAAGACTACAGCATGAACAGTCTGATGCGTAATTTTTCATTTGTATTTCAGTCGGTGTATTTGTTCGCAGACACCATTGAGAATAATATTAAATTCGGACGTCAGGATGCAAGTCATGAGGAAGTGGTGGAAGCGGCGAAGAAAGCGTGCTGTCATGATTTTATCAGCAAACTTCCGGATGGGTACGACACAGTGATTGGAGAAGGTGGAGCCACACTTTCCGGCGGTGAGAAACAGCGTATTTCGATAGCCAGAGCGATTATGAAGGATGCGCCAATCGTCATATTGGATGAAGCAACGGCAAATGTTGATCCAGAGAATGAAAAGGAGCTGATGGATGCAGTAGATGCACTTACAAAGGAAAAAACGATTATTATGATTGCCCACAGATTAAAAACGGTCAGACATACAGACCAGATTGTGGTTGTTGACAAAGGAAGAATTGTACAGCAGGGAACACATGAGCAACTAATGAAGCAGGAAGGCATTTATAAGAGATTTGTGGATGCAAGGCAGCAGGCAGTAAGCTGGAAACTGGCCCACTGAGAAATAATCCACAGTTGGTGAATATCCAAATTGAATTGTCTGAAAGAGATTTAATTTAAGTTTCTCTAAGTTTCACTTGTATAGGTGGAATGAGGAAAATTCAATAGAGCAATATGAAAAAAGCACTGAAAACCGTTGGACTGATGGTTTTCAGTGCTTTTTTCTTTGGTTAAAGAGAAAAAACATAATAAATTTAAGTTTTGCTAAGTTTCACTAAGTTCTGCATTTGCAGATCGCCATTGCCTTTTCGGCTCATATTTCCCACACCCATCACAGGTCTGTGGCCAGTTAATTTTCCACTCAAAATACTCATCTCTGGTAATTTTACCGGATTTCAATTCTTCTTTTCTGAGAAGCCATTCTTTCATAAAATCATTGAGAACTCCATAATTGAACCACATACCAACAGGTGGATGAGCCGGCCAGTTATCAGAATCATGATAACGGACAGCGGTACCCTCACTGGAATTGCATTTTTTACCCGGATAGGTTTCTAACTGAAAGAGATTAATAGCTGCTGGGTTAAATTCATCAATCCAGAACAGAATTTCCATCAGTTCAGAGGCGTCCATCGTGGTTGGCTCATGTAGTGTCAGTGGGTTTACGTCCAGAATCTTAGCCATTTCAGTTACCAGATCTTTGCGGGGAACCCGGTAATTCGTTTCATATTGGGCAAGACGATTTGCACCTTTATCGCCCCAACCGAGGGCAGCACCAAGTTCTGCCTGTGTCATATTTGCTTTCTTCCTTGCCTCTTCAATTATTTGCCCGGTAAAGAAAGCATTAGCCCTGTCTTCGGCAGCCTTACGCTCCGGAGTCCCTTCTTTGCCAAACACAGCATCCAACTGTGCATCGACATCAAACATCTTTAGTTCTTTTTCGCTCATAATATTCTTTCTTTAGTTTTAATGCTTTATCAATTTCTCTATCTGGTGTTTTCTGCGTCTTCTTTTGAAAGCCATTGAACAATATAACAATATGCCCTTCATCATAACAGAAGAAAATCCTATAGATATTACCTTGCCACTCTATTCTTAACTCATACAGACCCTCTTTAAGAAACTTCACATACTTTGCCGGTAGTCTATCTTGAGTCTTCAATAAGAGTAATCCATATAGGACTTTTTCTTGCGTACCTTTATCCAGAGTATCAAAAAAATCTTTATAGTAGTTTTCGTATGCTATTATCTTTCTGCTCATACGACAAAAATAGAAAAAGTTTATCAGTTAAGCAACTTTTCCTTATAAAAATCTTAGAACTATGTACAAAAATGGCGTAAAATTCTCAAGATATACTTGAAAATTTTACGCCATACTGCGATTCCGGCCTCTGGAATTAAGGCTACTAATAGAACATCCAGTCCATCGTTTCCTCCGCCCCTGCCAGTCCCGCATTACGCGGAGTTACCTGCGCGTCTGTAAATCCCAGCACCATCGTATATCCTTTCGGCAGCAACAAGGTATGCTTTCCGGTCTCAAAATGATAAGCATCGCTGCCTGAGTTCCTTCGTCGTCATCACGGC
>ENA-OPTX01001082-OPTX01001082.1-human-gut-metagenome-genome-assembly--contig:-NODE-1082-length-10833-cov-3.400538_pt1 | contig 10833 bp, 10 predicted proteins | sample MGYA00241465_ERZ501922 | MGnify/ENA primary metagenome ERZ501922 (study PRJEB25962, sample SAMEA2042399) | human gut metagenome | biome: human gut; feature: human-associated habitat; material: faeces...
GCTCTGGTGCTGGTGAGGCTGGTGCTTCCAACGGTGGGGACTTGATCTTCGCTCATAAGTTGGGTAACTTCGAGCTTGAGTTCGAATGGAAAGTAGGTAAAGGATCTAACTCTGGTGTATTCATCATGATTCAAGAGGTAGAGGGACAACCTTCTTACATCTCTGCTCCTGAGTACCAAGTATTGGATAACGAGAACCACCCCGACGCTAAGTTAGGTAAGGATGGCAACCGTAAATCTTCTTCTTTGTATGACATGATTCCTGCTAAACCGCAGAACGCAAAACCGTTCGGTGAGTGGAACAAGGGTAAGATCATGTGCTATAAGGGTACAGTTGTTCACTATTTGAATAGCGATGAACCTGTTGTTGAGTATCACTTGTGGACTCCGCAATGGAAAGAAATGTTGGATAATAGCAAATTTAGCAAAGACAAATGGCCGTTGGCTTATGAGTTGTTGTTGAATTGCGGTGGCGCTAACAAAGAAGGTTTCATCGGATTTCAAGACCACGGGGATGATGTTTGGTTCCGTAACATTACTGTTAAAGTTTTGGATTAATCGTATCAAGCACATTTTAGCATAAATAACGCCCGAGGCCTAAATCTATGATTTTAGCTTCGGGTGTTGTGTTTTTAATAATCGACTTTTTCTAAACCAATTTTTTAGGACCAAGAAATGAAAATAGAACAAGGTTACACGAAAGCGCAGATGACTTGGCTGATGATGCTGCGTCTTTTTATAGGTTGGCACTTTATGTATGAAGGCCTAGTAAAAATCATGAACCCAAAATGGACATCTCTACCCTATCTACTCGATTCAAAGGGTCCCGCTGCTTCATTTTTTATCAAATTGACTCAAGACGACAGTTTGATGACAACCATCAACTTCTTGAATGAGTGGGCTCTGTTATTGATCGGCCTAGGCTTGACTTTAGGCTGTTTGTATCGTTTATCTTCTGTTGGAGGTATGATTCTTCTCGCTCTGTACACGTTATCCCACCCCTCTTTCGTGGGAGCGAGCTATATGATGCCGTTTGAAGGCTCTTATTTATGGATTGACAAGAACCTTGTGGAGTTCGCCGCTTTAGGCTTGATGTGCGTATTCCCTACATCACAAATCATAGGATTCGATCGTGTGTTAGGACGTGTGTGTCCGATATTGCATAAACTTAAATTTATTTGATACCCATGGCAACAGAAGATGCAAAGAATACTCCTTCTCAGGAGCAAATGCCCGATAAAGGACGTCGGGACACATTGAAGACATTGGCTACAGTGCCTATCTTAGGTGCTTTGGCATATGGCGTTTACCAAAAAAGGAAAGACGCTTTAAGAGGCCGTAACATATCAGATGTATTTCAGGTAAGTAACAGACAGGCCTCCTATTTAGAGCCGCAAGGCGATGGCAAGAAGATCCGTATCGGTTTGATAGGCTTCGGTATTCGTGGAAAGCAATTGATGCGTGCCGCAGGTTTCGCTGAGCCTTCTTGGATCGATAAGATGAAAGAGGCTAATAAGTTGAATAAGAAAGACACGCGTTATCAACAATATATGGAGCAAGATGATCTGAATATCGAGATAACCGCTGTTTGTGATATATTTGATGTATATGGTGAAGCCGCAGTGTTGACCGGCTCCAATATCCATCGTGAGGGTAGCGACGGTAAGTTCGGGCCTGCTCCGAAGCGTTACCGGACTTATCAAGAGCTGGTAACGGCTCCGGATGTGGATGCCGTTATTATCGCTGGTCCGGACCACTGGCATAGCACGATCGCTATGGCTGCGGCACGTGCCGGAAAGCATGTATATTGCGAGAAACCGTTATCATGGACGGTTCCTGAGACGTATATGGTTCGCCAAGTGATCAAAGAGACCGGCGTTGTATTTCAGTTAGGTCACCAAGGACGTCAGACCGATTGCTATCAGAAGGCCGAGGAGATTATCGGTAACGGATTATTAGGCCCTGTTAACTTGATCGAGGTTTGTACGAACCGTAACTCTCCAAATGGTGCTTGGGTATATGATATTATCGAAGGCTCTAATCCGAATACGATTGATTGGAAGCAGTTCGAGGGTGATCCTGAGCGTATTAAGGAATATATGGATTATATGACATCCAATAAGCTTGAAAGATATATCGGTCCGGACGAGCGTAGCAAGTTTAGTCTGGAACGTTTCTTCCGCTGGCGTTGCTGGTGGGATTATAGTACAGGTCTTTCCGGTGACTTGTTGACACATGAGTACGACGCTGTCAACCAGATCATGCATGTAGGTATACCTCATTCTGCTACTTCATCCGGTGGTGTTTATTTCTTCAAGGACGGACGTACGGTACCTGATGTATTGCAGACTACTTTCGAGTGGCCGGATCGTGACTTGACGATGTTGTATAGCGCTACATTGGCAAGTAGCCGTAACCGTGGCAAGGTGTTCATGGGGCATGATGCTTCTATGGAGGTTTCCAATATCTTGGCTATTACGGTTGACCAAGATTCCACTCGTTATGCGGATAAGATCAAGGAAGGTATTATTCCTACAGATACCCCGTTCTATACCTATGTACCGGGACAAAATAGCTCGGATTCCGTTACATCTCCTACGGAGTTGTATTTTGCTAAACGTGGTTTGCTGTATACGTATGTAAATGGTAAACGTTATGATACGACTCACTTGCATATCCGTGAGTGGCTAGAATGTATCCGTCAAGGCAAGACTCCTAGTTGTAATATCGACGCCGCTTTTCAAGAGGCTATGACCGCTCATATGGGTACTCGCGCTTATCTGGAAGGACGTACGATGTATTGGGATAAGGACAAAGAAGAGATCGTAAGAGGTGAACTTGCGTAAGTATCTAAAAAGACGATAAATAACTTTCCCAAGAAGCGAACTTCATAAATGGATGGAGTTCGCTTCTTTTATTTGTGCATGTATAAAATTTCTTCTCTTTTTTGTAACCGATTTGTGATTGCTCATGTCTTATTGATAAAAGCGAATAATTTATTAAACCTTTAAAGAATAAAAGATATGAACGAGTTGTGGATTCCTATTTTAGGTGTTATTTGTGCGGTAGGTATGCCGGTATTGTTAGGTATTATCGCTAGTTACATGACCATTAAAAGTAAGCATGAGGAAAAGATGGCGATGATTGAGAAAGGAATTGTGTTGGAAGAGGCTATGCGGCCCGAGAGAAGGCCTAATCGTTATAATACCCTGCGTAACGGTATTTTTATGATCGGTTTGTCATTGGGTGTGATTGTCGGTATGATGGTCGACTCTGCTTTCACTTACGATAGCGATTGGTTCTTTTTGTTAGTTCCGGCTATTACGATTATGTTCGGTGGAGTAGCTTTTATAATTTATTTCTTTCTTTCCCGTTCTTTAATGGAGAAGGAGAGATTGGAGGACGAGAAGAAAATGCGTCTGGAAGAATAAACGATACCGGATGGATGAGCGAAAGTGGATAGAACGTATTTTGGCAGGGGACACGCAAAGTTTCTCCTGCCTTGTCGCGAAGTATGAGAAGATGGCTTATACCATCGCTCTTCGTATCTTGGAAAATCGCGAGGAGGCAGAAGAGGCTGTACAGGATGCGTTCGTGAAGATGTATCGTGCTCTTTCCGATTTTCATTTCGATAGTAAGTTCTCAACATGGTTTTATAGGATCGTGTATCGTACGGCGTTGACGGCCTTGAGACAACAGCGTATGTTCGTGAGTTATGAGGAGGCGGGCCCTGTAGACCTTTCGAATGACGAAGTTGAATCGGCTACGGCTTTATTAGAGCGTGAGGACCGGAAAGAGATGATCGCACGTACGCTGAAAAAGCTTCCGGCTGATGAGGCCTTGTTGCTTACTCTTTATTATTTGGAGGAATGCTCGGTGGAAGAGATCTGTCAGATCACTGAATTGAGCGCTTCTAATGTGAAAGTAAAACTATTCCGTGGGCGGAAACGGTTTTATGAAGTGTTGCAAGATAAAATGAAATTAGAGACAGCTGATTTGTTATGAATATGAATGAGAAAGATATTGATCATTTGACACGTAAGTTGATGAGAGGGACGGCGGAACAACCTTCGGCCTCATTAAACTCCCGTATTATGGCATTGATTATACAAGAGAAGAAGCGGGTATATAAGTACTATATCAAGAAACGGTTTACACCTGTAGGCATTTTTAGCATGTTTGTCGCTTATATGCTTGTGTTAGTAGGCATCTTGTATTTGGTTAAGCTTTCTCCGGGCGGGGCGGAAACGGTTTTAGGTTCTTTGCGAGCCTATTTCCCGATTGTTTTAACGATTGCTTCCGGGATCTCTTGTTTCTTCCTGTTTACACAACTCGATAACTGGTTGAAGAGAGAAGAGATACGCCGGCAAAACACCTCAAAATAAAAATATCCGGTTGTAGAGACGGGGCACGCCCCGTCTCTACAACTGATTAATTGGCCTTGACTTTTAGATTTCCGTAACGATTTCCTTCGAAGTGAATCGTCGGTTGCTTTCCACCATTAATCTCATAGGTGTAATTCTTGTCACGATCCTCATCGTCAAAATGCTTGCGGGTGATATTGAAACCGTTCACGTCGCAGCTTGAATACTTCATGTTCTCCGCTACTATCCGGAAAGAAGTTTTTGCGGGAAGCGCTACCTCTAAATTCCCATAATGGGATTCTACGTTCACCTTCGAGAAAGAGGGAGACAAGTTCCGTATCTTTAAGTTACTATAGCTAAGGCTACTTACATTCAATGCATCCTTAAGGGTCCCGATTTTAGCGTCGCTGTACTTAATCTCCATGTCTAGTCTGCTTACGCTTTCAATGGTGAGATTACCATATTTAATCTCCATGCGTAAAGATTGTATATCCTGTATATCCAGATTGGAATATTTGCTGTCTATCGTTAAATCTTTAGCGTTGCGAATCTTGGCGGTTCCTACGTAGCCCAGATCCAGTTGGGCGTCCTGCAGATTTCCTACCTCGATGTTACCATATTTGGCCTCTATCATTGCGTTGGCTGTGAAATTACCCGCATTCAGGTTGCCGTATTTTACATGGATATCCATGTTGCCGTTATTATCGCTTGGCAAGTTGATGTTTCCGTATTTCTGGTTCAAGTCTGCGGCGAGCTTAGGAGGCATCTGGATATAATAATTGATCGTCATGGACTCATTATTCGAATTGCTATTCATCTCCTTCTTTATCGTAGTGACCGCTGAGACAATACCACCTATCTTCTTGGTCTCGATTTGGATACGGTCCAAGTTCTCTTGAGCACGTTCCTCGCTGCGAGCCTTACATTCTACCTCAACCCGTATAGCTACCGTATTCTGATTCCAGTGGGTAACGGTGATGTTTCCATAACGGTTTTCTACTTGGAGACGATCACCGGCGCTTACGCTGTAGGATTGGGATATCTCTTTTTTCTTGATCTTCTCTTGTGGCCTAGCTATTGCCGATAGATTGCATAGCAGCAATACGAAAGTCAGCAATACGGCGGGACTCAATTTTACGTGTGTCGTGTTCATGATTGATATGTATTAATTGTTATTACTATTTCTGGTTATCCGTGACTTGTTCCATTTGCTTAAGCATCAGCGTGAGGCCCTCCAAGCTATTGCTGTAATGTTGGGTCATGGCGAAAAGACCGTCGTTGGAACAAGGCAAGGTAGGGAGTATCGTTTCCTCGAACATATAATTATCCGTGAGGATCCGTTTGCTCTCTTGCAATAACTCCTCCGCTCCCGGTGTCCGGTCCTGTTTATACAACTTCTTCATTTGCGCCAATACGTCGTTCATTTGCATATTGTAATATAGGCGTAGTTCCTCGATCTCCTCTTGGGTCTCGCAGGTCTGGGCCGTGGTCTTTTGCGCGGGTTCCGGCAGACCGGTCCCTCCCGGCAAGCGGAATAAGAGCAACAAAGCGATAGAGGCAGCTATGGCAAAGACCGAAAGGCTGTATAAGGCCGCACGGTTCTTCCGTGGCTTCGGCAGCTTTTGCTCGAAACGTTCGAAGTGGCCTTCGGGAAGTATCTCATCTTCCTCGAATGCGTCACGGTTCGCGTCTATGAAATTCTTTAGTTTATCCATGTTTAATTGGCTGCTATAATGTCTAACAATTTCCGCTTGGCGCGTAGGTACTGGCTACGGACGCTTGGCGGTTGAATTTTCAGGATAGAGGCGATCTCTTCCATATCATATCCCTCAAAGAGGTAAAGCGAGAGGATTATGCGGTAGCCTGCCGGCAACTTCTTGGTAGCTTCCTTTATCTGTGCCACGGAATATTGGATTTCTTTCTCGTCCGGTCCGTCCGTTTCCGGTTCGGCCAGATTGTCGGAAAGCTCCTCTTGGTCCGGTGCTTGGCGGCGTACATAATCGATGGCCGTATGGATGGCGATGCGATGCATCCATGCCTCAAAGCATTGCCCGTCATGATATTGGTCCAAGCGTGTGAAGATCTTGAGGAACGAGTCCTGCATGGCTTCTTCCGCCTCGGATGAGTTGCCTACGATACGCAAGCAGGCTATATACAATCGCTGTGCGTATTGTTTGTACAACTTCAGTTGCGAGCTCCGGTCTCCCCGGCGGCAACCCTCGATCAGATGTTCGGTTACTTTGTCCATTTGTTTATATAAACGAGAGTGATGCCTTGACCGTTGCATCTTGTAGCGTAAAAATACAAAAAAAAGAAAGGCATCATCTCGACGCCTCTCCTCCTGAACTAAATGATAAAAATAAAAGTTATGTGGGAAGGTTTATTTCATGTCTGTTATATTGGAGATACTATCGTTCGTATAGCCTTGCGAAGTATCCTCCATTTTGGTCTTATCCGAATTATATTTTAATTTATAAGCCTGTTTTCCTTCGGAAGTCCAATAGTTTACGACAAGATCGACCGTCTCTCCTTTGGTATCCGGCAAGGAAGACAAATTGAACGCCACACGTCCGGCCCCGATCGTATATTGGGGATCATCGTAAGCGTTATGCCTAAACTCCAGCGTATAAGGATCATTCTCGGCATCCGGTTGGATCAGGTTGATAAAGTGGGCGGTCTTGCCTCCCCAGAGTGTCTCGAAATAGATATTCAAATATCCGTCTCCGATCCACATATTATTGTTATAAATACTTACCGGGTCCGTACCATAGATAGAATCATTAGCCGCTCCCTCGTTCTTAGCGATGGATTTCGTAAGGATGTTATGGATCGCGTTCACCTTGATATAGTGGGAGAAACCTCCTAGGTTACTTTGGGTGGAATCCGCCAATATCGTGAAGTTAACCAAGGCACGTTGGTTAGGCTTCGGCTGATAGTTCGGATAGTTCGTGGCGGCGGGCCATAGCTTATCCCCGTCATCCAGCCGTAAGTAATATACGTTATTGCCTTCCGGTACTACGGTAGCGACCGCTATCCAGATATCACCTAAAGAATACGAGTTATCGTCATCTAAGCAAGAGGGTAGGGTGAGGGATACTAAAGCGATCCCGATAACCAATAAAAAAGCTCTCAACGTCTTCATTCCTTTTGTTTCTTAAAAAGTTCACATTTCATCGTTCTATGAAGAAAGATGTAAGTTCGGGGTGAAATGCTGCAAAAGACGTTAATAAAAGATGTTAAGAACCAAGGGATTCAACGATTAGCCGTGCCGTACGCTTTGAAGCCCCGGGCATTCCTAGCGTATGGATAATCTTGTCGTATCCGTCTAGCATTCGTTTTCGATAGGCTGGATCTTGTAGGATGCGTCCTAGCTCGTCTTGTATTTGCGATTCGGAGAAGCGGGCTCCGAATAGTTCTTGTACGATCTCCCGTCCCCCGATCAGGTTCACGAGGGATATGTATTTCGTATGGAAGAAATGCTTGAAAATAAAGCTGGCCAACTGTCCGGCTACGACGTAGTAGCAAACGACTTGCGGAACCCGGAACAGGGCGGTTTCCAAGGTTGCCGTGCCGGAGGTTACCAAGGCGGCGGCACTATGTTGTAGCAAGGGATAGGTTTTACCAAACACGATCTTGGCAGGATAAGAGCCTATGTATTCTTGATAGTAGGCAGGATCGATGCCTGGTGCTCCGGCTATTACCGGCTGGTAGTCGGGATATGCGGAGGCTACTTTCAGCATGGTCGGTAAATTATCCTTGATCTCTTGTTTGCGGCTACCGGATAGCAAGGCGAGGATAGGCTTGTTGGCCAATCCTTCCTCTTTGATAAATGTATCTTTGGGGATCGCTTGATGCTCCTTGTAATAGGCTACGGAGTCTACAGAAGGATTTCCTACGTAATCTACCGAATAATTAAGCTTCCGGAAAAACTCGGTCTCGAACGGCAGGATGCAGAACATACGATCTACATAACGCCGGAAGTCCCTGATGCGGTATTGTTTCCAGGCCCATATCTTGGGGGATATATAGTAATATACCGGGAGACCCAATTGGGTTTTCACATATTTGGCGATCTTCAGGTTGAATCCCGGGTAGTCAATTAAGATGACGACATCTGGTTGATAGCGGCGGATATCCTCTTGGCACGTCTTCATGTTATTTAAGATGGTGCGCAAGTTCAGCAATACCGGGATAAAGCCCATGAACGCCATTTCCCGGTAATGTTTGACAAGGGTTCCTCCGACGGCTCTCATCAGATCGCCGCCCAGAAAGCGGAACTCGGCCTTCGGGTCATTCTCTTTCAGGGCTGCCATCAAATTCGAGGCGTGCAGGTCTCCGGAGGCTTCTCCGGCTATCAGGTAATACTTCATGAATTGAAAATTGAGAATTGAGAATTAAAGGATCCAGTTGTTTAGGGTGGCCATGAAGTCGTAGTCCGTAACGTCAATCTTGCAGGGGACTAGGGAGGCGTATCCGCTGTCCAGCGCAAGCATATCATTGTCCGGGTGGATGGGTTTGGCGCTTTCGAAAGCTCCTGTCAACCAGAATACGGGCTCTCCGCTGGCGTTCTCGGAACGCTTGAATTCACGTACCCAACGGCCATCCGCTTGGCGACAAACTTTCAACCCTTTCACTTGCGGTAGCTTCGGCACGTTGAGGTTTAAGTAGGTTCCGTGCGGTAAGCCTTCTTTTAATACCCGGCGTGCCAGCATACGTCCAAGACGGCAGCATTCGGAGAAGTCGGCATCGGCCGCATGGTCCAGTAAGGATACACCCATGGAAGGGACGTTGAAAATACATCCCTCGGCGGCGGCACCCATCGTTCCGGAATAATTTACGCAGATAGCCATATTCCCCCCGTGGTTGATACCGGAGACTAACAGATCGGGCTTGCGCTCCATAACCTCATTAATCGCTAATTTAACGCAATCAACCGGTGTCCCGGTGCAACTATAGATGGTAAGTCCTTCCTCCTTTTTCAACAAGGTATACTTGATAGGAACTAAGGATGTAATGGCACTACCCATCCCGGAACGAGGTCCATCGGGAGCGAATACCACCAAATCGCCTAGATCTTTCAGGCACTCAATCAATTCGTTAATACCTTTGGCCCATACGCCATCATCATTCGTGATCAGAATCAACGGTCTCTCGTTTGTCATATCGTTTTATCCTTATAGTTGTCGTACAAAGGTAACAATAATTTGCGAACAATGGTTGGGGTGTGAGGGGTGGGAGTTGTCCTTTCGCCTAATCAGTTGTTGATCAGGCGAAAGGTCTCAGATTATTATAGTTTCTCTATTTCTTCTATGGAGAGGCCGGTGGCAAAGGCGATTTGCTCTATACTAACTCCTAATTTCTTAAGATTAAGTGCTATGGAGTGTTTCTCTTCCTGTCGTCCTTCAGCTTTTCCTTCAGCTTTTCCATCGGCTTTTCCTTCCCGATATTCGCTTGCACGGATTTTTCTCATTTCCTCTTCTTCATTATACTCAAAGATTGACACCGCTATCACCTCCGCTCTCTGTGACGACAGGAAATCTGCCAGAATGCCTTCTCTGGTACATTCCGTTACCGCCCGTTCAACCGCTTCCTCAATCCGCATTCTCTTTGCATATTTTCTGACCCGGTCCACATACTGGCTGTATTCCCTCAATGTCCGGCATTTATCCATCAGCTCTTTATTGTGTCCGAAATTGATATTCAGCATGAGCACCTTCAGTTCCAGCTCCGGTTCTGCCGTCTCTTTTTCAAAAGCATCCGACAGCCACAGGATTTGCCTTTCCGGCTGCCCGTCCGTGCCGTTGTAAAATACCACGAACCGTGGCACCGGAATTTTCACCAGCATGGAAGAATATATGGTCTCATCCCGCGTATATTTTTCCAGCTGCTTGGCAATGTACACCAAATCCCGCAACGGCATATTGGGATTATACGAACCCTGGTGCTCGTACAGATTCATCTCGGAATCCAGCAGGAATGAGATGTCATTCTTAAAATTCATATAAATCGCATTTTCCAGGGTACAGATTGTCAGGTCCTCCGGGCTGTTATACGCGGAATCATTGAGTGCATTATATAACTCCAGCAGTTCCTTCTTTTCCCGAAATAGCATTCGGAAAACCGTATCCTTCTGATTTCTTACTACGTGCAGTTTTTCTGCCATAAGCTGCTCCTTTCTGTCTGTGTGTGGAGCAGCCTTCCCAATCAGCCGCTCCTGCTTTCTTTGTTGGATAGTAAGCATAGAGTTTCTGAATTGAGAATGGAAATTAGACGGCACATAGGCCAAGATTCGTTAGAAATTTATGCTTGCGTTTATTTTATCACTATTTTTACGTATATTCAACTATTCCTGATATTTATTATTGCAGGATTGATTTTATAAAGCGGTATCGGTTCTCACATTATGAAAAAGTCAGCACCAATAATGCCCTGCCTTTTCCTGTGCCTCCTGTTCGCTGATGCCAAGACGG
>ENA-OPTX01001083-OPTX01001083.1-human-gut-metagenome-genome-assembly--contig:-NODE-1083-length-10831-cov-3.337509_pt1 | contig 10831 bp, 10 predicted proteins | sample MGYA00241465_ERZ501922 | MGnify/ENA primary metagenome ERZ501922 (study PRJEB25962, sample SAMEA2042399) | human gut metagenome | biome: human gut; feature: human-associated habitat; material: faeces...
GCGCTCTTCATTACTTCGTTTGTAAGCTCTAATGAAGGTACGTCGATCCATCCGATGATTCCTTCTGGTGCTCCAGCTTTTACTGCTGCTTCCAATACAACTTTTGCTGCTGCAATTGTCGCATTTTTTGCACGTGGATGTGGGCTGATGATGATTGCATTTCTTGTCTTTAATGCGATCAATGTCTTAAAGATTGCTGTCGAAGTTGGGTTTGTTGTAGGAATAACTGCTGCGATCAAACCGATTGGCTCTGCAATCTTCTTAATTCCATAAGCTTTATCTTCTTCAATAACTCCACATGTTTTTGTATCTTTATATGCATTGTAAATATATTCTGCTGCGTAATGATTCTTGATTACTTTATCTTCAACGATACCCATACCAGTCTCTTCTACTGCCATTTTTGCCAATGGGATACGCTGTGTATTTGCTGCTACTGCTGCTTCAAAAAAGATCTTATCTACTTGTTCCTGTGTAAATGTAGCAAATACTTTCTGTGCTTCTCTCATTGCTTCCATTTTTGCTACAAGAGCTTCTACGTTATCAATAATTCCTGGTACGTTCGTTTCCTTCTTTGACATATCAATATCCTCCGTAAGTGTTGTATTTCTTTACTACGAGGCTTAGTATACTACCTCGTTAAATATTTGTCAATATATTATCTTCTTTTTTCTCATTTACGACTTTTTATACAATGAATTTTCCATTTTTTTCATTTCATTATGCAATGTACACAGTACAGAAATAAGTTTTTTCTGGTTTTCGACTTGCAAATCCTTGTTTTTCAACCTTTTCTCACATTTTAACTATTTACGACTCTCTTTGTGAATATCTGCTTACGTTCTTCCCAAAGCACATTATCGTTAATATAATAACAATCATTTCTGTTTTTACAGTTTCAACTTCGCGAATGCATCTGCAAATGCAGTATTCACCGGCTCTTCTTTTTGCTGTTTCAAATACCTCTGTACATCCTTTTTGCTCACGCCTGCACCTTCTTTTTCCCGTCTCGCCTTAAATGCTGACATCTTTTCTTTATGACCGCAAGTATTACATACAAATTGTTCTTCATCCCCTTTTTTGATGATCTCCATCTTCTTATGACATTGCGGGCATCTTGCATTGGAAATCCTTGCAACCACCTCTTTATGTCCGCACTCTCTGTCCTGACATACAAGCATCCTTGCATTCTTCCCGTTTACCGCGAGCATCGGTTTTCCACAATCCGGACACTTTTTATTTGTCATGTTATCATGTCGGAATGTTCCGGTTCCACCTTTGATCTCGTCGATGATCTCCACCGTATATCCTTTGATCTCCTGAAGGAAGGTTTCTTTTCTTAGTTTCCCTTTTGCAATATTGGAAAGCTTCATTTCCCAGTCTGCTGTTAATTCCGGTTTCCGCAAATCTTCCGGCACAAGTTCCAAAAGCTGTTTCCCCTTCGACGTAATGTAAATCTCTTTTCCACGCAATTCCATCAGATAAGAATGGAATAGCTTGTCGATAATGTCCGCTCTTGTAGCAACTGTTCCAAGCCCTCCGGTCTGGCCTAATGTTTTAACCGCCTGTTTATCGCGGGATTCCATATACTTCACCGGATTTTCCATGGCAGACAATAATGTTGCCTCATTAAATCTTGCCGGCGGCTTTGTCTTTCCACTGGCCATCTGCACCTGTTGTACGGAAAGCGCTGCCCCTTTGTTCACTTCCGGAAGTGACTGTTCTGACAACTGTTCTTCCACATCTGTCTCATCACCATCTCCCAGTTCATAGACTTCTTTCCAGCCCGCATGTTTTACGATTTTTCCTCTCGCAGCAAATCGTTCTCCTGCCGCTTTCCCAAGCAATGTCGTCTGCTCATACTCAAACGGCGGATAGAGAACACTCAAAAATCTGCGGACAACGAGATCATAAATTTTTCGCTCCTCGTTTGTCATATGCTCCAACTGCACAAACTGCTCGGTCGGGATGATTGCATGGTGATCGCTTACTTTCTTGTCATCCACAAATGATTTGTTGACCTTGATCGTCTTCATAATCAGGCTTCCCGCAAGCTTTTTATATGGACCTACACTTACTGCTCGCAGTCTGTCTTTCAAAGTGTCAACCACATCATTTCCGATATATTTGGAATCTGTTCTCGGATAGGTCAATACTTTATGGTTCTCATACAGGCGCTGCATGATGTTCAATGTCTCTTTTGCCGAGAAGCCAAATCGCCTGTTGGCATCTCTCTGTAATTCTGTCAGGTCATATAATCCTGGCGCAAATGATTTCTTCGCAGATTTTTCCACCTGTTCCACGACCATAGTTTCACCATTCAAATCTTCTGCCAGCTTTTCTATTCGTTCTTTTGAAAATGAGCGGTAGCTTCCCGACTTTTGATCCTGCCATGTCCACTTGATTTTTCCTGCCTGCACAGTCACACCATAGTACTCTTTCGGCTGGAATGTACGAATCTCTTCCTCCCGCTTTGCAATCATCGCAAGTGTCGGTGTCTGTACACGCCCGCAAGACAGCTGCGCGTTGTATTTGCACGTTAACGCTCTTGTTGCATTGATTCCTACAAGCCAGTCCGCCTCTGCTCTTGAGACTGCCGCTGCGTACAAATCATTGTATTTCCTTCCATCCACAAGCTTTGCAAATCCTTCTTTGATCGCCTTATCTGTCACGGAAGAAATCCAAAGTCTTTTGATTGGCTTGTGGCAATTTGCTTTTTCCAGAATCCACCTTGCCACAAGTTCTCCTTCACGTCCGGCATCTGTGGCGATGATGATATCCCCTACATCTTTTCGAAACATCTGTGTCTTCACCGCATTGTACTGTTTTGCCGTTTTCTTAATGACAACCAGTTCCATCTTCTTAGGCATCATCGGAAGCACCTGCATGTTCCACTCCTTGAATTTTTTATCATACCCTTCCGGATCCGCAAGTGTTACAAGATGTCCTAATGCCCATGTAACGATATATTGATTTCCCTCGATTGCTCCGGAAATATTTTTATTACACTTCAGTACTCTGGCAATGTCTCTTGCCACAGACGGTTTCTCTGCAATTACTAATGATTTCATGTCTTATTTTCCCATCCTAATTTTATTTTCTAATCAAAGAAGTAGCCTCTTCATAATCTTCTTTTTTCACATACACTACATATTCATACATAAGTTCCGGTTTTTCTCCGCATGTCCCAGTTACCGCACGCGTTCTTCCACCCAAAGCCGAACCACTACTTCGATTCACGGTCTTCACTTCATACGGCATATGGTTTTTGGCAAGAATATCCCTGACTTCCGCCTGTTTTTCCATACTTGCTGTGACAATCAATTCTTTTCTGTTAAAAATCGTAATCATGGTTTTCCTCCTTTGCACTGCCTTTGTATTCTCAACAAGTTCTTCCGAACTTCCTGAAACGTACAATCCTCCGGATTTACCTGCAAAATGTAATTCACCTTTCCCATCAGATGCTGAAGGTACCGCTCTTCTCCTTTTTGCAGCCACATTTGCGCCCCAGTTCTCTGTAAATGCTCCTGTACTCCATATTTTCCACAGTAATAGACAGCCTGTCTGACATCTCTCCGATATGTTTTAGACACCTGCGCTTTTTCATTGACAACGATTCCGGTCACAGATTGTCTGTTATATTGTTTCAGCACTTTCGTCTTTTTCAAATTCAATTCAAATCCAAGTACCTGAAGGTAACTTCTTACTTTTTGTTTTACTTCCCGCACATCAAATTTCCCGGAAAACGTCATGTCATCACAATATCTTGTATAACAAATTTCCCGCTCTTCACACCATTTTCCCATATATTGGTCAAAGGAAAACATCACCAGATTTGATATCATCGGTGATGTCGGTGCTCCTTGCGGAAGATAGTCCCTGTAACAGCAAAGTTGGGTCAGCAGTGTACGCACTGCCGGCGGATAATATTCTCCCGAAAAAACACACTGGTACACCATAATATATGTAATATTTTCAAAAAAATCTTTGATATCCAACTCCAAAATTGTTTCTGCACCGACATGTGCAAACGCATTGTCACGAATCCTTCTCCCCGGACAATAGGCTTTTGCGTACTTTGAAACTTTCTCTTCACTTAATATTATTCGCAGAATATTTTTCTGCATCGTATGCAGAAGATAATCCGGAACAAGCAGTTTGCGCCTGCCACCTTTCTTTTTCGGAATAAAAACTTCACGATAGTGTTCTTCTATGTGATTACTGACCGCATAGATACATTTCAACGTTTTTTCTTTCGGAACATTTGCCCTTTCCAGTAAGTTCAAAGAAAGAATTGCCTCTTTGTCTTCCTCTTTCGAGCGATGCTGCCATAATCTTTGATTATCCATAATCTATCCTTTTCTTTCCAAAAATAAAAAAGCAGGAACAATACAATAAAGTGATTCCGTAAGATGCGTAGATGTACTCGGACCGCAAGGTCCATGCACACGAAGTGTGCAAAAGTACCTCGAAGCAGCTTATCGTTTCATCGTTTCATCTCCTGTACCGGGCAGCGACTCGCTCCCCTGCCAAAACATCTGTCTTGGATATGCTATCGTTCCTGCTGTTATTCAATTATAATACTATTTCTTCTCTTCCGCAAGATATGCCGCACCAAGTGCCCCCGCAAATCTTCCAAATTCTTCCGGCATCACATGTTTTCCCAATCTTTCTGACAAACGTGCCGTAAAGTAAGTGCTGTGGCTTAGGCCCCCTGTCAATATGATTGTATCTGCCAACGCCTGTCTCTGCGCAAGCTGCGCCACCTTTACCACAACGGATTCAATCACACCGGCCGCAATATCCTCTTTTGCCCGTCCTTCTCCGATATAACTGATTACTTCTGATTCCGCAAACACGGTGCACAAAGAACTAATAGGGATACTCTTTCCTTGTTTTGCCAAGTCAAACAGCTCATCCAGCGTAATACCCAGTCTGTTTGCCATGATCTCTAAAAATTTTCCAGTTCCCGCAGAACATTTATCATTCATAAGGAAATCCATCACCACACCGTTACTTACCTGGATAACTTTTGTATCCTGTCCCCCCACATCGATGATCGTACAGTCTCCACTGGCAAGCTCCCGCCCGCCTCTTGCATGGCAGGTAATTTCTGTTATGACTTTGTCTGCAAAATCAACCGCAACTCTTCCGTAACCGGTTGCTACCACTTTAGTCTCCTGTGCTGTCACATCAACCCCTGCATTTTTCAGACGTTCTCGTATGATGTTTGTCGTCTCCTTACTGCTCCATCCCGTCGGCAGTACAAAATACATCTCATTGTCTCCACGCACTACGACCTTGGATGCAGTAGATCCAATGTCGATTCCTACATAGTTCATACTCTTTCCTCCTCAAGCATACTTTCTATTCATATCGAATCTCTGCCAGTATCAGACCATGTGGAGGTGCCGTCACTCCGGCAGCCTTTCGGTCTTTCGCCTCTAAAATCTCTTTCACCTTTTCCGGCTCATAAAATCCACGTCCGACACGGATCAGTGTTCCCACGATAATGCGAACCATGTTGTAGAGAAAACCATTTCCGCTGATTCGGATCGTAATCTCCTCTCCATCTTTCAAAATCTCAAGCTCAGTAACTGTCCGCACCGTGTCTTCCACATCTGTCCGCACATTGCAGAAACTGACAAAATCATGTTCTCCAATCAGATATCCTGCTGCCTTTCGCATCTTTTCAACATCCAGATCATAGGATACAAAATAATTTGTAAGCCGTTTTGTCGGAATCGGAATCCTCATATTTAAAATATGGTACTCGTAAGTCTTACTGCAGTCACAGTACCTGGGATGAAAATCTTCTGCCACCTCTTCTGACTTTACAATAACGATATCCTCCGGCAATCTCTGATTCAATGCATAGGAAATCCGCTCCGGCGGAATCGTCGTATGCGTGTCAAACACTGCAACATTTCCAAGGGCATGCACTCCTGAATCAGTCCGACTTGCCCCAATCACCTGAATATCCTCACCAGTCAACTTTTTTAATGCCTTGTTTACTACTTCTTCTACCGTAATTCCGTTCGGCTGTACCTGCCAACCACAATAATTTGTGCCGTCATAGGCAATTGTCAACTTTATTCGCTTCATACTTTAAAATATCCACACTTTAAATGGAACTAACCTCCCTATTACGATCACAGCCACCATATACACAATAGTAATGGCATATGCGATATAGTCTCTGCTTTGATATACAAGCGGTTTCATCTTTGTACGTCCCTCACCGCCGCGATAACATCTTGCTTCCATTGCCATCGCCAAATCATTTGCCCGTCGAAATGCTGACACAAACAAAGGCACCAAAATCGGAATCATGCTTTTTGCTTTTTGAATAATATTTCCGCTTTCCAAATCCGCCCCTCTTGCAATCTGCGCTTTCATGATCTTATCTGTCTCTTCCAAAAGAATCGGAATGAAACGAAGCGCAATTGACATCATCATCGCAATCTCGTGTACCGGCATCTTGATTTTATTGAATGGCCAAAGCAGTTTTTCAATTCCATCAGTCAGTGCATTCGGTGTTGTTGTAAATGTCATAAGCGACGAACCAATAATCAGGTAAATCAGACGCACCGCCATATAAACAGCCGTCCGAAGCCCTTCTTCCGTCACTTGAAAAATCCAGGCTTCAAACAAAACATCTCCACCTTTTGTCAAAAACAGGTTGAACACAACCGTGATCATCAAAAGCATGATGATCGGTTTCAAACCTTTCAGGATAAATTTCAGCGGTACCTTGGAAATACGGATAACTGCTGCCAAAAACACGGTTGCAATCGCATACCCCAAAACACTTTTAAATAAAAACAAAGAAATCAAATAGAATAAAGTACACATTATTTTGACCCGCGGGTCTAAGCGGTGCAATTTACTATTCGCCGGGTAATATTGCCCAATTGTAATATCTCTAATCATTGTTTCTCCAATCTTATATCTCTTTCATAATCTCATCTACTGCTTCTTCAATCGTCGTTACCTCCGTGTTCACATGCATTCCTTTCTCAGAAAGCGCGTGCATAATATAAGTCACCTGCGGTGCTGCAAGCCCTACTTTTTCCAGTTCTTTGTAATGTGCGAACACTTCTTTCGGCTCCCCGTCATACATTTTTCTGCCTTTGTTCATCACGACAATACGGTCCACATATTTCGCAATGTCCTCCATACTGTGCGACACAAGAATAACTGTCAGATTCCGTTCTTTTTGAAGATACGCAATCTGATCCAATATCTCATCGCGTCCTTTCGGATCAAGTCCTGCTGTCGGCTCATCTAAGACAAGCACCTTTGGTCGCATAGCAAGCACTCCTGCAATAGCCACACGGCGTTTCTGTCCTCCCGATAAATCAAACGGAGAAGTGTCATAATATTTTTCAGAAAGTCCTACAAGTTCCAGTGTCTCGTCCACTACACGCAGATCTTTTACATTTGCGATGCGGCACTGTGTGATGAGATTTTCACGGGCAGTCATATTTGGGAAGAGTGCCGGAGACTCAATTACCGTGCCGATCTTTGCACGTTCTTTTACAAGGTCACTGCTTCCAAATAATTCAATGGAACCGGAAGATGGAGTGGCAAGTCCGGCGATCATACGGATCAAAGTTGTTTTTCCGGCGCCATTTTTCCCGATAAAGCCGTAAATATCTCCTTGCTGAATGGTCATAGACAATTCTTTTACAACCTGCTTGCTACTATATGTTTTCGTTAATTGTGATGTTTTCAATACAGCATTCATAAGAATCCTCCTCTTGTACTAATGTATTATTGAGTTAATACAATAATATTCTTAAAAGTTTTATTTGTCAAGAGAAAAATAAAAAAAGAATGTGCATGGGCACATTCTTAATGTGTAATATTTTATAAAAGATGCTGCATAATGAGCGCATAGACTTCCTGATGATTTTTATTCCAGTTATTAGTGACAGCAATCGCTTCTTCTTCAGTAGGGACAGTGAGAGTCAAATCAATGAGCGGTGAAGCGTTTTCAATAATCTGGCATCTTACAGAAAATTCATGGCTCATATTTTTATAATAGTCTGCTTTGACAGATACTTCATCTTTGAGTTCATATCGTTTTTCTTCGATAAAGGCATCGACATCTTCACGGATGGCGGAAGAGATGTTTGTCTTGAAATATTGTATGGTCTCAAGTCCCTCCTCTGTGAGATGATAAAGTGTGCGATTGTGAACAAATTCTTCGCGGATCAGATTGGATTCTACCATCTCGGAGAGTGCCTGCTGTAAGGTGAAGTAGGTAGTGTAACCCTTATCAAGAATAAATTCCGAAATTTGTCCGTTGGTAAGCGGAAAATCCAATTTTTCCAACATATATAAAACAATCAATTTATAAAGTGTAAATGGTTCTGACATAACTGCTCCTTTCTAAGCATGAGAAAGATAATCTTTCCCCTGCCAAATATCAGTATCCTTAAAATATTTTTGAATACTGTTCAGCACAAGACGCTTGTTCGCAGTCCATTTGGGCGCGATCAGTAAATTCTTTGGACCGTCTCCTGTGAGTCGGTGGACTACAATATCCGGACGAAGGTGGGAGATCAGAACCCCAAGTAATTCCAGATATTCCTCCAAAGAAGGAAGCCAAAATGGAGACTGCTCATAGGACTTGGCAAGGTCTGTATGTTTTAAAATGTGCAACAGTTGTAATTTTATGCCTTGAATCGGAAGCCTGTTGAGATAAGAAATCGTATCAAGCATCATCTGTTTAGTCTCATTGGGGAGACACAAGATGGTATGAACGATGACCGGAATTCCGATATGATGCAATTGAGTGACTGCCCGCTCAAACATAGAAAGAGGATATCCTCGTCGGATAAACTCGGCGCTTTTTTCGTGTATTGTCTGTAGTCCAAGCTCAATCCAGACCGGTTTGATCTGATTCAGACGATTCAGCAAATCTAAAATATCGTCCGACAGGCAGTCCGGTCTTGTTGCAATGGACAGGACTTTTACATCCGGTTCCTGAAGTGCCTCCATAAAAATCTGTTCCAAGTAGGAGACGGGGGCATAGGTATTCGTATATGCCTGAAAATAGGCAATATAGGAAGAGCCGGTGTGTTTGCGCTGGACAAGGCTTTTTCCGTCTGAAATTTGTTCTTTAATGGAGACGTTCCGATCACCGGCAAAGTCCCCGGATCCTCCGGCGCTGCAAAAAATACAGCCGGTGTTTCCGAGTGTTCCATCCCGATTCGGGCAAGTCATACCTCCATCCAGTGCAATTTTATAAAGCTTTTCGTGAAAGGTCTGTTTGACATAATAGTCAAGCGAATAATATCGCTTGTCACCCCAGCGCTCCATTAGATCAAAGCCTTTACTGCAGCGCTTACTGCATCTGCAACGCGTGGATCAAACGCTTCCGGAAGAATATTGGTATCGCTTAAATCTTCCTCAGCTACAAGTCCGGCGATGGCATGGGCAGCCGCAAGTTTCATCTCTTCTGTAATCTGTGTGGCGCGTCCTTCCAAAGCGCCGCGGAAGATTCCAGGAAAAGCAACGACATTGTTTACCTGATTTGGAAAGTCAGAGCGTCCTGTTCCGACAACCTTTGCACCAGCCTTTTTTGCAAGGTCAGGCATGATCTCAGGGACAGGATTTGCCATGGCAAAAAGGATGGCATCCTTATTCATGGAAGCAACCATATCTTCCGTCACGATGTTTGGCGCGGAGACACCGATGAAAATATCTGCGCCACAGAGAGCATCGGCAAGTGTTCCTTCTTTTTCTTCCAAATTGGTCACTTCGGTCATGTATTTCTGCATGTAGTTTAAATTCGGCGAATTTTTGGAAAGAATTCCATTGATATCACACATAGTAATGTGAGAAAAGCCATAAGTCAAAAGTAGTTTTGTGATGGCAATTCCAGCGGAACCGGCACCGTTTACGATTACTTTGCATGAGTCTTTTTGCTTTCCTGTCACTTTTAATGCGTTGATGATTCCGGCAAGAACAACAATAGCAGTACCATGCTGGTCGTCATGGAAGACCGGAATATCAAGCATTTCCTTTAAACGCTCTTCAATTTCAAAACAACGTGGAGCGGAAATATCCTCTAAGTTGATGCCGCCGAATCCCGGAGCAATATTTTTAACAGTTTTTATAATTTCTTCGGTATCCTGTGTGTCAAGGCAGATTGGAACAGCGTTGACATTTCCGAATTCTTTAAACAGTACACATTTTCCTTCCATAACCGGCATGGCTGCGTACGGTCCGATGTTTCCAAGGCCAAGAACAGCACTTCCGTCTGATACAACGGCAACGGTGTTGGCTTTCATGGTATAAGTATAAGCTTCTTCTTTATTTTCTGCGATGATACGGCAAGGTGCCGCAACACCAGGTGTGTATGCGATAGATAAATCTTCCCGGGTCTTTACCGGTGTCTTGGAGATGGTTTCTAATTTTCCATTCCATTTTTTATGCATTTCAATTGCTTTTTCGTTGGTATCCATAGTTCGTCTCCTTTTCTTAGCCATTGATTACTTCCGTCTAGTATCATATCATTAAAAAATTTTTAAAGCAAGAAAAAGGACTTCCTATTTGAAAGAAACTGTTGTATAATACGAAAAGACGAATCTTACGTTCCAATTATTTTTATTTCAAAAAGAAATCCCAATTATTTAGCAGATAATCAAATAAGCAACTTCTTCCGGCGGCATTTCTCTTTGCCGCCATCTCCTCCGCCTTCGCGCAGGGCAACGGCATCGCCGGCATTACGGAGGCTACCAACATGGTAACCAGCTACTTCGATCCCGGAACGAAGCTCATCTACGCGATTGGGGCTGTGGTCGGCCTTATCGGGGGG
>ENA-OPTX01001090-OPTX01001090.1-human-gut-metagenome-genome-assembly--contig:-NODE-1090-length-10763-cov-4.849832_pt1 | contig 10763 bp, 13 predicted proteins | sample MGYA00241465_ERZ501922 | MGnify/ENA primary metagenome ERZ501922 (study PRJEB25962, sample SAMEA2042399) | human gut metagenome | biome: human gut; feature: human-associated habitat; material: faeces...
CACTTCCTCTACGATTCCGTACCGTATTGCCGCTCTCACGCGCTGTTCGCTCATCGCTGCCGGGCAGGAGCAGGCCGCGCAGGTGCTGCCCGTTTTCCAGTTCGGCCGTACGATCGCCCTTCAAGTTCCCAGAAACCGCTAAACTATGGACTATACGTCGCGGATGGCTGCCCTGCTGGGGCGTTTTCGCCGGGAGCGGAACGGCGTGGTGGCCGATACGATGCAGTATCGGGGGAAAGCGTATGGACTAAATTACGGTGTGAGCCTGCCGACGATCCGTGCTGTCGCGCGAGCCGAGCGCCCCGATTCCGACTTTGCCCGTTTCCTCTACCGGCAGGATGTGCGGGAGCTGAAATTGGCCGCTTTCTGGATCGCCGATCCCGTGCAGGTGACTTCCGTCGAATTTTCCGACTGGGGCGAAGGTATTGCCAATTCGGAGATGGCCGAAGAGTGCGCCTTCGCGCTGATGTCCCGGTCGCCGCGCGGCGACGAGTGGGGCAGAGCCTGGTGCGATACGGGGAACGAATTGCTCGGGTATGCCGGCTTGTTGGCTCTTTCCCGTATTCCGCATCCCGATTTCAGTTCCTTGGTCCCGGTGCTCCGGCGGCTGGTCGTGACGTATCCCGAATCGAATTTGGTCGCGCAGGGTGTCGTGGCGCTGCTGGCGGCGATCATGACGAATCCCGCCGTACAACGGCATGTTTTAAACTTCTTGCTCGAAAAGTTCGTTGTTTTGCAATAAATCGTTATTTTTGCGAACTCAAAACGAGAATGTTGTAATTTGAAAAATGATAAAAAACATTTTAGGATGATGAAAACAGCCAAACTGTTGCTACACTGCCCTGACAAACCAGGCATATTGGCAGAAGTAACAGACTTTATAACGGTGAATAAAGGTAATATTATCTATTTGGATCAGTATGTAGACCATGTAGAGAATATCTTTTTTATGCGTATTGAATGGGAATTGAAAGATTTTCTGGTGCCTCAGGAAAAGATTGAGGATTATTTTGCCACTTTGTATGCACAGAAATATGAGATGAATTTCCGTCTCTATTTCTCCGATACAAAACCGCGTATGGCTATCTTTGTTTCAAAGATGTCCCATTGCTTGTTCGACTTGTTGGCGCGTTACACCGCTGGTGAGTGGAATGTGGAGATACCTCTTATTATAAGCAATCATCCCGATTTGCAGCACGTGGCCGAGCGTTTCGGTATTCCTTTCCATCTTTTCCCCATTACCAAAGAGACAAAGGAGGAACAAGAGAAGAAGGAAATGGAGTTACTGGCAAAGCATAAGATAACTTTCATAGTGCTGGCGCGCTACATGCAGGTCATTTCCGAGCAAATGATAAACGCTTATCCCAATAGGATAATCAACATTCATCACTCTTTCCTTCCGGCATTTGTGGGAGCGAAGCCCTATCATGCTGCGTTTGAACGTGGAGTGAAGATTATTGGAGCTACCAGCCACTATGTTACCACAGAGTTGGATGCCGGTCCCATCATAGAGCAGGATGTGGTGCGTATTACACACAAGGACACTGTGCAGGATTTGGTGAACAAGGGTAAGGACTTGGAAAAGATTGTGCTTTCTCGTGCTGTTCAGAAGCATATTGAACGCAAGGTGTTGGCATATAAGAACAAAACGGTAATATTTAATTAGTTGATAGTTGATAATTGATAGTTGATGGTGGGGAACTTGTCATTACCTTTCAATTATTACCTTTCAATGGTCAATTCTCAATTAAAAAAATGAAAGTTGCAGTTATCAAATATAATGCAGGCAATATCCGCTCGGTGGATTATGCTTTGAAGCGCTTGGGGATAGAGGCGGTGATTACGGCGGATGAGGCTGTGCTGCGTGCTGCCGATAAGGTTATCTTTCCCGGTGTGGGAGAGGCGGAAACTACGATGAGCTTTTTGCGTGCCGGTGGTATGGATCGGCTGATAAAAGAGTTGCGTCAGCCGGTGCTGGGCATTTGCCTGGGCATGCAGTTGATGTGCCGCCACTCTGAAGAGGGAGACGTGGATTGCCTGGGGATTTTTGATACTGACGTAAAACGTTTCATTTCGCAGAGGCACGAGGATAAAGTACCTCATATGGGATGGAATACCATTGCCCGGACGAATAGCGGACTTTTTAAAGGCTTTACTAAAGAAGAGTTTGTCTATTTCGTACATAGTTTCTATGTGCCAGTCAATGATTGTACGGCAGCCGTGACGGATTACATTCATCCGTTCAGTGCCGCTTTGCATAAAGACAATTACTACGCCACACAGTTCCATCCGGAAAAGAGTGGAAGTGTGGGAGAGCGTATTTTGCGGAATTTCCTGGAACTGTAAATCGTCAAATCGTAAATAAAATGATAGAACTGATTCCCGCTATTGACATTATTGACGGAAAATGTGTACGCCTTTCCCAAGGCGATTATGACAGCAAGAAGGTATACAACGAAAATCCCGTGGAAGTGGCCCTGGAGCTGGAGGCTCATGGTATCCGTAGACTTCATGTGGTCGATTTGGACGGTGCGGCTTCCCATCATGTGGTAAACTACCGCACGTTGGAACAGATAGCTGTGCGTACGTCTCTTATTATTGATTTTGGAGGTGGGGTGAAGAGTGATGAAGATTTGGTGATAGCTTTTGAGAACGGTGCGCAGATGGTGACCGGCGGCAGCATTGCTGTGAAGAATCCCGAATTGTTCTGTAAGTGGCTTCAAATGTATGGCTCCGAGAAGATTATTCTTGGTGCTGATGTGAAAGAGCATAAAATAGCCGTCAATGGTTGGAAGGATGAGAGTGGCTGCGAACTGTTTCCGTTCTTGAAAGACTATGTAGAGAAGGGGGTCCGTAAGGTTATCTGTACTGATATCAGTTGTGACGGAATGCTGCAAGGACCATCGATAGCGCTGTATAAGGAGATACTGGAGCATCATCCAGAACTCTATCTGATAGCCAGTGGAGGCGTAAGCTGTGCCGATGATATACGCCAGCTGGAAGCCGCCGGCATACCTGCCGTTATTTTCGGTAAGGCTCTGTACGAAGGCCGCATCACCTTCAAAGAGTTGGAAAACTTTGTTAGTTGAAAGGTGAAAATTAATCACTTATAACTTATAACTCAAACCGCCGTGTTAGCAAAAAGAATCATTTCTTGCCTCGACATTAAAGATGGGCAGACAGTGAAAGGTACCAATTTCGTGAACCTCCGCCAGGCGGGCGACCCGGTAGAACTGGCGCGTGCTTATAGTGAGCAGGGTGCCGACGAACTGGTTTTTCTCGACATCACAGCCAGTTTTGAAGGCCGTAAGACTTTCACTGAATTGGTGAAACGCATAGCTGCGAATATCAGCATTCCTTTTACTGTAGGTGGAGGCATTCATGAACTGGGTGACGTGGATAGGCTACTGAATGCAGGTGCCGATAAAATCTCCATCAATTCCTCAGCTATCCGCCGTCCCGGATTGATAGACGAGATTGCGAAGAACTTCGGTTCTCAGGTTTGTGTACTGGCAGTTGATGCCAAACAGACAGAGAAGGGATGGCGGTGCTACTTGAACGGTGGTCGTGTGGAAACGGATAAGGAACTGTTTGCGTGGACAAAAGAAGCCCAGGAACGTGGTGCGGGCGAGATATTGTTCACCAGCATGAATCACGACGGTGTCAAGACCGGTTATGCCAATGAAGCGCTTTCCAGCCTTGCCGACGGATTGTCCATCCCCATCATTGCATCGGGAGGGGCAGGTGCCAAAGAACATTTTCGTGACGTCTTTTTGCAGGGAAAAGCAGATGCTGCCCTGGCAGCCAGTGTTTTTCATTTCGGAGAAATCAAAATTCCCGAATTAAAATCGTATCTTTGTGCCCAAGGAATTGCGATGAGAAGATGAAGGTGAGTTTACGATTGGACGATTTACGATTTACGATTGGGATTACTCAAGCAAATCATAAGTCTCCAGTCACTTAAAGTAATATCAATCGTAAATAGTAAATAGCTAAATCGTAAATAGAATGGATTTTGACAAGATGAACGGACTCGTTCCGGCGATTATACAAGATGCAGATACCGCTAAGGTGCTGATGCTTGGCTTCATGAACAAGGAGGCTTATGACAAGACGGTGGAAACTGGAAAGGTGACTTTCTTCAGCCGTACCAAGAACCGCCTTTGGACGAAAGGCGAGGAGAGTGGCAACTTCCTGAATGTGGTTTCCATGAAGGAAGACTGTGACCGGGATACGTTACTGGTGCAGGTACATCCCGTAGGCCCGGTTTGCCATACCGGTACAGATACTTGCTGGGGTGAGAAGAACGAACAGCCGGTTATGTTTCTAAAGCTTCTTCAGGATTTCATCTGTAAGCGTTATGATGAAATGCCCGAAGGTTCCTATACGACCAGTCTTTTCCAGTCCGGTATCAACAAAATGGCACAGAAGGTAGGCGAAGAGGCTGTGGAAACCGTCATTGAGGCTTGCAACGGTACGGACGAACGCCTGATTTATGAAGGAGCTGATTTGTTGTATCACCTCATCGTGCTGCTCACATCCAAAGGATACCGCATTGAAGACCTTGCGCGTGAATTGGAGGAACGTCACAGTGCGACGTGGAAGAAACATTAAGTAATTAAAAATTAATAATTAAAATGGGGGTGGGCGAGGCGCTGATAAGATATACGGACGTAGAGATACACCAGCAGGAGTTGTGCGTACTGAACGATGTGAATTTGGAACTTCACAAAGGGGAGTTCGTGTACCTGGTAGGTAAAGTGGGCTCCGGCAAGACGAGCCTGCTCAAGACTTTCTATGGCGAACTGGATATTGCATCGGGCGAGGCTGAAGTATTGGGGTATGACATGCTCCATATTAAGCGTAAGCACATCCCGCAGTTGCGCCGCAAGCTGGGAATCGTATTCCAGGACTTCCAGTTGCTGACAGACCGTACGGTGTACGACAACCTTGAATTTGTTCTCCGTGCTACCGGTTGGAAGAGCAAAGGGGAGATTAAGGACAAAATAGAAGAGGTGTTGAACCTGGTGGGGATGAGCAACAAAGGATATAAGCTGCCTAATGAACTGTCGGGTGGTGAGCAACAGCGCATTGTGATTGCGCGTGCAGTGCTCAACTCTCCGGAGATAATCCTTGCGGATGAGCCTACCGGAAACCTGGATTCGGAAACCGGACATGCCATTGCAGAACTTCTGCACGGCATCAGTGAAGCCGGCGCACTGGTGGTGATGACCACGCACAACCTGCAGCTGCTGCGAGAGTTTCCCGGCAAGGTGTACCGGTGCGCAGACCATCTGATGACTGATGTTACTGCAGAATACGCCCCTGCAATAACCAATGATTAGTAGTTAAGTAGTTATCTCTAACTACTGATTCTTATAAAGAACAGAAATTAACGATAAAGCTCCGCAGCTGCCTACTTGTAGCTCGTAGCTTGTAACTATAAACTAATTAATACAGGAACGAAAATGAAAGTTTTAAAGTTTGGAGGTACTTCAGTAGGTTCGGCTCAGCGAATGAAGGAAGTGGCCAAATTGATTACCGATGGTGAACGTAAGATTGTGGTTCTCTCTGCCATGTCGGGTACCACAAACACATTGGTTGAGATTTCGGACTATCTGTACAAGAAGAATCCGGAAGGTGCCAACGAGATTATCAACAAGCTGGAAAGTAAATATCGCCAGCACATTGATGAACTCTTTGCTACTCCGGAGTATAAACAGAAAGGCCTGGAACTCATCAAATCACATTTTGACTATATCCGTTCTTATACCAAAGACCTCTTCACTCTGTTTGAGGAGAAAGTGGTGTTGGCTCAGGGCGAGTTGATTTCCACCGCCATGATGAACTACTATCTGCAGGAATGCGGCGTGAAGTCTGTGTTGCTTCCGGCTTTAGAATACATGCGTACGGACAAGAATGCCGAGCCCGATCCGGTCTATATCAAGGACAAGCTCCAGGTTCAGCTGGAACTGCATCCGGATGCTGAGATTTATATCACTCAGGGGTACATCTGCCGCAACGCCTACGGCGAGATAGACAATCTGCAGCGTGGCGGAAGCGACTATACGGCTTCGCTGATTGGTGCTGCCATCAACGCTTCCGAAATCCAGATTTGGACGGATATCGACGGCATGCACAACAACGACCCCCGTATTGTGGACAAGACTGCGCCGGTGCGTCATCTGCATTTCGAAGAGGCCGCCGAGCTGGCATACTTCGGTGCCAAGATTCTGCACCCTACCTGCATCCAGCCTGCCAAGTATGCCAATATCCCCGTCCGTCTGCTCAATACGATGGACCCCACTGCTCCGGGTACGCTGATTTCCAACGATACGGAGAAGGGTAAGATTAAGGCGGTGGCTGCCAAGGACAACATTACGGCCATCAAGATAAAATCCAGCCGCATGTTGCTTGCTCACGGATTCTTGCGTAAGGTTTTCGAGATATTCGAGAGCTACCAGACTTCCATCGATATGATTTGTACTTCAGAAGTGGGTGTGTCCGTATCTATCGATAATGTGAAGCATCTCAATGAAATTCTGGATGACTTGAAGAAGTATGGCACAGTGACGGTGGACAAGGACATGTGCATCATCTGCGTGGTGGGCGACCTCGAATGGGAAAACGTCGGTTTCGAAGCCAAGGCATTGGATGCCATGCGCGACATACCGGTACGTATGATTTCTTTCGGTGGTAGCAACTATAATATCTCTTTCCTCATCCGCGAGTGCGACAAGAAGGCAGCGTTGCAGTCACTCAGTGATGCGCTGTTCAATGAGGAATAACTCTTGATATTTTTCAGACGCAGATTACACAGATGACGCAGATTCTTTTTGCTTCCTATTTGTGTAATCTGCGTCATCTGCGTCTGAAAAATTATTTGTAGACACCTCTTTCATCTTCCTTTTTTTAAACTAAACAAAGATTACGATTATTATATGAAAGGAACATTCCCTATCCATAAATTCCGCGAATTGCGTACTCCCTTCTATTACTACGACACAAAGGTCTTGCGCGACACACTTTCGTGCATCCGTACGGAAGCTGCCCGATATGGTAACTATTCGGTGCATTATGCTGTGAAGGCCAATGCCAATCCCAAGGTGCTTGCCATTATCCGCGAGAACGGCTTGGGTGCCGACTGTGTAAGTGGCGGTGAAATCCGTGCAGCCATCAAGGCAGGTTTTCCCACTGGCAAGATTGTTTTTGCAGGGGTGGGCAAGGCTGATTGGGAAATCAATCTGGGGCTGGATTATGACATTTTCTGCTTTAATGTGGAGTCTGTCCCCGAGCTGGAGATTATCAACGAGCTGGCTGCCGCTAAAGGTAAGGTGGCCAATGTGGCTTTCCGTATCAATCCCAATGTAGGTGCCCATACCCATGCCAATATTACCACTGGGCTGGCCGAAAACAAGTTTGGTATCAGCATGCAGGATATGGACCATGTGATAGACATTGCGCAGAATATGAAGAACCTGAGATTCATCGGACTGCATTTCCACATCGGTTCCCAAATATTGGATATGGGCGATTTCGTGGCTTTGTGTAACCGCGTCAACGAATTGCAGGATAAGCTGGAAGCTCGCCATATCCGCATCGAGCACGTCAATGTGGGGGGCGGACTCGGCATTGATTACGGTCACCCCAACCGTCAGCCGATACCCGACTTCAAAAGCTACTTCGAGACTTACAACAGCCATCTGAAACTCCGTCCCCACCAGACGCTCCACTTCGAGCTGGGACGTGCGGTAGTGGGACAATGCGGTTCATTGATTTCGCAGGTGCTTTATGTGAAGCAGGGCACCAACAAGCAGTTTGCCATTCTGGATGCCGGCATGACGGATTTGATTCGTCCGGCACTCTACCAAGCGTTCCATAAGATAGAGAATATCACTTCGGATGCGCCGGTTCAGGCTTATGATGTCGTAGGGCCCATCTGCGAGTCTTCTGATGTATTCGGTAAGGCTATTGATTTGAATGGGGTGAAGCGTGGCGACCTTATCGCCCTCCGTTCGGCAGGGGCTTATGGCGAAATTATGGCTTCGGGCTATAACTGCCGTGAGCTGCCTCAAGGATATACGTCGGACGAGCTGGTATAGAGAGGCTGGAGATGCGTTGCATGAATGGCGAAGCATTTATTATACCAAGGCTTCTGTTTTTATATAAAAAATGTTATTGCGTGAACAACTTTTAAGGTTTCTTGTTACTTTTGTAATGATTTCAATTTAAATAAATACGATTATGATTACAGAAAAATTACAGAATGCAATTAATGAGCAGATTACGGCTGAGATGTGGTCTTCCAACCTTTATCTGGCAATGTCTTTCTATATGGAGAAAGAAGGTTATAACGGCATGGCTTCCTGGTTGAAGAAGCAGGCTTCTGAAGAAAAAGCTCATGCTTGCGAAATGGCTTCTTATATCATCAAGCGTGGCGGTAAGGCCAAACTGGACAAGATTGATGTTGTTCCCAATGACTTCGGTACTCCACTGGAAGTGTTCGAGCAGGTAGCCCAGCACGAACGCCGTGTTTCCAAAATGATTGATGAATTGGTAGATGTTGCCTCTGCCGAAAAAGATAAGGCTACACAAGACTTCCTTTGGGGATTCGTGCGCGAGCAGGTAGAAGAAGAAGCTACTGCCGACGGCATTGTAGATATGATAAAGAAAGCCGGTGATGCCGGAATCTTCTTCGTTGACTCAAAACTGGGAGAACGCAGATAAGAGAGAAACTAAAAAAATCCCGCGGCTAATTTTAGTCGCGGGATTTTTTTTTAGTTATGAGTTATAAGTTGTGAGTTATTTGTTGATGAAGGGCTTATATCCGCAAGGGAAAGCACAAGCAAATAACTTATAACTTATAACTCATAACTCGTCACTCATTTCAGCACTCCCAGCTCTTTCCCCACTTTAATAAATGCAGCGATACATTTGTCCAGATGCTCCTTTTCGTGTCCGGCAGAGATTTGTACGCGGATGCGTGCCTGGTCTTTGGGCACTACGGGGTAGTAGAAGCCGGTGACGTAGATGCCTTCTTCCTGCATGCGGGCGGCATAAATCTGGGAGAGTTTGGCATCATACAGCATGACGGCGCAGATGGCGCTTTGTGTCGGCTTGATGTCGAAACCGGCGGCGGTCATCTTGTCGCGGAAGTAGTTCACGTTTTCCAGCAGTTTGTCATGCAGGGCATTGCTCTCTTTGAGCATCTTGAATACCTCGAGGCTGGCGCCGATGATGCCCGGAGCCAATGAGTTGGAGAACAAATACGGGCGACTGCGTTGACGGAGCAAATCAATGATTTCTTTACGTCCGGTGGTAAATCCTCCCAGTGCACCGCCGAAAGCCTTACCCAACGTTCCGGTATAAATATCTACACGTCCGTGAGTCTTATACAACTCGCTTACGCCATGACCAGTGGCACCTACCACACCGGCAGAGTGAGACTCGTCCACCATAACCAATGCGTCATATTTCTCGGCAAGCTCGCAAATCTTGTCCATCGGAGCGACATTGCCGTCCATGGAGAACACGCCGTCCGTGGCGATGATACGGTGACGTTGGGCCTGCGCCTCTTGTAGGCAACGCTCCAAGTCCGCCATATCGGCGTTAGCGTAGCGATAACGTTTCGCCTTGCATAAACGAACACCGTCGATGATAGAGGCGTGGTTCAAGGCATCCGAGATGATAGCGTCTTCCTCGCCGAACAATGGCTCGAACAAACCACCGTTAGCGTCGAAACATGCGGCGTAAAGGATCGTGTCCTCAGTCTTGAAATAGTCGGAGATGGCTGCTTCCAATTGCTTGTGCAAATCCTGCGTTCCACAGATGAAACGAACGGACGACATGCCATAACCGTGTGTATCCATGGCTTCTTTCGCGGCCTTGATCAGTCGTTGGTTATCGGACAGGCCAAGATAGTTGTTGGCGCAGAAGTTTAAAACATCACTTCCGGCATTTACTTTGATGTCGGCTCTCTGCGGCGTAGTAATGATACGCTCGTTCTTGTATAAACCAGCGGCTTTGATGCCTTCAAGTTCATTTGTCAAGAATTCTTTAAGTTTTCCGTACATAAAAACTTCGTTTTTTATTAGTATTTAGATGTGAGTAGTAGCTTCGTTGTCAAAGCGACAGACAAAGGTCTGTTTTTTTTTTGAATTTTAATACTAAAAAAGAGAAGATGCCGTCGCCAAATTCGCGTCGGCAGGTAAGCGCATCCGCAAGAAGGATCTGGGTGCGATTGCGATGACGTATGGCTACGTGTATGTGGCTCAAGTGTCGATCGGTGCTTCGCAGGCCCAACTTTTTAATGTCCTCAAGGAGGCGGAAGCCTATCCCGGTCCGTCGCTCGTAATCGCTTATGCGCCGTGTATCAATCACGGTATCAAGGGCGGTATGACCCGGACACAGACGGTCGGCAAGCAGGCAGTAGAGTGCGGTTACTGGCATCTGTGGCATTATAATCCGCAGTTGGAGGAGCAGGGCAAGAATCCGTTCGTACTCGATTCGAAAGAACCCGACTGGGCGAAGTTCCGCGATTTCCTGCTCAAGGAGGTCCGTTATACGTCGCTCAAGGCCGTTTCTCCGGAGGATGCCGAAGCGCTTTTCCAGGCAGCCGAACAGAATGCCCGGTGGCGGTATGAAGGGTATGTTCGTCGGAGCAAGATCGAATACTAAACGAATAATATTCCGTAGTATAAAGGGCAGCCTCGATCGAGGCTGCCCTTTATCGTGCTTGTTGCACCGGTTCTAATCTTCCTCTT
>ENA-OPTX01001095-OPTX01001095.1-human-gut-metagenome-genome-assembly--contig:-NODE-1095-length-10725-cov-6.265604_pt1 | contig 10725 bp, 10 predicted proteins | sample MGYA00241465_ERZ501922 | MGnify/ENA primary metagenome ERZ501922 (study PRJEB25962, sample SAMEA2042399) | human gut metagenome | biome: human gut; feature: human-associated habitat; material: faeces...
TCATTCAGCACTTTTAGCTGACAGCTCACAGCTGATAGCTTTTATCTTCTTACCGATTCCCTCACCACGGCAGCAGATCCTTCACATTCACTTAGGATGACGTCTTACCGGCCGCCGTCATTCTGAATGGAGGTAAGAATGCCATATGAAAAGCAGGGAAACGGAACAATGACACAGAGTGAAGAATCTATTATGCTGATGACAGCTTACAGCCTTTCCACCATTGCCCGCGCCCATTCCGTATCAATAATGACATCCGTGGGCGAAAGGGCGTCTATGGTTTCCAATGCCTTTTCCAGGAGCACGTCATACAGGGCTTTGTCAAATTCCACTGCCGCCAGCATCTCCCCATGGCGCAGGAGAAGGAATCCATGCTCCCCCTCTTCGTTGGTGGCAAAAAATATTTCATCAATCCCCTTATCCTTGTAATGAGCATCCACATTGGCATAAATACCGCTCTTCATGACTTCCACAATCTTGTCATTGAATCCCGCGTCAAAAATCAATAGTTTTTCTTTGAATGCATTGTGAGACAGGACGATGCGTTTCGTGTAGCCTTTAAAGGCGTTGTCCTCCGCCGTGAGTGTTTCTTTCATCGCCGTGTAATCGGAACCGTCAGCGCTGCATACGATAAAAAGCTTCTCCGCCGGTTCATGGTAGATGAAATTATAATGCAGTACAGCAGACGCACCGCAGTCCTCGCAATGAAAAGAAAAGGCTTCATCATTCCTGACCGCTTCCTTAAGCGGAGGATCTTCCATCGTATTGATACTGTCCCACACACGGAAAAATTGTTTCTTCCCGCACTTCGGGCAGGTGATTTCCTGCATCTGTGACTGTGACATAACCGCTCCTTATAATTGATGAATCGTGCGGAGCGCTTTAGCACCCCACTCCGCATTAATAACAGGCTGGTTCCTTGAAAGTATTTCCAGCATATCTTCCACACCCGTTTCGATTTCGCGGTACATCGGCGCCTCGAATGCATATGCCGCGATGACTTTCCCCTTTTCCTCAAAACGGAAATAATGGTTCCCGTCAGCCCCCATATCAAAAAGGACACGCTCCGGATGAAGTTCGGGGCTATGACGCCGGAGCGACATAAAGGCGAGCCCCTTCATCAGCTCAATGACACGGTCATCAAAACCGCCGTCAAGAATCATGAGTTTTTCCCGAAGTGCCTCCCGTGACGTGACAAGCCGCTTCTTCACTCCCCGAAGTTTTTCTTCATCAAGACGGTGTTCTCCATCCTGCCCGGTAAGCATCTTCCACGCCTTTTCGTAGTCTTCCTGATCCGCTGCATAGTACACCATGAACAGCGCTGACGGCTGGTAGTACAAAAAGGAATAGTCCATATGGGACTTTTTACCGCAATGGCCACATACCGATGCGAAAGCTTCTCCATCGCGCACCTTTTGTACCATCTCCGGCCGTATTGATATAATCAATCGGTGAAAACGCTATGGACTTTCCGCAGTGAGGACAGGCAATTTCAAGTAAAGACATAGACTCCCCCTGTTTTCTTTTGTTCCATTATATCACGGCAGGTCCGGGTAAAAAGTAACAGATAAGGGAAAAATAATTTTTCCTGCAATACAAAATAACGGACACTCCCTTTTATAAGAGTTCCGTTATTTTCCTTTTCTCCTATTTCTTATCTGAAAGTCAGAACTTCCTTTAAAGGCTTCCTTTCATTTGCTGCGGGTATGACTTCGGGATGGCCCACCGCAATGATGCAGGACACATCATACTCTTCGGGAAGATCAAGAATTTCTTTGATCTTTTCTTCGTCATACCGTCCCATGATGAGCGTCCCCAGATCCACCGCCCGTGCGGCAAGGCAGAAATGATCCGCCGCCATGCCCGCATCAAAAGACTGCCAGTGGGTCCCCTTTGTCGTAGACGCTTCTCCATTCGGTTCATAGCCGGAAAGCCCTTTTACTATGCAAAGCACGATGAGCGCAGGCGCTTCATGGATATTTTCCGTATTCCAGGGAAATTTCTTCGTGCATTCATCGGCAATACGGTTCTTCAGATCATTGTCCAGCACCGCCACATAGCGGACAGGCTGCGTATTTTCCCAGCAGGAAACCATCTGCGCGATTTCCACCACATTTTCGATGTCCCCTGCGGAAACAGGCTCTTTCGTATAATTGCGGATACTTCTCCTTGTAACCAGGCATTCGATTGCGTCCATAGTACCATCCTCCAGACTACAAAAAATCCTTTTCTCTATTATACGGGATTCTTAAAAATCCGCCACTTTTTCATGAGAAAAACAGACATATTTTTCTGCTGAAGAAGCGCCCTGTCCTGCTCCCGATTTCTTCATTTTTTAAGAAATATCTTTTCCACATAAGGCGAAGTGAAAGCGCGGAGAACGGAGAAATACCCCAGCCGCAATTCCACGATATCTCCCACTTTGTATTCCTTCACGCTGTCTGTCACATCCAGCATGAGATGATCCGAACTGGCACCTAAGATAAGAATGCCTTCATCCACAGGCGTTGCCGTTTCCGCATCAAAATCCTGACGTCCGATGGCACAGATGACCTTTTTCCTCTTTTCACCCCTGTTTGTAAAAACGGGTTTCCGTCCATAGCTGTCCACCCCCGCCGTTCCCCAGGGAAGGCTCGGTTTGACTTTCGCTTCCACCACTTCACATTCCAGAATAAATCCGTCATTCCTCGTTCCCGGCAGGAAAGTATACCTGCTCCGTTCCTTGCCGAAAAGAAGGCTTTCCCCAAGACGGAAATTATCTACCCCTTCACAAATACCTCCGCGCATCATGAGATCCAGGGCCGCGCTGTTTCCTCCGCTGACGATTTCCAATGTATGGCCGGCGGCATTCTCCACTTTCTTCCGCATTTCCGCAAGGCGTTCCATTTTTTCCTCATCGGCCTGAATAAAAGAAAAGCAAGTCAGGTTGGTGCCGATACCGTAAAGATCCACACGAGAAAGCTTTTCCGTTTCCACCGCAGCGGCAATCAATTCTTCTTCATCCACATATCCCTCGCGGATATCGCCAAGATCCATCATGAGGATGATTTTATGGCGCTTCCCCTGCTTTTCACACTCCTTATTTATCGCACGGACAGTTTCCATTTCAGACTGGAGCGACACATCCGCATAGCAGACCAGATCCTCTATTTCCGAAAGCATGGGCGGACGGATGAGCCACTTTTCCGCTTCGATGTTTTTCAGTTTCTTCAGATTCGCCACGCGGGAATCGCCAATCATGGCAAGGCCGCCCGCCAGATAAGCTTCCGCCAGTTCAGGCGCACCGCAGCATGCCTTCGTCACGCCCATGATGCGGATACCGTGACCGGCACACAGCTGTCTGACGACCCGCGTATTTTCTTCAATCCGTTTCAAATATATTTTCAACCGGGGATACATATACCGCCTCCTGAAAAAGCCCATCCCGTCAATTTTCGGAATGAGCTTTTCAGTACGAAATTATTATTTCCAGTATTCCACTTCATCAAGATCCAGACCCACGTCAGCCGCACGGAAGACCGGATCCCTGCCTTCTCTCTTTTGGCGCTCATAGTCTTTCATCACTTTGACTGCCGTTCCGCCGAGGACAAGGCAGGCAGGAATATTGATCAGGCACATAAGAGCCATGAGAATATCGGCAATATCCCAGGCCGCTGCCATAGACATGCCCGCGCCGACGAAAATGACGAGGGATGCCAAAATTCGGAAACCTGTCATAAAAGATTTTCCCGGTTCTTTTTTATGAATAAAGATCAGGCAGTTATCCACATAGAAGAAGTTGCCGATCAGTGTGGAAAAGGCAAAGAGCACCATGCACACCGTAATAAGAATAGGGCCGAAGCTTCCAAAAGCCACTGTGACGGCATTCTGCACATATCCCGCACCGGCGATTTCTTTCGTAATCGGAGTACCGGAAGCCAGACACATCATAGCGGTCGCCGTACAGATGAGAAGCGTATCGATAAAAACGGACAGCATCTGTACAAGTCCCTGCTTGACCGGATGGCTTACATCAGCGGAAGCGGCGGCATTCGGCGCGGAACCTACGCCCGCTTCATTGGAAAAGAGGCCGCGCTTTACGCCGAACATGAGACAGGATCCGGAAACGCCGCCCAGAATGGATCGGAAATCAAAAGCATCGGCAAAAATCATGCCAAACACCTGCGGAATAAGATTTATATGCATCACAACGACAATCACAGCCGCCGCCACATAGATGAGCCCCATAATCGGCACGAGAACACCGGTGACACGGAGGATACGTCTTCCGCCGCCCATGATGCAGTACCCTACAAGCGCGCCGAGAACGGCACCGATAATCCACGGTGTGACAGCCGGATCATACCAGCTGTATGCCGCAAAAGTGGACTGCAGATTATAAGAGGCAAGCATATTGAAGCCGCCGGCATAGGTGATGATGAGGAAGAAAGCGAAAAGTACGCCAAGGGTGCGGTTGTGCATGGCGGATTCGATGTAATAAGCGGGCCCGCCGTAGCTGTCTCCCTTGCTGTCTCTTCTCTTATAGACCTGGGCAAGGGTACTTTCAATAAACGCGGACGCTCCGCCGATGACGGCGATAACCCACATCCAGAAAACGGAACCCGGCCCGCCAAGACAGATTGCCGTGGAAACCCCCAGAATATTTCCTGTACCTACGCGGGATGCCGTGGAAACCATGAGCGCATGAAAGGGAGAAACCGCCCCTTCATTCTGCGGCTTTTCCATCACAAGGCGGATACTTTCCCAAAACATACGGAACTGCACCAAACCCGTCCTGCATGTAAAATACAGCCCTGCCGCCGTTAATACCACAACGAGGATGGGATAATACAGTATCCCGTCCAGATAATCAAGAATTGACATCATAACCGTTTCCCCCTCTGCGTCCGCGGGTAAATCCCGGGCACTTCATTTCAGTCCCCGAGCCCATGACGACTTCAACATAAAATTCCTGTCCTGATTTGAATCATAACTATAAAAATAGTAATAACTTATATGCCTTTTGTCAACAAATTCCGTAAAAGCGCAAACAGGCTCCCATAGGGTTCAGAAAAAGCAAAGGCCGTACCGAACTTCCTTTTTATTTGCAAAAACCGGATAAAAAATCCCTGCTGATCCGATTCCCTTTACTCCTTCTCCTCTGTTTCCATTCCCACATATTCTTCGCCCCGGTCTTCCACCTTTACTTTTCCGCCGGTCATGTCCCGGAAATACATTTCGTGCCTTGTTTTATTTTGCGGAAGGCAGAGGACTGTAATTTTCACTTCTTCCGCAAAGCTTCTGTCCAGTACGCGGATATCCGTACCTTTGATATAGTGTTCAAACGTGCCTGCCGCGGTGTAGGGAATCGTAAGCTCCATGTGGACGTGGGGTGTGAAACAAAGGATATCCGCTTCTTCTACGGCTTCCGCCAGAGTACCGCCGTACGCTCTCGCCAGTCCGCCCGTCCCCAATTTGATGCCGCCGAAATACCTGGTCACGACAGCCAGGGTATTGGTAAGCGATTTCATCTGCAGGACATGGAGCATGGGGTGTCCTGCCGTCCCCTGCGGTTCGCCGTCATCGCTTGATTTCTCATGGATGCGGACTGTACCGATGCGCCATGCCCAGCAGTGATGGGCCGCATCTTTGTGATCTTTCCGCACATTTTCCAAAATGGACTGCGCTTTCTCTTCCGTTTCTACAGGAAAAAGCTGCGCGATAAATATTGATTTTTTTATTTCCGTTTCTTTTCGGCAGTGTGTCCGCACCGAGCGATAAGGAATGAGCATGAATGGTCCTCCATGAAATATATTTCTATTGTACCATGAAAAAACACCTTCCCCTGCTTGCAGAGAAGGTGTCTTTATCATTTCAAGGTGTAATCGTAATCTTCTTTCAGGATGAGGATGGCGCCTTCATCGCCCTTCATGGCCGCTTTGATAAGCCATTCCATGGCGGATTTTTTATTTTTTCTCACGCCTTCCCCATTGGCAAGGGCACAGCCGTAATGGGCCATGGCAAAGGCATTTCCTTTTTCCGCCGCTTTTTTATAATATTTCACGGCTTTGGAAATATCCGCTTCTGCACCGAGACCCGATTCATAGCAGAGCCCCAGCGCCGCATCGGCTTCGGGCAGTTTGTATTTCGCCGCTTTCTTAAAAGCATCAAAAGCTTTTTTCGCATGATTTTCCACACGGCTTGCGCGATAAGCGTATCCCATGCGGAGATAGACTTCCTTATCTCCCATCACTTCCGCTTCTTTGGCCATGGCAGCAGCCTTTTTCTCATCCACCACGCCTGCCGCCCCTGTCAGATACTCCGTGCAGGCCACCGCCAGAAATCCGCGGAGCGTTTCATCGGCATCGGGGTCGCCCGCTTCTTTCCCCTTCCGTATCCATCTTTCTGCTTCCACGGTATTTTTGGGCACGGATACTCCCTGCGCGTAAAAAAGACCGGTCATAAGCATGGCTTCCGAATCTCCCCGCTGTGCTGCCAAAAGGTAGTATTTAAAAGCAGTTGCGGGATTAACCTGCCCCATGACACCTTCATCGTATATCCGGGCAAGAAGAACGGCCGCTTCCGTATATCCTGCCTCAGACGCATGCTCCAAAGCACGTTTGGCTTTCCGCGGATTCGGCTTTCCTCCATTAAGCCCCCGAAGGTACAGCTTCCCCAGGTACAGCCACGCTTCATCATCGCCCATTTCTCCGCACAGGCGGTAGCAGTGGGCCGCTTTTTCCTCATCCTTTTCCAGCCCGTCTCCCTTTTCCAGCCGGCGGCCGATAACGCCGATTTCATGAGCCGCTTCGCCGGCACCTAGGTTGGCCGCTTTACGGAAATAAGTGACCGCTTCGTCGATATCTCCGGCAGCCAGGGTATCCTGCCCCATGGAATAATAGTATTCCATCATTCGATCTGATGCCATGATGCTTATCCTTTCCTCAGGACGCAAAAGCGCCCTTCACACTTCGGGACAGGCCCGCTATTTCAAGTAGTTGCTGCTTAAATCGCAGAATCTGATTTATAAATGTTTTCTTAATTCCGAAAGCGGAAAACCGCCGCCGGAGAACGATTTTACCGAAATTCCATACAGAGATCTTCAAAAAGCGCAGCTGACGGCTTTTCCACATGATCTGCAAGGCGCACATCCGCCGACGGAACGATTTCACCGAAAGGTACAGCGCCTTCCTCTTCATAAATAACGCCCAGTACGAGGCTGTCGGTGTCGGAAAGCAGATGGAAAGCCGCAGCCTTATCATGAGGATCATAGTTTTCCCGTATATCTGCCAGTTTTTTCAGATGACCATTGTACCATTCCACTGTATTGAACTGGTTGAAAGTGACGCAGGGCGTGAAAATATTGACATAGGAGAACCCTTTATGATCGACCGCTTTGGTAATGACATCCACCATATTCTTCATGTCGATGGCATACGCCTGCGCCACGAAGGTAGCGCCCGCGGCAAGAGCCATGGACGGAGCGTCAAGCGGGGTGAGGGGATTGCCGTCAGGCGTCGTCTTGGTCACAAAGCCTTTGGAAGACATGGGGCTCGTCTGCCCTTTTGTCAGGCCGTAAACCTGGTTGTCGAAAACGATATAGGTGATATCCATATTTCTCTTCATCGCATGGAGGGCGTGTCCCAAACCGATGGCGTAAGAGTCGCCGTCACCGGAGCAGACGATCATATGGATATCTTTATTGGCGCATTTGATGCCCTGGGCAAAAGGAAGCGCGCGTCCGTGGGTCGTATGGGCGCCGTAGCAGTACTGGTACCCGCCGATACGGGAAGAACAGCCGATACCGGAAATTAAGGCGATATCTTCATTCGCCCATCCTTTAGCCGCACAGACAGCGGCAATCGCATTTTGGATCCCGAAGTCGCCGCACCCGGGACACCAGTTCGGCACGATAGTATTTTTATAATCTCTCGGTGAACCCATAATCAGATGACCTCCTTGGATTTATTGATAATGGTCGAAGCCAGGAACGGCGTGCCGTCATACTGCAAAAGAGAAAGAAGTTTATCGTGGCAGTCAAAGCGGATGGCAAACTGCTCGCGGAGCTGCGCCGTCAAATCCTCTTCGACAATGAGAACCTTCTTCGCCCCTTCGATATACGGACGGAGCTCTTCCACAGGGAACGGGGAAATCAGGCGGAGCTGGATGTGATTTACCTTCCTGCCTTCTGCTTCCAGACATTCCCGCGCTTCTTCCAGCGCGCCATTAGTGGAAGTAATGCCTACAAGGAGCAGGTCGCAGTCCGTTTCTTCATGGGCTGCGGTAAACGGCTGAATCGCTTTGGAAACGGCAGCGAACTTCCTGTGGCGCTTTTCCATTTCCATCACACGGTCGCCCTGTCCTTCCGCCGGTTTGCCGAATACATTATGTTCAAGGCCTGTGGAAAGGAACATGCCGTTTTTCACGCCGGGAATTGTCCTTGGGGAAATACCGTCTTCCGTGTCAGCAAAACGGTGGAAATAAGATTTCGTTTTCATATCCAGTTCAGAAAGGCCTTCCGTCACTAATTTACCGCGGCGGATGCCGATACGGTCCCTGTCAAAAGCGGGAACAGACTGCTTGCACATACCGAACTGCAGATCGGACAGCACGATGACAGGAGTCTGATATTCTTCCGCCAGATTAAACGCTTCCTGGACGATGTAGTAGCAGTCTTCGATAGACGCGGCGGCAAGAACAATCTTTTCCGCATCTCCGTGACCGGAGCCGACAGCATAGCGGATATCGCTCTGCTCCACCTTTGTCGCCATCCCCGTGGACGGCCCTGCACGCATCACATCGATAATGACCACCGGGATTTCAGCAACAGCCGCCATGGAAATGGATTCCGCCATGAGAGAAAGCCCGGGGCCTGATGTCGCGGTAAACGCGCGGACACCCCCATAACCCGCCCCCATCGCCATCATAACGGATGACAGTTCATCTTCCGTCTGCACGACCGTGCCATGAATCTTATGAGATACTTTAATCATATATTCCATGATTTCCGATGCCGGAGTAATCGGATAAGAAGCCATGAAACGGGATCCTGCGGAAATAGCGCCGAGCGCGGCCGCTTCATTCCCAAGCAGGTACAGCTGGTCTTTCTTCTCGGGAACAGCCAGTTTCCCCAGCGCCACCCCCTGCATGGCAGCGACAGCCGTGTCATAACCTTCCTTGAAAATTTCTTTATTCTTATTAATCACCGTCTCCCCTTTTTTCGCAAAACGTTCCGCGATAAAGCGGTAGAACGGCGTTTCCGGAAATCCGAGCAGTCCTGCGCTCATACCGAGAGCGGCAATATTTTTCATCTGCATGGATCCGTACTTCTTTGCCATTTCCGTAATGGGGAGCGGCAGGAAAATACGTCCCGTATGTGCCTCCCATTTCGGTTTAAAAGCATCGTCGGCAATAATAACACCGCCTTCACAAATTTCCTTTCCGTGAAGATCGATCGTTTCCTGGTCAAGAGCTACAAGACAATCCACATGCTCCCCGATCGTCGCAATTTCCTTGGTCGCGATACGCAGGGCAATCGTCGTATGTCCGCCTTTGATCCGGGATGCAAACAGGCGCTGGCTGAAAAGGGAATATCCCTCCTGCGCCAGAACACGCCCCAGAATTTCTCCGCAGGATTCAACGCCCTGTCCCTGCTGCCCTCCCATTTTCCAGATAAAATCTTTCTTTTCCACTCCATCTTCCTCCTTGTCGATGTTCAGTGAATCGATCCTATGTGCACGGTAATTGTCCGGTATCGATTTTTTATCATACACATACGATTTCATTATACCATCAAAGTCGTTTTTATAAATGGGATGCCGCCGTTAAAATGCAGAAATTTTCAAGGAAATAAAAACACAGGTACCGGATATTGAATATTGTCGACTGCCGGCACACGTAGTACGATTGAGGATACTCGCTTGTCGTAATGATTTAAATCGTAAAAGAATAGTTAGCTTGCAGCTGACAGCTCACAGCTGATAGCTTTTATCTTCTTACCGGCCTCCTCACTACAGCAGCAGATCCTTCACATTCGTTCAGGATGACGATTAACGTTAGCGTCACTCTTATCAAACAATAAAAAGACCGTCCGCTTATCCCCTCTCACATAAAATACGGTACCCATCACATCTGACGAGTACCGCATTTTATTTCTTATACTATTTCCTTATCCTTGTCTTTGTTTTTCAGTTTACGCTTCCGGGGAAAGATGAGAACCGTACACATCACGGTAATCATTGTTCGCCTTATCATCTTCGCTGTTGACGCGGACACGTTCTACCTTATTTCTGTCATTGTCCTTGCCGGAAATACGGTCGACACGGATACGATCCAGACGAATCTGGCGGAGTTCCGGTTCAAACTCATTCATAGCTCTGTCCATATTGTCATCTACCGGTGCTCCATTCTTCAATGCGCGATAGAACATCGCCGCAAATTCATAGCGGGTCATGGAACGTTCGCCGCTGAACATGCCGTCCGGATAGCCTTCAAGGATGCCGTTTCCTGCCAATGTAGACACATATTCATAAGCCCAGTGGTTTTCCGGCACATCGGGGAAGTCCTTCTTTTTACCCATATCCAGGATACCGAGAATGGAATTCATCTTCTGCTCCATGGTATCCAGACGTTTCTTCAAATCCTTGTTCTCATCACGGAGATCGACGATTTCTTTCGCCATGGCTACTTTGGATGTGGATACATGGTTGCCCTGTCCCAGCTTCACGCTGACTCCGGCATTCACCA
>ENA-OPTX01001098-OPTX01001098.1-human-gut-metagenome-genome-assembly--contig:-NODE-1098-length-10690-cov-5.074847_pt1 | contig 10690 bp, 12 predicted proteins | sample MGYA00241465_ERZ501922 | MGnify/ENA primary metagenome ERZ501922 (study PRJEB25962, sample SAMEA2042399) | human gut metagenome | biome: human gut; feature: human-associated habitat; material: faeces...
AGCCCCAGACGTTAACCGCCCAGGCGCGCACCGGCTTCACCGCCGTGGAGTGGGGCGGCGCGGAAGTGGATTGAAGACTGCGCTGAAAAGCCGCCGGACCTGACCGGGTCCGGCGGCTTTTTTACGGAATGCTTGCGCTTTAGGCCGGAATATGGTATCCTAAACTGTAAAAATATCGCCGGGCCTATGGGCATGGCGTGAGAGAAAACGAGAGAAAGAAGGCAAGATGATGTCCCATCAGACCGTGATTGTCCTGGATTTCGGCGGCCAGTACAACCAGCTCATCGCCCGCCGGGTGCGCGAGTGCGGCGTCTATTGCGAGGTCAAGCCCTCACCGCCCCCGCTGGAGCAACTCCGCGCTATGGAGCCCATCGGCTTCATCTTCACCGGCGGCCCCAACTCCGTCTATGAGGCGGGCGCGCCCAAGGCTGATCCGGCCATCTTTGAGCTGGGTGTGCCGGTGCTGGGCATCTGCTATGGCTGCCAGTTCATGGCCCACGCCCTGGGCGGCCAGGTCACCGAGGCCCACGAGGACACCGCCCGGGAGTACGGCAAGACCGAGACCTATTACGACACCGCCTGCAAGCTCTTCAAAGGCCTGCCGGAGCAGGGCATCTCCTGGATGAGCCACGGGGACTACATGGCCAAGGTGCCCGAGGGCTTCGCCCTCACCGCCCACTCTGACGCCTGCCCCAACGTGGCCATTGCCGACGAGAAGCGGGGCCTCTACGGGGTGCAGTACCACCCGGAGGTCAATCACACCGAGCACGGCGTGGACATGATCCGCAACTTCCTCTATGAGGTCTGCGGCGCCAAGGGCGACTGGACCATGGGCGACTACAAGGAGAGCTCCATCAAGGCCATCCGGGAGAAGGTGGGCGGCGGCAAGGTGTTGCTGGCTCTGTCCGGCGGCGTGGATTCCTCCGTGGCCGCCGCACTGCTGGCCGAGGCGGTGGGCAGCCAGCTCACCTGTGTGTTCGTGGACCACGGCCTGATGCGCAAGAACGAGGGCGACGAGGTGGAGACCGCCTTCTCCAAGTGGGACATCCACTTCGTCCGGGTGGACGCTGAGGCCCGCTTCCTGGAGAAGCTCTCCGGCGTCAGCGAGCCGGAGCGCAAGCGCAAAATCATCGGCGAGGAGTTCATCCGCGTCTTTGAGGAGGAGGCCAAGAAGATCGGCCGGGTGGACTATCTGGTGCAGGGCACCATCTACCCCGACGTGATCGAGTCCGGCGCCGGCGACGCCGCCGTGATCAAGAGCCACCACAACGTGGGCGGCCTGCCCGACTATGTGGACTTCAAGGAGATCATCGAGCCCCTGCGCCTGCTCTTCAAGGACGAGGTGCGGCAGTTAGGCCGCGAGCTGGGCCTGCCTGAATACCTGGTCATGCGCCAGCCCTTCCCCGGTCCCGGCCTGGCCATCCGGGTCATCGGCGATCTGACCAAGGAGAAGCTGGACACCCTCCGGGATGCCGACGCCATCTACCGGGAGGAGATCGCCGCCGCCGGCGAGGACAAGAACATCAACCAGTACTTTGCCGTCCTCACCAATACCCGCTCCGTGGGCGTCATGGGCGACGGCCGCACCTACGATTACACCCTGGCGCTCCGCGCCGTCACCACCAGCGACTTCATGACTGCCGACTGGGCCCGCATCCCCTACGATGTGCTGGACAAGATCTCCACCCGCATCGTCAACGAGGTGAAGGGCATCAATCGTATCGTCTACGATATCACCTCCAAGCCCCCCGCCACCATCGAGTGGGAATAAGCAAAAAGTGGATATGAGGGCCCGCAAACCCTTGAAAATACTGACTTTTTGATTTTTCAAATTCCCATTTGATAGCAGATTGATAGCACTCGTCAAATCCCGATTTATTGAGTTTGAAAAGAAAAATCGGGTGGCTTGCGAGTAGCCTAAAAATCCTCATCTTTTTATTCATAAGTAAAAGGTCTAACTGATTTTTGCTAATCAGTTAGACCTTTTTTATTTTGCTCTCATTTATCTGAATTTTCTGATTTTGTACAACAAACGGCCTCTCCCGTGGCCTACAAGTGAGAGGTTCAGATCAGACCTTCCGGAGGTACCTTGGCGTGGATCTGGTTGCTGTCGTACTCCGGGTAGTGGTAACGCCAGCGGTCGTACTCCTCCTGGGAGATCTCACCGGCCTCCAGTTTGGCTGCCTGTTCCCGCCAGGCCCAAAGCATTTCGTGCAGCCGGGCAGCATCCTTGTTTTTGCGGAAATCTACCTGCAAGGCAAGCTCACCGTCCTGCTCCGTGATCTTCAAACCGTAGTTATCCTCCAGGGTAAACAAGGTGTGCATGAGCCCCACATAGGAGTCTATGTCCGGGACAGAAAGCGCATGGGGAGAGACATCCAGCACTTCAGCCAGGGCAGCGGTCAGGTCTGCCTTTGGGGTTCTTGATCCTGTTTCATATTGTGCAAGGCGCACATCAGCAGACTTCTCCGGGAAGCCCAGTGACATGCCGAGATATTTCTGTGTCATCCCCCGCAGGAGACGGAAAAAGTGGATTCGTTCACCAATCGCCATATCATCAACTCCAATCTATGATTGTTCTTATTTGAAACATAGCATATTTGCTTAGTTTTGTCAAGATAATCTAAGCAAATTTATTTAATAATATTTCTTTCAAAACACTTGAACTAAGCTTATATGTATAGTATCATAAGAACACTAAGCAAATAAGCTTAGATAACGAAGCGCAAAAAATATTACGCCAGCTTTTTAGTTATACAACAGAGAAAAAAGTGGCAGTAGCAAGTGAGGAGGTCTTTATGAAAAACAAAATTAGCAGGCAGTTACCAACAACAAAGAAAGGAAGGTATTTACTATGGCTAATCAGATTTTTATGCGTGTCAACGAAGTGGCAGAGGAGTTGGGGATCTCCATTCCCTTTGCCTATAGGATCATTCGACAGATGAATGAGGAACTGGCTAAAACCGGCTGCATCACCATTGCCGGGCGAATTGACCGAAAGTTTTTCCACGAGAAATTCTACGGTACAAGATCTGAGACAGAAAGGAAGGAGAAATAATTATGGCAGCGTTCAAAAACAAGGATAACGGCACCTGGTATGTTCAATTCCGCTACACCGATTGGAAGGGTGAACGCCAGCAGAAGCTCAAGCGCGGCTTTGCTACCAAGCGAGAAGCGCTGGAATGGGAACGGGAGTTCCTGATGGAAAAACAGGCTGATGTGAACATGACCTTTGAGAGCTTCGTTGCTCTCTATGAGAAGGACATTAAACCTAAGCTGAAACTCAATACCTGGCTCACCAAGGAGAGTATCATCAAGAAAAAGATCCTCCCCTATTTTGCAAATCGAAAACTCTCGGAGATCACGGCAAAGGACATTATCCGTTGGCAAAATGAAATTCGGGAGTTGAGGGACTGCCACGGCAAACCTCTGTCGAAAACTTACCTGAAGACAGTTCACAATCAACTTAGTGCCATTTTCAACCATGCTGCCCGGTTTTATGGCCTGAACCTCAACCCGGCCCGACAGGCTGGCAACATGGGGGCGGAGGAACGAAAGGAGATGCTGTTCTGGACCCGAGAGGAGTACACCCGCTTTTCTGAGGCTATGATGGACAAGCCGTTGTCCTTCTACGCCTTTGAGGTATTGTATTGGTGCGGTGTCCGTGAGGGAGAGCTGCTGGCCCTGACCCCGGCAGATTTTGACTTTGAAAAGCGCACCGTCACCATCAATAAGTCTTACCAGCGACTCAATAAGCAGGATGTGATCACTACACCTAAAACGCCCAAGAGTAACCGCGTGATCCAGATGCCACAGTTTCTCTGTGATGAACTCCAGGACTACCTCAAGCAGCTCTATGGAGTGGAGCCGGACAGCCGGATGTTTCCCATCAGCAAAAGCTATCTCCACCGAGAAATGGACCGTGGCTGCAAGCAAACGGGGGTGAAAAGGATTCGCATACACGATTTGAGGCATAGCCACATCAGTTTGTTGATCGACATGGGCTTTACCGCCCTGGCTATTGCAGAGCGTGTGGGGCATGAGAGTATCGACATCACCTACCGCTATGCCCATCTGTTCCCAACCCGTCAGGTGGAAATGGCCGACAAGCTGGATTCACTAAAGAATGAGAAAGGAGTGTAAGAAAATGTCCAAGAAGAACTATGACAACCATAACCGCTGGAGGAACAAGACAGTGGCCTTCCGGGTGTCGGCGGAGGAAGATCTCCAGCTAGAAACCCTGGTGAAGCTCACCGGCCTGACCAAGCAGGACTACATCATCCGGCGGCTGCTGGAACGGGATGTGGTGGTGCAGGGCAATCCCAGGGTCTACAAGGCCCTGCGGGATCAGCTGACCGCTGTGCTGGACGAGCTGCGTAGGATTGAAGCTGGACAGGGCGTGAACGATGAGCTGCTGGACACCATCCAGATGATCGCCACCATTATGAACGGAATGCAGGAGGATTTCGCCTATGATCGATGAAAAAAAGAAAATGACTGCCCAAGGCTCATCTGTTGGCGCAAATGATGGGCAGTCAATCTCTCAAAATTCCAAGACCACTATACCAGACCCGGACGAAAAAAGCAATTCCCCCGAAAGAGATTTGGAGGAACTTTACCGGAAGATGCGCCGCATGAGCGACCCGGCTTACCTGCATACTGTGACCCTGGACGAACTGATGGACAATGTGTTCGAGGGCAAGTCCGCGGTGATTGAGAACCTGCTCTACACAGGAGCGTACATCCTTGCCGGAGCGCCCAAAATCGGTAAGTCCTTTCTAGTGGCGCAGATCGCCCACCATGTCAGTACCAGGCAGGACTTGTGGGGCTACAAGACCCATCAGGGGACTGTCCTCTACCTGGCGTTGGAGGATGACGAGAGCCGGTTGCAGCGCCGGATGTTCCGAATGTTCGGAGTGGAAGGGACAAACTCCCTCCACTTCGCCACCAACGCTAAGATGATCGGCGGCGGCCTGGATGAACAGCTGGAAAAGTTCGTCCGGGAACACAGTGATACCAAGCTGATTATCGTGGATACCCTGCAAAAAGTCCGAGAGGCGGTGGGCGACAGTTACAGCTACTCCAGCGACTATGAAGTGATCGGCAAGCTGAAGCAATTTGCTGACCGATATGGCGTCTGTGTCCTGATCGTCCACCACACCAGAAAGCAGCCTGCGGGGGATAGTTTTGAGATGATCTCGGGGACCACAGGCTTGCTGGGCTGTGCGGATGGGGCGCTCCTGATGCAGAAGGAGAAGCGGACGGATAGCAGGGCAACCTTGGAGGTGGTAGGCAGGGACCAGCCGGATCAGCGGCTGTATCTCAGCAAAGACCAAGAGAGCCTGGTTTGGGGCCTCGACCATGCAGAGAATGAGCTTTGGAAGCAGCCTCCAGACCCAATACTGGAAGCCGTAGCGAAGATCGTGTCTGCTGACAACCGAGAATGGGAAGGCAGCCCCACCGAGTTGGCCCAGGCAATTCAAACGGATATGGCAGTAAACCGGCTTAGCAAGCATCTAAATGTGAATGCCAGCCGCCTGCTGGAAGAACATCAGGTGAAGTACGAAAATAAAACCAGGCACGCCGGGCGGCGTATCCGGCTGACCTACATGGTGGTGGAAGCACCCGCGTTTGAAGTAATCGGATAAAGCGCGACGCTCGCAACGGTCGCGACGGTGTTTTGAGGGGTACTCCCAGCACCGTTGCGACCGTCGCAACCGTCGCGGAATGGGAAAACGGGGTGGTATTTTGCCGCCCCTATCTTCCCAGGGTTACACTGTTTTACGGCAGCTCCAAAGGCTATAAGGGGGGGCACAATTTGTTACACCCTTCCCCAAAGTGGAGTATCCCTCAGAAGCGTTCGGAGAACGCGCAGCCACAGAATGAAATTCTGTGTTCAAAAGGGGCTTGGGGGCGTTGCCCTCAACAAGCAGACGGCAGGAAATGTGAGTGTGTATTAACACTCGCATTGCTTGCCAGTCTTGTGTGTGGCTATCCACACGCATTGCTTGCCTGTATCTAAAACAACCGAAACGGCCCTTGTGCCGCTGCGGAAAATCAACCAAAATTTAAGCATTGGGAGGTAACGAGTATGAGTAAGATTTTATCCTGTGAGTTCAACCTGGACACCGCCTGTGTGGAGCTGCATCTGGCGGATGGGACACTGCTCTCCATCGACTGCACCGCCGTGGAGAACGAGGCGGCGAATAGTATGTACCAGCGGTCGGAATTGGACTGGCTGATCTATAATGATCCACTGTCCTATGCCGAACTGATTTTGAATGGGGACCCTGAATTATATCTAAAAGCAGTAACACAGAAAACTCCGATAGATTGATGGCAAAGAAAATCCGCCAGAAGCAGCACTCTAAAGGGTGCGCCTCTGACGGATTTTTTACATCTTATCGATCAAAGCAAATACAACAGCCTGCTGTTCTTCACTTAGCCTTGACCAGCGTTCCAGAAGCTTTTTCTGCGCCTCAGTCAAGGAAACAGGTGCATCTTCTTCGGCAAACAGTTGAGACAGCGTAATGCCAAAGGCTGTGCAGATTTTCTCCAGGGATGGAATGGTCGGAACCATGTTCTTGCGATACCATGAGGAGATCGTGGATTGCGGCAAACCGGAGCGTTCTGCAAGCTGATACTCTGTCCAGCCCCGCTCCTCTCGATACGCGGTTATAACCGAGAGAATATCCTTCACCTGCATCACTCCTTTGCTTGTGTTCTTCGTAAATTATACTTGGATAAATCGTTGTGATTTAATCATTTATATCGTATAATTTTAACGATAAACGCAACTACAAAGGAGGGAAAACTTTGGAAGGAAAAAGCTGTTTTTTCATCGGGCACAGAGAGGCTTCGGAAGAGATTTATCCGGCATTACATACGGCTGTGGAGCAGCACATTTTGGACTATGGCGTCACAGAATTTATCGTTGGTCACTACGGCGGATTTGACCACCTTGCAGCATCGGCAGTCAAAGAAGCCAAGCGTTTTTACCCAGAGGTGAGGCTCACTTTATTGTTGCCATATCATCCGGCAGAGCAGCCCATACCGACACCCGATGGATTTAATGGAACATTCTATCCGCCAGGGATGGAAAGCGTTCCGCGCAAGGCTGCAATTATAAGAGCAAACCGTTATGTTGTTGATCATGTAGACTATTTGATCGCTTATGCCTGGCACCCCGCCAGCAATGCGCGGGAGCTGGTGGAGTATGCCCGGAAAAAGCAGCGAAATCTCTGCCTTTCCATAACACTGATAAAGCCTGATAATTAGATATCAAGTTGAGTTTTTCACAAAAATGTGATAAAATAAATCCAGGCATTTCTTGCTTTGGAGGGACTAAAATGGCGATTTGTTATGACCGCTTATTCCATCTGATGATTGATAAAAAGATAAGCAACGCGCAGCTAAAAGAGAAGGCCGGTTTTAGTGCCAATATTATCACCCGCCTAAAGCGTAACGAGTATGTTTCCATCGAAAGCATCGAGAAGATTTGTCGCGTGATGGAGTGTGGCGTGGACGATATTCTGGAGTTTGTTCCGGAAGAAAAATAAGCATGAATTTTGACAAAGTGGTTTGATATTCGAAGGTAACTTTCGGGACACAAGACCTTTGCAGCTGAAAAGCTGCGAAAGATTGGATAGGAGTGTGGCTGTGATGGCAGCAGCAAACAAAACGGTTTGGGGAATTCATACGATGGACGATCCCCTTTTTTTGAATCAGAATCTAATTGCAATCGGCTGGGAAGAGATGGGCGACTTGTCGGTCATAAGTGCATCTCGTGATGCCTACAAAGAAAAATATATTGCGACCTATCCGGACGCTAAAAAAGGTTCGGTTGCCACAAGTGCTGGAATGCTGTACCGGTTTGTTCATGAAGTGCGAGAAGGCGATTATGTCGTGTTCCCATCTAAGATCGACCGTAAAATCAATATTGGGATCGTTGAGAGCGCCTATTTTTATGATAGTACAGCAGCACAGTATCACAATCGTCGGAAAGTAAAGTGGCTCAAACATCTGCCTCGTACGGCTTTTTCGCAAGGGGCTCTGCATGAAGTAGGATCGGCATTGACTTTTTTCTTGGTGAAGAACTACGCGGATGAGTATTTGAAGGCGCTAGATAAAGACTTCAAAGGTAATATCATGGAGCCGGATACCGATGAAACAGTGGCACAAACGGCGGATGAAATTATCGAGGCTACCCGAGATTTTATTTTAAAAGAGCTGAGCAAAAATCTGAAAGGCTATGATCTGGAGCCGTTTGTCGCAAATCTTTTGCAGGCCATGGGCTACCGCACGATTCTATCTCCGCATGGTGGGGATAGTGGCATCGACATTACCGCCTATAAAGACGAGCTGCCGCCCCGCATTGTTGTCCAGGTCAAAAGCCAGGATGGAGACATCAAAGAGACTACCATCCAGTCTCTGAAAGGCGCTATGCGCGAAGGAGATTATGGCCTCTTTGTGACACTGTCCAACTATACCAAAAATGCGCAGAAATACCTGGATAACACCCCGATCATTCGCGGCATTAACGGCACAGAACTTGTGGATCTGGTCCTGAAATATTACGACCAGCTTAGTGTCAAATACCGTAAAATGATTCCTCTGAAAATGGTGTACATCCCCGTTCCGCCGGAAGAGTAAGAGGGGCTAGAACATACGCTCAAAATAGAGGAATGGAACAGAGAGGAGAACAAAATGATTAGAGCAGATATGATTTCTACCGTTGGAAGAAATTATCTTACCAGCAACATAGAGAATGATGAATATAGCTATCCTAAAGCCTTTTCCGCTGCGTCTTTACAATTTATACCTATCCGTAATAGTAGCGGTCGTGCATTCGAAAAATTAGATATTCGCTTTGTAAAAGACAATATTACGGTACTCATTGAGACAAAGCAAAATTTTGCAAAGGCGGATGAAGAGCAACTATCTGCGTATGTTGAATACGAAAAAGCACTTACTGGAAATAAAACTGTTGCTATTTTGGCTAATACTGCGAACGATAATGTAAAAGTATGGCGTGGCGTTGTTTCAGATAGTGATTTTATGCCTAAAGAGACGGCACTTCGTACTATGGATGAGTATGTCGATTTTTACACTTCTAAAATTAATGATAAGGAAAAGGTGATGCAAAACACCTATAAACTCAATGAGATGCTGCATCGCCATAGTATTCCAGAGAAGTTAAGAAGTCAATTTGTGGGAACCTGTCTACTTGCATTGAAAAATGGACTAGATTATTCAACTCCCTCTTTATCAGCTGCTCAAATAAGGACAAGAATTAAAGAAGTCCTTGAAGAATTGCTGAATTCGGACATTAATAAGGCGGAAAAACTGGCGTTGTTGAACCGGAATGTTTTGGGAGATCAATATATTCGTCAACTCAATATAGCCGCTTTCAGAGAAATCTTAAAATTTATCGAGGATAATATTTTGCCGTTTATTAACGACAAAAGTACTTCGGGGCAGGATTTGTTAAACTTGTTTTTTGTTACTTTTAATAAATATGTTGGAAAGTCAGACAAAAACCAAGCATTTACTCCGGATCATATTACAGATTTTATGGCCAAAATTACAGGTGTTAACAAACACTCGGTGGTCCTCGATCCGTGTTGCGGCAGTGGCTCTTTTTTAGTCCGTGCAATGACTCAGGCATTAGATGACTGCTCAACAGCTGCCGAACAAGAGCGGATAAAAAAACATCAAATATATGGAATTGAGTTTGATGAGAATATTTATGGACTCGCTACTACTAATATGCTTATTCATTCGGATGGCAATTCCAATATTCGTCAAGGGAGTTGTTTTACTTTAGCCGATTGGATTAAGGAAGCAAAGCCCAATGTTATTTTAATGAACCCACCCTACAATGGTCAAAGAATTCACCTTCCGGAAAGCTATGTTAGTACTTGGCCAAAGGAAAAAAAGGAAGATCCTTCAAAAGGGCTTTACTTTGTGAAGTATATTACTGATGTATTAAACTCTATTAACCATCAAGCGACTTTAGCTGTTTTATTACCGGTTGCGTGCGCCATTGGTACAAAAGGAGTAATAAAAGAATTAAAAGAACAGATTCTTGCCGAAAATACGCTTGATGCTGTTTTTACTTTACCAAATGATATCTTTCATCCTGGAGCGACAGTTCAGGCGTGTTGTATGGTGTTTAAAATTGGAAGAAAGCATTCGGATATATCTACTCCTAACACTTTTTTTGGCTATTACAAGGAGGATGGTTTCAAGAAAAAGAAAAATATTGGTCGGATCGAACAAATGGATTCGCTCACCCAAAAGAGTAAATGGGTTGAAATTGAACAGGAATGGATTGAACTGTATAGGAATCGCAGAGAAAAGCCTGGACTTTCTGCAACTAGCAAAGTTGGGGCGCTTGATGAGTGGGTGTGTGAGGCCTATATGGAAACAGACTATTCGAAACTTAAAGTATCTGATTTTGTCAACACACTTAATGGATATTTTTCGTATTTAGTTAGTATTGGAAAGCTGTTTGATGAAAAGTTTGTGCCATCGCCCCAATATGTTATGGATTACTTTAATTTTATACTTTTACACAAAAGCCAAATAAGTGATTCGGTTGACACATCGAATTGGCAAGAATTTATTTCAGGTAAAGATTTTGTAATTTCCAGCCCTAACCTTATGTAACCCGGCAAATGGCGGCAAT
>ENA-OPTX01001101-OPTX01001101.1-human-gut-metagenome-genome-assembly--contig:-NODE-1101-length-10665-cov-3.012724_pt1 | contig 10665 bp, 6 predicted proteins | sample MGYA00241465_ERZ501922 | MGnify/ENA primary metagenome ERZ501922 (study PRJEB25962, sample SAMEA2042399) | human gut metagenome | biome: human gut; feature: human-associated habitat; material: faeces...
GCGCCGGGTGCGACACCTGCATCCGCCTGTGCCCCCGGTTCGCCTCCCCTAAGGTCACCGTCATGACCGCTTCGGAGGTGCTCTCCGCCCTTGCCCCCAGCCGGCCCTTTATCCGCGGCCTCACCGTCTCCGGCGGGGAGTGTACCCTCTACCCGGACTTTCTCACCGAGCTGTTCACCCTGGCCCGGGCCGGCGGCCTGGGCTGCCTGCTGGACAGCAACGGCATGGTTCCCCTGGCCCCCCTCACCGGGCTGATGGCGGTGTGCGACGGGGTGATGCTGGACGTGAAGGCATGGGAGCCCGTCGTCCACCGGGCCCTGACCGGGGCGGACAACGCCCCGGTGAAGGAGAATCTGGCCTTTCTGTCCGCCTGCGGCAAGCTGGCGGAGGTGCGGGTGGTGTGCGCTCCGGACGCGGTGGATGTGGAGGCCGTGCTGGACAGAGTGGCCGCCGCGCTGGGCCCCAGGGCCCCCTCCACCCCCGTCAAGCTGATCACCTTCCGCCCTAACGGGGTGCGCGGCGCTCTGGCCGGCCGCCCCTCCCCCACGCCGGAGCAGATGACTGCCTGGCGGGCGTACGCCCTGAGCGCCGGACTGGGCGCCGTCCTCCTGCGCTGACCGTGCCCCCGCCCTCCCTGGCGGGGGCTTTTCATTCTGCGGCCAACGTTGCGCGTCGGGGGGCAATATGGTAGAATAGATCAGATATATCTCCCTTTTCGGGTGAACTGGATGGGAAATCAGTCTTTAGGGGGGGCGCGGGGATGCACCGACGCAAAAGCTTTCTGTTCCGCCTGTTTGCGCTGCTGTTTGCCCTGCTGCTGCTGATCACCGCCTCCGTGGAGCTGGCTCTTTACCACTACGCCCGCCAGGTGGTGGGGCAGGAGTACATCCGCCTCAACCAGGCGGGCCTGCGGCAGATCAGCTACACCCTTGGCCAGGGCATGACCGATACCCAGACCCTGGCCAAGCGCATCGCTGAGAGCACACAGCTCATTGAACTGCTCTCCGGCCCCGCCGGAGAGCGGGCGGACGAGGCCGCCCACGATCTGCTCTACAGCCTGAGCAGCGACTATGTGTGGCAGCGGGGCATCAAAATGCTGATGGACTCCTATGTGGTGGGCTTCAACGGCGTGACCGCTGCCACTTACAGCTCCAGGCAGTTCAACTATGACGCCGTCCTGGCCGACCCCCGGTATGAGCCCCTGTTCAGCGGAACCCAGGACGCCCTGCTGCTGCCCACCACCACCCATCCGGAGGCCACAGGCATCTTTGTCCACTCCTTCCAGTACGCCCAGCTTATCCGGGACCACCTGACTCAGGAGCCGCTTGGGGTGGTCATCCTCAACATCAGCGAGGTCAGCCTGTACTCCCAATATCTGCGGCACCAGAGCGCCGACAACCGATTTTTTCTGACCGACGGGTCGGGCACCATTGTCTCAGCCCGGGACAAGCAGCTCATTGGTTCCATCTATGCCTATACCCCGGAGGAATTGGACGCCCTGGCGGCTGAGACGTCCCTCTCCAGCCGCATTGACGGCGGGCAGATCCGCCTGTATGAACGCATACCGGGGACGGACTGGTATCTGGTGGAGGAGATGAGTGCCTCGGCGGCCTTCGGCACGCTGAATCTGGTACGCAATGGCGCTTTCCTGGCCACCGGCCTGTGCGCCGCCCTGATTCTGGCGGTGCTTCTCTACGCCTACCGGCAGATTCTCCGCCCCATCACCCAGCTCCAGGCCAGCCTGGGCCGGGTCATGGAGGGCCGCCTGGACGAGCGCATCGACGTACGCCGAAAGGACGAATTCGGCCGTATTCAGGAGGCCTTCAACGGTATGGTGGAGCAGATCTCCACCCTTCTGGAGTCGGTCAAACGGGAGGAGCGGGAGAAGCATCTGGCGGAGCTGGATTTTCTCCAGGCCCAGATCAACCCCCACTTCATCTACAATACCCTCAGCTCCATCCGCTTCCTGCTGGAGATGGACAAGGTACAGGAGGCGGGGGAGATGGTGTTCTACTTCTCCAAGCTGCTGCGCCAGACTCTCTCCCGCTCGGTGGAGTTCATCCCCCTGGGGGAGGAGCTGGACACGCTGAAGTGCTATGTGGAGCTCCAGCACCTGCGCTATCCCGATACCTTTGACTACTCCTGCGAGGTGGATGAGGCCCTGCGGGACAACACGCTGCCCAAGCTGCTGCTTCAGCCGGTAGTGGAGAATTCCATCTTCCACGGCGTAGGCCGGCACAAAATCCACATCCGCCTGCGGGGCTGGCTGGAGGGGGACACCCTGATCCTCCGGGTGGAGGACGATGGAGTGGGCATTTCCAAAGACAAGATCGACCAGGTGATGAACAAGGACTTGCAGATTAACCGGGTGGGGCTGAAGAATGTGCAGGAGCGCATCCGCCTCAACTACGGCCCCGGCTACGGGCTGACGGTCACCGGCGGCCCGGCGGGCGGCACGGTGGTCACCTTCCGTCTGCCCCGCACCCGATAGAGAAAGGAGGAGCTCCATGCTTCATATTATGGTAGTGGACGACGAGGCCCCCATCCGGGACTGGCTGGTGTACTGCATCCAGAAGTGTGAGGCGGCCAGCTCCGTCACCTCCGCGGTCAACGGAGAGGAGGCCTACCGCAGGATTTTGGAGCAGAAGCCCAACGTGGTCTTTACCGACATCCGCATGCCGGGAATGGACGGGCTGGAGCTGATGAGTAAAGTCCGGGACATCCTCCCCTTTACGGTGTTCATCATCCTGACCAACTACGCCGAGTTCTCCTACGCCAAGCAGGCCATCTCCCTGGGCGCCCGGGAGTACATCCTCAAGTCGGAGATGCGCTCCTCCGACATTCAGCGCATCGTAGCGGAGATTGCGGCCACTACGGCTAAGATCCGCTCGGAAAAGGTGCATGATGTCCTCCAGGACGGGGTGGTGGACCTCTACGAGATGTACCGCAATTTCGAACAGCCCGGCGCTGTGGCCGCCTTCTGGCAGCGGCAGGGGCTGCGGCCCGGCCAGCCCTATCTGGCCTTTTGCGTGGCCAACGACAGCAGCCTGGACCTGCGGCGGCAGATGGTGGCCCTGGCCTCCGCCTCCCGCGCCCCCTTCTCTGCGGCCGCCATGGTGCAGGAGCACCTCTACCTGCTCCTCCAGTGCCCGGAGGCGGAGGCCCTGCGGGGCTATGCCCTGGACACGGAGGCCGCCCTGGGGGAGTGCCGCCTGCCCGCCGGCGTGTCCGCCCTGTGCACCGACATCGGCCAGCTCATCCGTGTGCTGGGGGAGGCGGCGGCGGCTCAGGAGGCCTGCTTCTTCACTGGCGGAGGGGTGGTGCCCTACTCCGCCATTCACGGCCTGCCCCCCATTGACCGGGAGGCCGCCCACGCCAGAAAGCAGGAGGTGCTGCGCCTCCTGGCCCGCCGCCAGGTGGAAGAGGCCCGCGGGGCGCTCCGGGCCTGGTTCGCCCTGTTCGGCATGGTGGGAGCCGATGACGTGCGCTGGGCGGTGGACACGGTCAACCGCATGGTGATCTCCATGGAGGACTGGTACTATCAGTTCGTCACGCCCCCCGCCGACGGCTGGGAGCCGCCCCATTCCTTCACCGCCTGCCGCAGCCGCTGCTCGGCCATGCTGGAGCAGGTGCTCCGGGAACGGCGCAGCCGCCACTCCCGGCCCATTGAGACCGCCCTGAACTATATCCATGCCCACTACGCCCAGCCCATCTCCATGGCGGAGGTGGCCGCCCAGCTCTACCGCTCGCCGGAGCACTTTTCCCGCCAGTTCAAGGAGGAGGTGGGGGAGAACTTCAGCTCCTACCTCACCCGCTACCGGCTGGAGCGGGCCCAGGAGCTGCTCCAGACCACCGATCTGCCCGTCGCCAGCGTGGCGGTACAGACGGGCTATACCACCCCCGGATACTTTTCCCGGCTTTACAAAAAGTACAAAGGCGTGTCCCCGGAGGCGGAGCGCCGGGGGTCAAAATCGTGACAAAAAAATCAAAATTGTGACATTTCCCGCCCCGTGCGGAAAAAGATATCATATTCGTCCCAAAAACGGTCAAGCCTATGGCTCGACCGTTTTTGTTTTCTTTGTTAAACTCAACTTGTAAGCTTGGGCCGGGCACGCCCAAAGTGTCCCTGCTGTGCCGAATGAATTGAAGGAGGAACCCTGTCATGAACGCAAAGAAACTGCTCGCGCTCTCTCTGGCCTGTACCCTCACCCTCGGCCTGTCCGCCTGCGGCGGCGGCCAGGACGCCCCATCTTCCGACTCCCCCAGCGGCGCCTCTGACGGCGACGCCCTGAAGGTGGGCATCATCCTGTCCACCGGCGGCCTGGGCGACAAGAACTTCAACGATATGACCTACGCCGGCGCCCAGCAGGCGGAAAAAGACTTCGGCATCGAGTTTGACTATGTGGAAACCCAGAGCGCCAGCGACTTCCTGCCCAACTACCGCATGTTCGCCGAGAGCGGCGAGTACGACCTGATCATCGGCCTGGCGGCCGACCAGACCGAGGCCATCAACGAGATCTCCATCGACTTCCCCGAGCAGAAGATCTCCCACATCGACTCCTCCACCGACCTTCCCAACGTCAGCGCCGTCTATACCAAGTGGCAGGAGCAGACCTTCCTGACCGGCGTGGTGGCCGGCCTGGGCACCCTGTCCGGCATGGACAAGGCCAACAGCGAAAACGTGGTGGGCGTCATCCTGGGCCAGGATCAGCCCACCCTGCGCATGGGCGTAGTGGGCTTTGAGGCCGGCGTGCGCTACGTCAACCCCGACTGCGAGGTGCTGGAGGCCGTCGTGGGCGACTTCAACGACCCCGCCAAGGCCAAGGAGATCGCCCTGTCCATGTACAACCGCGGCGCGGACTTCGTCCAGCACATCGCCGGCGCCTCCGGCATGGGCGTCTTCACCGCCGCCAAGGAGGCCGACCGCTATGCCTTCGGCGTGGGCGGCAACCAGAACTACATCGAGCCCGACTACATCGTGGCCACCGCCCTGCGCGACGTGAACACCATCGTCTACAACGAAATCAAGGCCCTGGTGGAGGGCACCTGGGAGCCCGGCGTACACATCAGCGGCATTGCCGAGGGCTCCGTGGGCTTTGACAACACCGACTCCAACGTGGTTCTGCCCGACGACATCGCCGCCGCCGTGGAGGACATCAAGGCCAAGATCACCGCCGGCGAGCTGGTGCCCTGCGAGACCGCCGAGGAGCTGGACGCCTGGGTGGCCGCCAACCAGTACCAGCCCGCGGAGTAAGCGGGACACCCCGGCCCCAGCGGCCGATAATCTGCCGGGAGGCGATGACGTTTGAACGCAGTTGAAATGCGCGGGATTGTCAAGCAGTATCCCCTCGTCCGCGCGATTGACGGCGCCGACTTCACCGTCGAGCAGGGAGAGATCCACTCCCTGCTCGGCGAGAACGGCGCCGGCAAGTCCACCCTCATGAAAATTCTGTACGGCATGACCCCCCCCACCGCCGGAGAGGTGCGCGTCTTCGGCAAGCCGGTCGCCATCACCCGCCCCGCCCAGGCCATCGCCCTGGGCATCGGCATGGTGCACCAGCACTTCATGCTCACCCCGGTCATGACCGTGGCGGAAAACGTGGTCATCGGCAGCGAGCCGGTGCGCGGCGTTTTCTTTGACCGGAAGAAGGCGGAGGCCCAGGTCGCCGCCATGATCGACGAGTATAACTTCCACATCTCCGCCACCGCCAAGGTGGAGACCCTCTCCGTGGGTGAGCAGCAGCGGGTCGAGATCCTGAAGGCCCTCTACCGGGGGGCCGACCTGCTGATCCTGGACGAGCCCACCGCGGTGCTCACCCCACAGGAGGTGGAGGATCTCTTCCGGGTCATGCGGCAGCTCAAGGCCGCGGGCAAGAGCATCATTATCATCACCCACAAGCTCAAGGAGACCATGGAGATCGCCGACCGGGTGTCGGTGCTGCGCCAGGGCAAAATGATCGAGAGCGGCGTCCCCGTGGCGGGAACCACCATGAACGAGCTGGCCCAGATGATGGTGGGGCGCGACGTGGAGCTGTCCGTCACCCGCCGGGCCGAGCAGGTGGGCGAGGAAAACTTTTCCGTGCGCGGCCTCTCCCTCACCGAGCGGGGCGTGCCCATCCTGCGCGACGTGTGCCTCTCCCTGCGCAAGGGGGAGATTCTGGGCATCGCCGGCATCGAGGGCAACGGCCAGACCGAGCTCATCGAGGTACTCACAGGCCTGCGCCGCCCCGACCATATGGAGCTGTTCAAGGACGGCAAGCCCCTCAGCGGCAACGCCGCCGCCTTCCTGGCCGCCGGCGTGGGCCATGTGCCCGAGGACCGCATGACCCGCGGCCTGGTGCTGGAGATGAGCATCGAGGACAACCTGATTCTGGGCTATCACCGCCGCCCCGCCTTCGCCCGCCGCGGCCTGCTCCGCCATCCGCAGATTTGCCGAGCAGGAGCGCACCGAGTTTGCCATCAAGGCCCCCAACGTGCAGGAGCGGTGCAGCGCCCTCTCCGGCGGCAACCAGCAGAAGGTGGTCATCGCCCGGGTGTTCAGCGAAAACCCCGACGTCATCATCGTGGCCCAGCCCACCCGTGGCGTGGACGTGGGCGCCATGGAGTACATTCACCACCGCCTGTTGGATCTGCGGGACGGCGGCAAGTCCATTCTGCTCATCTCCGCCGATCTGGACGAGGTGCGCAGCCTGTCCGACCGTCTGGCGGTCATCTACGGCGGCCGGATCGTGGCCGAGGGCAAGCCGGACACCTGGAGCGACATGGAGATCGGCCTGCTGATGACCGGCGGCAGCCTTGCGCCGGAAAAGGAGGGAACCGCATGAAAAAGCGTGCTCTGAGCGGTCTGCTCAAGCTGGATGGCCCGCTGCTGTCCATTCTCTCCCTGCTTATCGCCATTGTCATCAGCGGCGTCATCATGGCGGTGTGCGGCTACAACCCCATTGAGGCCTTCGGCGCCATCCTGGCCGGCTCCTTCGGCAGCCAGCGCGCCATTGTCCAGACCCTGACCCAGGCCACCCCTCTGATTTTCACCGGCCTGGCCTTCGCCTTCGCCAAGAAGGCCAGCCTCATCAACCTGGGTGCCGAGGGCCAGCTCTACATGGGCGCCCTGGCCTCCGCTGCGGTGGGCATGCTGGATCTGGGCCTGCCCATGGCGCTCCACCTACCCCTGGCGGTGGCGGCCGGCATGGCCGCCGGCGGCCTCTACGCCGGCCTGGTGGGCGTGCTCAAGGTCAAGTTCGGCTCCAACGAGGTCATCGCCACCGTCATGCTCAACTCCATCGCCACCTATCTGGTGGACTACCTGCTCAACGGGCCCATGCTGGCGGAGAACAGCTCGGTGGCCCAGACGGAGCGGGTGCTGGAGACGGCGCAGCTCCCCCGCATCTTCCAGCAGTACCAGCTCACCATCGCCATCCTTCTGGCGGTGGCCGCCTGTATCCTGGTCAAACTGTTCATGGACCGCACCGCCCTGGGCTATGAGATCCGCGCGGTGGGCCTCAACCCGGACGCGGCGGAGACCGCCGGCATCAGCAAGGCCAAGGTCACCATCGTGGCCCTGTGCATCAGCGGCTGCATCGCGGGCCTGGCCGGCGCCAGCCATGTGCTGGGCGTGGACCGCCGCCTGATCAACGGCTTCTCCAACGACTACGGCTTCTCCGGCATCTCCGTGGCCGCCCTGGCGGCGGACAGCCCCGTGGGCGTCATCTTTGCCGGCATCGTGTTCGGCGCGCTGCGGGCGGGCACCATGGAGCTCAACCGCACCACCAGCATTCCGGTGGAGTTCGTCAACGTCATCCAGGCCATGGTGGTCATTCTGGTGGCCGCCCCGCTGCTGGTGAAGGAGCTCAAGCGGCTCAACCCCGCGGGCTGGTCCCGCAAGACCAAGAAGGAGGTGGCCTGACATGGGCGTGATTCTCAACAACCTGATTCCCATCATCGGCTCCTCCATCGCCATGTCCATCCCCCTGGTCCTGGCCTCGGTGGGCGGCGCCTTCTCGGTGCGCAGCGGCATCATGGCCCTGGGCCTGGAGAGCATGATGATGATGGGCGCCTTCTTCGGCGTTCTCGGCTCCTACTTCACCGGGAGCGTGCTCTTCGGCTTCCTGCTGGGCATGGTGGGCGGCATGGTCATCGGCCTGTTCCACGGCATCCTGTCCGTGCGCTACAAGGTCAACCAGGTCATCAGCGGCATCGGACTGAACCTGCTGGCTCTGGCCGTCACCACCCTGCTGATGCAGCTCATCTGGAGTAACAAGGGCTCCACCCCCCAGGTGGCCTCCATCTCCACCACCCTGGACTTCTTTGCCCCCATCCCCGTCATCGGCCCCATTCTGGCCCAGCAGTCCGTCAGCTTCCTTGTGATGGTCGCTGTGGTCATCGTGGGTTGGATTGTCCTCTTCAAAACCCGCTTCGGCCTGCGCCTGCGCATGGTGGGCGAGAACCCAAAGGCCGCGGCCACCATGGGCCTGCGGGTTCACGGCATCAAGTACTGCGGCGTGCTCATCTGCGGCGCGCTGGCCGGCGTGGGCGGCGCCTACCTGTCCCTGGATCAGTTGGATATGTTCGTGCGCAACATGACCGCCGGCCGCGGCTACATCGCGGTGGCCATCGCCATCCTGGGCCGCTACAATCCCGCCCAGATCGTGCCCTGCGCCCTGCTGTTCGGCTTCTGTGACGCGGTGCAGATCTACCTTCAGGGCGAGGCCTTCCCGCCCCAGATCGTGCAGATGCTCCCCTACATTGTGACCCTGCTGGTGCTGGCCTTCGGTGTCAAGCACATCAAGCCCCCGGCCGGTGTCGGTAAGTACGACGACGAATAGAAAGCTGAGGTTGAGGTATTATGGAACAGATTCAGAACAACCGAGTCATTACCGATCTCTATCGGGAGAACGCCCAGTTCCCCGGCATCGCGCTGGATGGTTCCGACGTCTATCTGTGCTGGCAGCGCTTTGTGGACCGCCACGACAGCCTGATGGCCTCCTGCCGCCGGGGGGACGAGGTGGTGTGGGAGCGCGAGATCTCCGACGGCGGCGAGGTGCTCCACCCCGTCATTCTGGCCCACGGCGGCGCCATCTGGTACGCCTGGAGCGAGTACGCCCGGGAGAACTGGCGCATCCTGGCCCGCTGCTATCGGGACGGCCGGTGGGGCGAGGTGCTCACCGTCGCCTCCGGCGAGGCCCTGTTCTTCCCCCGCCTGTTCACCTGGCAGGGCAGGCTGCACGTCATCTGGACAGAGCAGCACAAGGGCAGCGCGGCCGCCGTGCTGTGCCCCCTGACCGAGGCCGGCCCCGGCGCGGCCGAGACCGTGTCCGTGGTGGGCGAGGCCTACCGGGCCGGCGCGGCCGAGGGCGGCGACGGCAACCTCTATGTGGCCTACGACGGCTTTGACGGCAAGCAGTACAAGCTCTTTGCCCGGGCGCGCACCGCCGCGGGCTGGAGTGAGGAGATTGTGGTCAGCCAGGGCGAGGACTGGGCCTCCACCCCGTGGATCGCCGCCAAGCCCGACGGCGCCGTGGTGGGCTGGTACGACTACGGCTATATGGCCGTCTACTCCGTCCGCTCCGCCGACCTCACCGTCCGGGACGGCGCCCTGGCCGCGGTCAATCCCCAGTGCCTCAAGGAGGGCGTGGACTGGTATCTGGATCTCCACGTGGCCTCCAACTCCTCCGGCCTCCAGGTCATGGCCTACACCCGCAGCAAGTACGACGTGCTGGTGTGCACCCGCCGGGGCAGCGAGCCCTGGAGCCGTCCGGTGCTGATGTCCTACGGCGACGGCCACTGCGGCGTCCACCCCAAGCTGCTGGTGGATGAGGACGACACCATCCATCTGATGTGGCAGTTCGGCTTCAAGAACGGCCACATGGAGCGCAACGCCCAGGTGATCTACAACCACCTCACCCCCGCCGAGCTGGCCCAGCAGCCCGACTATGTGGCGCCCCCCAGCGACTTCACCCAGCCCATCCCCGCCAACGCCGACAAACGCCTGGACGAGCACCCCGCCGACGTGGTGCGCGCCTGGCTGGACAAAAACGGCTACGAGAACCTGTCCGTCTACTTTGGCGACATCCACGGCCAGAGCGGCCTGTCCGACGGCATGGGCGAGGTGGACCAGTACTATCACCGGGCCCGGGACAAGGCCCGTCTGGACTTCACCGCCCTCACCGACCACGACTGCTACCCCGACTGGACGACCCAGTCCGAGTGGGAGCTGCTGCGCACCAACTGCCGCCTGATGAACAAGGACGGCGAGCTGGCCTGCCTTCTGGCCTACGAGTGGACTCCCAACGAGTACAAGTACGACTACGGCCACAAGAACGTATACTACCGGGGCGACGAGGGCGAGATCTTCCGCTCCGGCGACAAGGGCGGCATGACCCCCACCGACCTCTACAACAGCATCCGCTCCTACAAGGCCCTCTGCATCCCCCACCACCCCGCCGCGGACTGGGTGATGGTGAGCGCCGCCACCGACTGGAACTTCCACGATCCCGAGGTGCAGCGCGCCGTGGAGATCTACTCCCGCCACGCCCCCTTCGAGACCTTTGAGGCCCGCTCCAAGTTCACCAAGAACATCAGGAATCCTTCGAAACCGAAGGCCTCAACAAGGCCGTCAGCGTGACGGATCAGAGCCTGATAGCCTACGGCGCCAGTGCTGCCCAGGCG
>ENA-OPTX01001112-OPTX01001112.1-human-gut-metagenome-genome-assembly--contig:-NODE-1112-length-10593-cov-5.456728_pt1 | contig 10593 bp, 8 predicted proteins | sample MGYA00241465_ERZ501922 | MGnify/ENA primary metagenome ERZ501922 (study PRJEB25962, sample SAMEA2042399) | human gut metagenome | biome: human gut; feature: human-associated habitat; material: faeces...
AAGAAAGGAGTTGTATAAGTATGGCAAGACCAATTAAGGAAACTCCGGTACTTTTCGGAGAAGATGCTCGGCGATTTGAAGAACGGATGAAAGAGAAGCGTAGTGAAACGCCGGAATACGATAACCCCCTTATTAAAATAAGTATGTGATATAGATTGAGTACAAGTCTATTGTAGCATAAGAAGAAGAGATGGAAAGAAAAATCGTTCGACAAATGTTGCAGAGGGAAGAATGTCAGATAGGATGATGCTTACTGGATCTGTATTTGGTTCAGACGTATACATAAAAAGAGACGATCTTCAGATGAAAATCGTCTCTTTCTTACTGTCTTATTCAATCTACGTGTTCTGATTACTCAGCGCTGATTGCTCCTGTAGGACATGCTGATTCACAAGCGCCACAGTCAACACATGCAGAAGCATCGATCTGCATATGATCTGCACCCATAGAGATTGCTCCTACTGGACATTCGCTTTCGCAAGCTCCGCAGCTTACACATTCGTCTGAAATTACGTGTGCCATGATATGTATCCTCCTTATTATTATGAAAAAGTTAAAATCGATATGCCTTTCGCATAACTTTATTCTAATACAGAACTTGAAAATATACAAGAGGAATTTATGCTTAAAAATAGATACAATTGAGTTAGAAATGTCAAACTAATAGCGCGAAATGGGCATTTCTTTGGTTAGAAATATAAAACCAAAAGGTTAGTAATATAAAACTTACAAATGAAACCAAAAAGAATTTATGAAATCTTAAGAAATTTTTCTACCTTTCCCGGGCGATTTGGTGTATAGTGGGTACTGTATCATTTTATAACCAATAATGAAACTGATTTTAAGATAGAGAAAGTGGAGTGGATTTATGAAAAAACGGTGGAGTATACTTTCGGCTGTACTTTGTGTGGCACTTTTGACTGGTGGATGTGGAACTGGAAGCAAGAATGATGCAGGTACAGGAAAAGAGCAGACATTCAGTCATGAGACAAGGGAAGAGAATGAGCATCAGAGTAACCTGGATGTTTTACAGCCATCTGCATATGGCAATGTGCAGGGACTGAATCTGGAGAAAGGAAGCTCGATTTCTATTATAGGAAGAGGAAGTTCTTCCGCATACTGGAAAGCTGTTCAGGAAGGTGCAAAGCAGGCGGTAGCGGATATTAATACAAACCTGGGATATAAAGGGAATGATAAAGTAAAGCTTGTTTATTCTGCGCCGGAGACAGAGAATGATGTAGATGATCAGGTAAATATTCTGGATGAGGAGCTTGCACGGTATCCGGTTGCGGTCGGGATCGCAGCAGTTGATTCAGGGGCATGTGAGGTTCAGTTTGATCTTGCTGCAGAGAATGGGATCCCGATCGTAGCATTTGATTCCGGGACCGATTATCAGAATATTGTATCCATGATTGATACAGATAATACAACTGCCGCTGCAACAGCAGCAAGTAAGCTGTGCAACAGTATCGGTGAGAGTGGTCAGATCCTTGTAATCGCACATGACTCCAAGTCTACTTCTTCTGAAGAAAGAGAGCAGGGATTTGTACAGGAAGTGGAAAAGAATGATCCGAATGTAACGGTTGCAGAGATCTGGCATCTGGATGATCTGGATGCGATCTCAAAAGAGATCAATGCAGATTCATCTGAAAAGAATTCCCAGGAGACTGCAGATAATGTGCAAAAAGCAGAGGAAGAGAACGCAGATAGCCGGGATACCCAGACGGCACAGCAGGATGCAATCAAGTATCTTCTTGAAAAGTATCCGGATGTAAAAGGAATTTTTGCAACCAATGAAACAGTAGCAGACCTTGTGGTGAATGTTCTGGACTCTATGGACAAAACAACAGGGGAAGACCGAATCAAGGTAGTGAGCTTTGACGGCGGGGAGGATCAGATGAAGCTTCTGGAAGATGGGAAGATTGATGGGCTGATCGTTCAGAACCCATACGGAATTGGCTATGCAACGGTTGTTGCCTGCGCAAGAGCAGTGCTTGGTCAGGGAAATGAAGCAATGGTAAGTACCGGATATACCTGGGTTACAAAAGATAATATGAATAAAGATTCGATTAAGAAGATGCTTTATTAGTAAGAAGAAATGTCTGAAATCTGTGGGAAATGGGTTTCAGACATTTTTATATAAAAACGGTTGTGAGTGACATATTATTTATGCCGGCTACAACCGTTTCTTTTTGCTATTTTTTCGTCAGTGGAAGGGAGAAGATAAATTCTGTTCCAACTCCCTCGGTACTGATCACATTGATATTTTCATTGTGTGCCTGAATAATTTCTTTTACGATTGAAAGCCCAAGTCCGGTTCCTTTTTTGTCTTTTCCGCGGGAGAGATCGCTTTTGTAAAAACGTTCCCATATTTTGTTGATACTTGATTTCGGAATGCCAATTCCATAATCTTTGACGGAAGTATATACTTTGTCACCGCGCGGTGTGGTTTCAATCGTGATCGTAGACTCCGGATTGCTGAATTTGATCGCGTTGTCCAGCAGATTGTATAGAACCTGTTGGATTTTGTGCTGGTCAGCATGTACATACAGGGTACGAGTTGCCAGAAGAAGTTCGATAGAAATTTTTTTGGCAGTGCAGGTACCTTCGAAAGAAGCTGCTGTGTTACGGATCACTTCGTGAATATCAAAATCTGTTTTATCAAGAAGAAGATCCTTCGTATCAAATTCATTCAATGTCAGCAGATCGCGTGTAAGGTCAGTAAGACGTTCTGTTTCAAATAAGATGATATTTAAGTATTTGCCCTGCATTTCAGGTGGGATCGTGCCATCCGCCATGGCTTCAACATAGCCTTTGATGGAAGTCAGAGGAGAACGGAAATCATGGGATACATTTGCCACAAATTTCTTCTGGTAATCCTCCATATCTTTCAGTTGGGAAGACATGTAGTTGAGGGATGCGGAAAGATATCCTATCTCATCCTGCGTATTAACCGGGATGACAACATCCAGATTGCCGGAAGCATACTGCTTTGCTGCATTCGTAATCTTGACGAGCGGGCGGTAGATCAGAAAATGTACACCCAGCAAAATAATGAATGAGAGCACATAAATGATCAGAATCACGATATACGTGTTACGCATCAGAACAGAATGTGCGTCTGTGATCTGCGAGTAAGGCTTATGTACAAGCAGATATCCGTGGGTTGAAAAATTCTCTGTGACCGGAGCAATCACGGTGATCATTTCTGAGTTGAAGTACCCGTGATAATCACCGGTCAGATAAGTGGAGCCGCCAGATTCTGCAGGATCAAAATTTTCAATCCGGGAAGGGGCATACGATACATCGCCGGATTTGGCAGATGCAAGTAAAGATCCCTCATTATCAACAAACCAGATATCTGAATTCAGATAATCGCTCATACCATTGAGCTGTGTATAAACATCTGCCAGAGCAATGGTTTTGGAAAAATAGTCCGGCAGATAATTGGATGCAAGCAGATTCGCCGACTGATACATATTGCCGGAAATGCTGCTTTCCAGATAGTGGGTTGTCAGTGTGGATGACAGGGATGCCACTGTAAAAATACTTAAAAATCCGAGAATAATATATAAGAGGATAAATTTAAGGTAAAGAGTACTTTTCATTACTTCACCTCAAATTTGTAACCGATTCCCCAGACGGTACTAAGTCCCCAGGAAGGATGATCCTTGATCTTCTCGCGCAGACGCTTAATATGAACATCAACGGTACGGGTGTCGCCGACATACTCATAGCCCCAGATCTGGTCAAGGAGCTGCTCGCGTGTGAATACCTGGTTTGGTGAAGAGGCGAGGAAATACAAAAGTTCCAGTTCTTTTGGCGGCATATCTACATTCTTACCATCAACGGTTACTGCGTAATTGGTAAGATTGATCTCGATTCCCGGATAGTCAACAACCTTTCCGCGGCTGGCGGCAGGAGTTTCTGGTTTGGCAGGCTGATAGCGTCTGAGTACCGCTTTTACTCTTGCGACAAGCTCCTTGGAATCGAATGGTTTTAAGACGTAATCATCGGCACCAAGCTCCAGACCGAGCACCTTGTCAAATACTTCTCCTTTTGCGGAAAGCATAATGATTGGGGTATTGTGCTTACTGCGGATCTCGCGACAGACCTGATAGCCATCGATGCCCGGAAGCATCAGGTCGAGCAGCATCAGGTTTGGCTGATAGGATTCAAATGCGGTAAGAGCTTCTTCCCCGTCGTGTACGATCATCGTATCGAAGCATTCCTTTGTAAGGTAGAGAGAAATCAGTTCTGCAATATTCTCGTCGTCATCTACAATTAAGATTTTCTGTTTAGTCACCATGATAGTTCCCCCAATGATTATTTGAATTCTACGATAGTTACACCGGCATCGCCCTCCCCGAAAGCTCCCAGCCGGAAGGATTTGATATGTTTCTGGCGGCGCAGATACTGATGGATCCCGTTCCTGAGTGCGCCGGTTCCTTTCCCGTGTACAATTCGTACCGGACTTAAGTGTGCGATATAGGCATCATCCAGATATTTGTCAAGTTCGGCAACTGCTTCATCGACTGTTTTGCCAAGAAGATTGATCTCTGGACTGACATGCATGGATTTGCCCATCTTCATCTTGCCACTGCTGGTTCTGCGCATCTGCTTTGCAGTAACCGTAAGCGGTTCTTCGATCGGTTCGAGATCGGAAATATTGACCTGTGACCGGAGAATACCCATCTGGACAAACAGGTTGCCTTTGGCATCCGGTAGTGAATTTACCGTTCCGGTCAGATTCATGCTCAGTACTTTTACAGAATCGCCCAGATGGAAATCGCTTGCCTTGTAAGCTTTGGAAGGTTTTTTCTTTTCCAGACGGTTTTTATTTTCAGTTTTGGAAAGCTGCTTGCGGATCCGTTCTCTTTCTTTTTCCATCTCGGAAGCGGAAATACTGGCTTTGCCGAATTTGCGGAAGTTCTTCATTGTCTCATCAGCAAAATCTTTGGCTTCCTGAACAATGTCGGTTGCTCTGGCATTTGCCTCACGAATGATCCGGTCGCGCTGTGTATCCAGCTTTTCCTGTTGGTTCTTGAGTTCGGACTTGAGACGCTCCATCTCGCGGCGGTAAGAAGCAACCTCTTCCCGCTCTTTTTCGATGGTCTTGCGGCTCTGTTCCAGATCAGTAAGGAGATCTTCAAAAGATTCATCCTCCTCGGTCAGATGCGTTTTGGCATCCTGGATGATATAATCCGGAAGGCCGAGTTTTTCGGAAATCGCGAAAGCATTACTTTTTCCAGGAATACCGATCAGAAGATGGTAAGTCGGGCTCAATGTCTCCACGTCAAATTCACAGCAGGCATTTTCTACTCCCGGAGTAGAAAGAGCAAATACCTTCAGTTCGCTGTAGTGTGTCGTTGCCATAGTGCGGATTCCACGGTTATGCAGATGTGACAGAATGGCGATAGCGAGTGCAGCACCCTCAGTAGGATCGGTTCCCGCACCAAGTTCATCGAAAAGGACTAATGAATTCTCATCCACATGATTTAGGAAAGAAACCACATTTGTCATGTGAGAAGAGAAGGTACTTAAAGACTGTTCAATACTCTGTTCGTCACCAATATCAGCATAAACCTGGTTAAATACAGCAAGTTCTGAACGGTCAAGTGCAGGAATGTGCAGACCTGCCTGGCCCATCAAGGTAAAAAGTCCCACAGTCTTGAGGGAAACGGTCTTACCACCTGTATTCGGACCGGTTATGACGAGAAGATCAAAGGTATCTCCAAGTGTCAGACTGATCGGAACAACTTTTTTACGATCCAGAAGAGGGTGCCTTCCCTCACGGATCCGGATCCGGCCTTCGGTGTTAAAGACTGGGCGGCTGGCGTTCATATCCAGTGCCAGTGCACCTTTTGCAAAAATAAAATCCAGTTCTACAAGTGCTTTGTAGTTCAGACGGATTTCTTCAATATATTCAGCTGCATCCACACTGAGGCGGGCAAGGATCACCTGGATTTCTTCCTGCTCCTGGGCATATAATTCTTTCAGATCATTGTTCAGTTTGACAACGGCCATCGGCTCAATGAAAAGTGTGGAGCCGGTTGCTGACTGGTCATGGATCAGACCATTTACCTGGCTGCGGTACTCGGCTTTTACCGGGAGACAGTAACGGTCGCCACGCATGGTAATAATGGCATCCTGGAGATAGGTGCGCATGGAACCGTTCAAAAGTCCGGTCATGGTAGAATGGATTTTGTCATTCATGCCGTTAATACTGCGGCGGATCTGCTTTAATTTGCTGCTGGCATCATCGCTGATCTCATCTTCACCAAGAATGCAGCGGTCAATTTCGGCAGAAAGTGGTGTAAGCGGCGCAAGCTGTTCAAAATATACATCCAGACAATCTGCCTGATCGTCTGCATTTTCATGACGGCCGTAGGATTTGATCCGGGCGGTTGTCTGAAGAAGCTTGCCGATCCGGAGGAGTTCCGGTGCGCTTAAGGCACTTCCGATCTCCAGGCGCTTGAGAGAGTCGGAGACAGCATAGCAGCCGCTGAAAGAAGGAATTCCCTTCTTTACAATGCGGGTAAATGCTGCGGCAGTCTGTTCCTGTGCAGTGATGATTTTGTTAAGATCGGTCATCGGCTTGATCCGTCGGCAGAATGAAGCTCCGCCAGGGGAAGAAGCGTGATCGGTCAGCATCTCTATAATTTTTGGAAATTCCAATTTTGTTAAAGATTTTTGATTCATAATACATTTATACCTCATATTTTGTCTGGTTCTATTCTAACTTATTTACCGGCTAAATGAAAGTGGAAAGGTGAAATTTCGTTGAACATTTGCGGGGAATCATGTATACTAAAACCAGGTGTGGCTGAAAGCACTCCGGAGGTCTAAGGAGAAGCACAATGTCTGATAATCGGGAGAATAAGCATAACGAAGAACCGCACGACAGTGAGGAAGAAAAATATTCGTTTTTGCAGGAAACAGTAAAAGATGAACAGCGAAGTAAAAAAGGAATCATGGGAAATCTGTGCAGGCTTGCAGGAAGAGGACTGATTTTTGGACTTGCAGCAGGCCTTGCGTTTTATGCCCTTCGCCCATGGGCGATGACACATCTGGGCGGAGAGAAGGTAACGATTCCGCTGGATCAGGAGGAAACTCCGGTTGAGAATGAGACGGATACCAAGGATCAGGAAGCACAGGAGGAAGAGATTCAGTATCCGGATCTGACTGTCGAAGATTATCAGGAGATGAACCATGCATTATACCAGGTGGCATTGTCAGCAGGAAAAAGTGTGGTTGAGATCTATGCCGTGCACCGGGATGAAGGTTGGGAGAATGCAGGGGAGCAGGTTGTATCGGGAGTTATTTTCTGGGATAATGGAGCAGATCTTTTGATTGCGGCACCGGCAAGAATTGTAAAAGATGCAGAAGCACTGAAAGTCACATTTTCAGACAATACTACATATAACGCAACTTTGAAAAAGCAGGACCGGAATCTTGGACTTGCGATCATTGCGGTCAAGAGATCAGATCTGTCGGATAGTACGAGGAACCAGATCCAGACGGCGATGCTTGGTAATTCTAATGCAGTGAACCGTGGGGACGGCGTGATCGTTCTTGGTGAGCAGTTTGGATATGCAGGTGGTGTCGGATATGGGATCATCAGTTCCACTAGAAATTACCGGACAGTGGCGGACGGGCAGTACCGGCTGCTTGATACAGATATTGCAGGAAGTGAAAAAGGGAGCGGAATTCTGTTTAACACGGCGGGTGAAGTGATTGGAATCTGTGACCAGTCAGAACTGCAGAGAGACGGAAATCTTGTAAGTGCCTATGCGATTTCGGATATCAAGGAAGAGATCGAACTTCTGGCAAATGGACAGGGAGTTCCGTATATTGGCGTTCACGGAGTTGTAGTGACGGAGAAGCTTGCCGGCGAACAGGGAATCCCGAAAGGCATTTATGTCAGGGAAGTAGAGGCTGATTCGCCTGCGATGCAGGCGGGGATCCAGAATGGTGATGTGATCACAGAGATTAACAAGACAGATATCATCGGTATAGCAGGATTTCATAAACAGATCGCAGAAGCCGGAACCGGTACACAGATCAGGATCAAAGGGCAGAGGCGTGGCGCAGATGGTTATGTCGATGTAACATTTGATGTGACAGTTGGAAGTAAAGAATAGATTTGCAGATAAAAAGCAACCATAAATTTAAAATATAGAGCAGGAAGAGGAATGACATGAGATATATTGAGACATTACACGAAGGCGAGACAATCAGAAATACGTATCTTTGCAAAGGGAAAAGAAGTGCGGAGACAAGGAACGGAAAACCATATGACAACCTGATCCTTCAGGACAAGACAGGAACTTTAGATGGAAAGATCTGGGATCCGAATTCAAATGGAATTGCAGATTACAGCGAAAAAGATTTTATTGAAGTTTACGGGGAGATCATCAGCTATAACGGCAATCTTCAGATGAACATCAAGCAGCTCCGTGTAGCAGACGAGGGAGAATACGATCCGGCGGATTATATGCCGACCAGCGAGAAAAGTGTGGATGGAATGTATGAAGAACTGATGCGTTATGGAAAGCAGGTGAAGAACCCGTATCTGCAGCAGGTGATCCGGTATTATTTTGTAAATGATGAACAGTTTATCAAGAGCTTCAAGGCACATTCTGCAGCAAAGAGTGTACATCACGGATTTGCCGGAGGACTTCTGGAGCACACATTAAGCGTAGTGAAATTCTGTGAATATATGGCAGGGGCATATCCGATCCTGAATAAGGATCTTCTGTATACAGCGGCAATGTGTCATGATATCGGAAAGACACAGGAACTTTCCCTGTTCCCGGATAATGATTATACCGATGATGGGCAGCTGCTCGGTCATATTGTGATCGGTGTGGAAATGCTGGATGATGCAATTCGTGAGATCCCGGATTTTCCAAAGAAGCTTGCCAGCGAATTAAAGCACTGTATCGTAGCGCATCACGGAGAACTCGAATACGGTTCGCCGAAGAAACCGGCGCTTGCTGAGGCAATGGCACTTAATTGTGCAGATAATGCTGATGCAAAGATGCAGACACTGACAGAGATTTTTAAGGCAAAAGATACAAAGGACTGGTTAGGTTATAACCGTCTGTTTGAATCTAACTTAAGAAAGACCAGTATCTAAGAGAAGTTCTGAAAGAAAGATGAGTATAAAAATGAAGAAAAATGACGTAGTGACGGTAGAAGTTACAGATATCGGAATCGGTGGTGAAGGAATCGGAAAGGTTGATGGATATACTCTGTTTATCAAGGATGCAGTCATCGGAGATACCGTTGAAGTAAAAGTAATGAAAGCAAAAAAGAACTACGGATATGCGAGATTAATGCGGATTGTAAAAGAATCCGCATTTCGTGTATCTGCACGCTGTCCGGAGGCAAGACGCTGTGGCGGATGCCAGATTCAGGAGATGGATTACCGGAAACAGCTGGAGTTTAAAAATACAAAAGTAAGAAATAACCTGATCCGTCTTGGCAGTGTGGAAGAAGAATTGCTGGATCAGATCATGGAGCCGATCGCAGGAATGGAGGAACCGTTCCGTTACCGGAATAAAGCACAGTTCCCGATCGGAGTGGATAAAGAAGGGAATCTGATTGCCGGATTCTATGCCGGAAGAACCCATCAGATCATCCCGGTTCCGAACAGGGACTGCGTACTTGGAGTACCGGAGAATAAAGTGATCCTGGATCAGATTCTGGACTACATGCGGGAAGAGAAGATTTCTGCATATGATGAGGAACGGCACAAAGGGCTGGTGCGCCATGTCCTGGTCCGGTATGGATTTACAACAAAAGAGATCATGGTTTGTCTGATCATTAACGGGGATAAGCTTCCCTGCAGTGAAAAATTGTTGGAAAAGCTGACAAAGATTCCGGGAATGACAAGTATTACTTATAATATCAATAAAGAAAAGACGAATGTGATCATGGGATCAAAGGTTTGTCCGCTCTGGGGACAGACGTATATCACCGATTATATCGGTAATGTCAAATACCAGATTTCACCGCTGTCTTTCTATCAGGTGAATCCGGTACAGACAGAGGTACTTTACGGAACCGCACTGGAATACGCCGGGCTTACTGGAAAAGAGACGGTTTGGGATGTGTATTGTGGTATTGGAACGATTTCCCTTTTTCTTGCGCAGAAAGCACAGAAAGTTTACGGCGTGGAAATCGTGCCACAGGCAATTGAAGATGCAAAGCATAATGCTGAGATCAATGAGATTACAAACGCGGAGTTTTTTGTAGGAAAGGCAGAAGAAGTGTTGCTGGAGTATTATGCGGATTATGCAAAAGAGCATCCGGGAGAGCATGCGAGAGCGGATGTGATCGTAGTCGATCCACCGAGAAAAGGATGTGAGAGAAGCGTACTGGATACGATGGTTCAGATGGAGCCGGAGAGGATCGTATATGTGAGCTGCGATTCAGCGACTTTGGCTCGGGATGTGAAGTATCTGCGGGAGAATGGGTATGAGATCAGGAAGGTGAAGGCGACTGATATGTTTCCGATGAGTGTGCATGTCGAGACGGTTGTCTTGCTTTCCAAGGGTGAGGTCGACTCGAAAAAGATTCGGGTTG
>ENA-OPTX01001118-OPTX01001118.1-human-gut-metagenome-genome-assembly--contig:-NODE-1118-length-10547-cov-2.919272_pt1 | contig 10547 bp, 8 predicted proteins | sample MGYA00241465_ERZ501922 | MGnify/ENA primary metagenome ERZ501922 (study PRJEB25962, sample SAMEA2042399) | human gut metagenome | biome: human gut; feature: human-associated habitat; material: faeces...
GTCTGCCGATAGTAAGTTATCCAGTGTCAGCAAAAGAAAGAAGAGTTTTAGAGAATTAAGCGGATAGGAGCATCCGAAGCGATACGTTCTCCCAATATTTTCAAAGAGAAATTGAAAGTACCAGTTAGATGTTCGCCAAAGTCTAAGATAATCCCAGAATGTTTTTTCAATGATTCATTAAATAATATCTCTACATTACTAACATCCTCCATTCTCCATCCTTGATATGCTTTTTCATCTTTTACGGATTTCACTATCCGCAAAGGAAAATGTTTTTTATAAACAAAAGCTGGTTTACAGGCTTCACTCTTTTTTAACCAGTCATTACTATGTTTGTAATATTTACTCTGAGCAAATACTACAAAGGAATAAATATTCAAAATGCCTATCAAAATCAATAAATATTTTTTCATGATATATATCTTAATAAATTAAACACACAAACTGCATCAGTTTCGTGGTAAATGCAGCATTAAATCTTCAATTTCAGCAGTTAGTTGTTCTTTGGGCATTTTGAAAATAAGACGGGCATGTTGACCATTCGAATCCTTTTTCCATGAATTACTTCCATCATCATGAATGATAATCGTTCCATTTTCCACATCAAAGTATTTAGATGCTCCACGAACCGCAACCAAAGTAGCTGTCTGATCCCAACTATCTCTACCATTTGGATTATCTTGTGGTAAACACATAGTATAAGTATCGACTATCGGATTGTTTCGGATACCACTTTCCATCAACTTCTTGCCTGTAAATATTTGGGATCCTATTTCAAAACCGCTAAACAAAATGGGGGTTGGCCATTCTCTTATAACAAATTGAGATGCTTTCACATCAACATAAATATTAAATTCTCTTCCTTCAGGGAAAGAACCAGCCATTGAGACTAACTGTTTCACCTTCTTTTTTATCAGTTCTTTACCAGAAAGAGGAGATATTTCATCTGGTTCGGATAAAAGTAAGTTCTGTAGATTAGAAAAAAAACCTACTGTCACAATCGTTACACTTTGGTCCGACTGTTGAGCAAGAGCACGACGATAAAGCTTTAAAGCATCCTCACTATCAGCTGTAGTCAATATTCGATGAGGATATTTCATTGGCAGTTCATCTGTCCAGCGTAGTCCACTATGCCAAGTTGTACGATCAGCAGCCTCTCCACGTACTGCTCCTATCGGAATATCTGGCCGTCCAAAATAAGTATTAATCACATCAATGCAAGGAACTGCCGTTGCACACTTATTAGAAGATATTGTTGCTAAAATATTCACTTCTCCAGAATCAGCTAATGCATGTAATAAAGCCAATGCTCCAACATCATCGTAGTCTGGTGCCATATCCGTATCAAAAATCAGATTGACAGGTTTTTCTGTTCTATGACAAGACATAAAACATATCAAAAAGAAATATAAAATATAACTCTTCATTGCGTAAAATTTATTTTTTATTCATTTTAAATACATGTTTCACTCATTGACCGTGTAATTACTGTTAAAACCTTGTCATATCCAATCTCTAATGCTCTTTTCACACTTTGACCTGTCCAATAATTAGGATTAAATAGTTCAAGAGATAAGGCTCCTCTAAATCCTGTTTCATATAAAAGAGGTAATGCTTTATCAAAAGGACAAATACCATCCCCTGGATAAACCCGATCTGAATCAGACAATTTCGTCCGGACTGGAATTGCAGGATAATCATTGATATGGAAAATAGGGAGTTCCGCTCCATTTATTAAATATAAACTTTCAAAAGAATTATCCCCACGATAAAGATGGTAAAAATCCAATAGCATAGAAGCTTTTGGATGTCCAGTTCCTAATGCAATTCGAGCAGCATCACTCAATTTATTCAAAGCCCCTGTTCCCCATACTTCTAATAAAGGACGTACACCGACAGACTCTCCATATTCCAATATTCGCCGATAATTATCAGTATATTTTTCAAAGTCATCCCGATCTATTTTTTCAAGCCCTAAAGCTGTTGCAGCAATACACCGACTCCCCAAGGCTGCAGCCATATCAATTTCTTTCAGCATTTCATCCATTCCCTTCCCCCCAATAATCCAAGGAGAAAATCCAATAATATTCTCAAGAATAAGATGTCCAGACTGAAGTTTTCTCACTAATTGCTGATAAGAACCTCCTTTTTTAAGGAATGCACATATATCTCTTGTCCATAACTCAATTCCTCCAAAACCAGCCTTCGCACAATATTCTATTTGTTGCTCGACAGACAAATTGTACCCAGAAATGGTGGATGTATTCAAACTTATCCGGAAAGGTATTTCTTTCGTCGACATAACAGGATCAGCGTTGTCTATCGCTGATCCTGGTCTGACTCCCAATAGAGCCAAACCAGAACTGAGTAACATTTTCCTTCTCGAAATATTAATATTTTGCATCCGCTTCAGATATAAAAATCATAACTCTCTTATCCATATATTTCTAAAACTAATAGGAGCACTCTCATCTCCATGATCTTGTAAACCGATAGGTCCTGCTCCATGTTCAATCACATCTGGAAATCCTACATAAGGAGTGGTTCCTTGAATAATTGTGTTATTCTGTAACAATACTCCATTTTGCAAAATAGTAACACGCGGAGGTGTCCGATAAGTTCCATCCTTTTTAAATGTCGGAGCTGTATAAATAATATCATAAGTATTCCACACTCCGGGTTTATTCATTGCGTTTACCAATGGTGGAGTTTGTTTATAGATACTTCCAGCTTGTCCATTTACATACGTTTCATTCTGATAATTATCCAGAATCTGTACTTCGTACATACCTTGTAAAAAAACGCCACTATTCCCCCTTAACTGACTTTCTCCCGTTATTCCCACTGGAATACACCATTCCAAATGTAATTGAAAGTCATTAAATTTTTGTTTTGTCCGAATATCTCCCGTCCCTTTTTTTACAGTAAATACCCCATCATGTACAGTCCACTCTGCCGGTTCCCCCTTTGAGTTTTCCCATTTCATGAATCTTTCTGTATTCAATCAGATCCTTTGAGTTTTCCCATTTTGTCAGATCTTTTCCATCAAACAATACAATCGCATCCGATGGAGCAGAGATAAACATCTCTGGAGCTTGTCCTGGTGTCACAATCGAAGGTTGAGGTAACCAATATTCAGTCATTTCATGTGTCATAGGTGCTCGGCCTGGATACGTTTTCTGTGCAAACGTTGGTAGTATGAACATCACAGTCATTACTATCATTAAAACTTTATTTTTCATAATAAAAAATTATTTTTTAATTATAATTCTGGAAATAACCACGGATTGCGATAATCTGGTTTTATCAATTTATCGGCCATTGGATTATTGAATGTTTTCTTAACATCATCATAAGCAAGAGCAGATCCAACTCGCGCTGAGATATTGCCTAAATGGGCGTATTTTGCACATAAACTTCCATTATCAATAGTACAAGCCGTATTCATTTTCCGACTTTTCATACAATCTAAGAAATTAGTAACATGATCTCTATGATCTTGAAAATTAGGAAGACTTTTAATGTGCTCTATTCTGTTCCCTTCAGGATAAACTTCCCAACTTTCTCGGTTGGCAACCAATGTTCCATTTACTCCTTTAAATTCTAATCCATAATTTCGTCCATAAGGCCCCGTTTCTGTTCCGGCAATATTACTCCACTGGATAATAAAATCATCATACTCATAAATAACAGATAATGTATCAAATGTTTCCGCATAATTATCCGGATATGCAAAATTTCCACCTGAACTAATCACGCGCTTTGGCATACCTTTGACATTCATCCCCCATAAAGCCATATCTATCAAATGCACTCCCCAATCGGTCATAAGTCCACCTCCATAATCCCAAAACATCCTCCAAAGTCCATGAAAACGTTTTTCATTAAAAGTTCTTTTTGGAGCTGGACCTAACCAAGTTTCAAAATCCACTCCGGAAGGGACAGCACTATCTGACACAGGATTCAATATTGTAGCATAATTAAAGTTAGCCCAAACATTCACACGAGCGATCTTCCCTAACTTACCACTATCTATATACTTTTTCATCTCATGCCAATGATTGCCACTACGCTGTTGCTGTCCAACTTGCACAACACGATTATACCTCTTTGCTGCATCGACCATTGCATCACATTCAGCAATTGAATTTGCAATCGGCTTTTCAACATACACATCTTTCCCCGCAGCGCACGCATCAACCATTTGTAAACAATGCCAATGATCGGGAGTTCCGATAATCACGGCATCAATCTCTTTTTTCTCCAATACTTTTCTATAATCCCCGTAAAGGCGCGGTTTCTTATTTCTCAATTTTTCAACTTCTGCCGCCTTTTGCTCCAATACATTTTTATCTATATCACATAAGGCAATACAGTTGACTTCCGGATGAATTAAAAAATCAGACAAATCAGCCCATCCCATACTTCTACATCCAATAAGAGCCACATTTATTTGATCATTTGCTCCCACTGAACTGGCAAATAAATTACTTTCATTTAATACAGATGGCATAATCAAACCAGTAGCTACAGCCGATGCCGAATGACGTATAAAATTTCTTCTTGATACCATATATTTAAAAGTTTAAAAGTTAAATCAACGAGATACACTATCATATCCCGGATTTTGTACAAGATTTGGATTCGAGTTTAACGTACTCCGTTTAAGAGGAAATATTTCTGTATGATTATCTGCATCAGGCTGTTTGTCCCACCATATTCCAGTCGTAAACTTATTCCAACGACATAAATCAGTACGTCGACGACCTTCTGCAAAAAATTCTCGTCCCCACTCATCTATTAACTCATTTTCTGTCAATTTAATCTGTCCATCTGGAAGATACAAATATTCTTGATATTTATCTACTGGATAATAACGCTTACGAACATGATTCAATAATTTACCAGCCTCTTCGTTATTACCAGTGCGAAACTCACATTCAGCCAATGAATAATAAATTTCAGCTAATCTGATTTCTGAATAGTCAGCTTCACGTCTTCCAGCATCTTCATCAGAATAAAACGGATACTTAGCAAAATGCCAACCAGAATTATGATCACCATTTTTCATGTCGGAGACTTTATTTTCAGGAACTTCTCCTGGAGCTATACCATGAAATATACCAACTTGATCACGTAGATATAAAGGGATTCCATTTGAAGGAGACATTACCTGCCTCATTTCCCCCCCTTCTTCATATTCCAAATAGCCAAACAAAAACATTCCCTCACGTGTGCTATTACCTAAATTCTTATACTTCTTTAATCTGTAATCTTCCGGATATTTCTGAAATTTATAAACAGGCATCCCTAATGTAAAATCATACAGATTACCTTCTATGTTACGACTGGGCTGTGCCGCATATTTAGGATTAAAACCACCTTGCTTTACCGATCCCAAATAATATTGTGCATTAGCAGGCAAACACCACCAATAAACGTCTGAATCATAATGCCAATGGCTACGGCCATAACTTCCAGGAAAACCAAATATTACTTCATTACACGTTTCATTATTCCAATCATACGGTGCATCCCATCGATCACTGATTTCATAAAAGCCATATTCGCCATCGATTATCTTTTGTGCATATTTTGCACATTCCCCATACATAGGTTTTCCAATCCATTTCTCAGCATTTAAATAAAGACGAACCAATAATGCAGCAGCACCAGCTTTATTCCATTGTCCTTGTTCTTCTCCATTTCCATTCGTCCCATTTTTCATCGGCAGAAAATTCAAACTTTCAGTCAATTCCGTTTCTATGAAACTAAAAACCTCTATCGGATCAACTTGGCCTTGCGAATTGAGACTAGCATCTTTACTAACTGCTAACGGAATATTCCTATAAGCATCTAACAAACGGATATAAAACCATGCTCGTAAAGTTCGAATTTGTGAAGATAAAGCATCTAATTCATCTTGAGTCATTTTTAATTGAGTAGGATCAAGTCCTTTAAAATCATCCAATACAGAACAAGCCTGCATAATCCCAGTAAAACAAGCATCCCACTCAGGAATATCATCATCTATTGTCCAAGTGTGATAATGATATCGTTGCCATATCTGTCCATCTACCCACCAACCATCACGATTCCAAGTACCTAACTGATCCGTAGTTTCTTCATTAATAGTGAATCGTGATCCTATACTCCAATAAGCATGCTCAAATGGACGAAAAGCAGCTCGAATAACATCATCTTTTGTATTATAATAGTTTTCAGTAACGATTTGATCATATACGGTTTCCGTTAAATCCGTACATGAGACTATAATCATAGAAAAAAGAATACTTCCCAAATAGTTTCTAATTTTTTTGTATTTCATAATAAACCAAGCCTTTAAGATAAAACATTAAAAATCCAACTGTAAACCAAACAACAATTGTGTTGTTGTCGGATAATAATTTCTAGTTCCATTGTTCGTCCCTGGTGTCAAACCATTCATTTGGTAACTTGCAGGATCAACGCCACTAAAACCAGTAATAGTTGCTAAGTTTTTACCCGTCACATACAACCGGATACTATCTAGCCATTTGTTATTGATATTGAAACGATATCCCAAAGTCACAACATCGAGTTTAAGATAATCTCCTTTCTCCAAAAAATAATCAGTCAATACATTCAAGCCGGTAGTTATGCCTGCATTTTTATCATAAGCTTTTTTCAGCACATTACCAGGAGCACTCTGTAACCCGTAATAAAGATCATGCACATTGTAAATATCAAATCCAAATGCTCCACTCAAAAAAACAGTCAAATCCCAGTTTTTATAAGAAAAAGTGTTACTTAAAGATGCCGTAAATTTAGGTAAGCCATTTCCCGTAACCCGTTTGTCCTCGGTCGTCGCTTCATTTATGGATATTTTTTCTGTATTGTCTTTATTCCAAACTAACCAATTGCCATTTTCATCAATACCCGCATACGACCATGTAAAATAATTACCCAAACGTTCTCCTTCTTGCATTCTCTGAAGAGTTCCCGGATTACCCGGAGACTCCATATTACAAACATCTTGAAAAGCTTGTCCCGTAAATTCATTATTAGAAAAATGGAGGAATTTATTGTTATTAGTTGCCCCAACAAAACCTATATTATAGCTGAAATCTTTTGTTTTGACAGCTTGTACATTTAAATCAAGTTCAAAACCCGTATTTCTCATTGTTCCAACATTTACAAAAGTACTTGCAAACAAATAAGGAGGAACAGAAACATTATAATCCCCCAATAGATCTTGCTGTTTACGATTATAATAGTTCAAGGAACCACTAAAAATATTATCAAACATAGAAAAGTCTACACCAATATTCCAATTTACCCCCTTTTCCCATTTCAAATTATAGTTAGGATTTTTTGCAGGTCCCCATACCGTAAAATAAGAACCTTCATGATAATAACTACCAAATCCTTGCATAGTTGCTAATGATTTATAACTATCGAAGTTTTGGTTACCTGTAACTCCAAAATCACCACGGATCTTCAATTCGTTAATCCAAGTAGCATCCTTCATGAAGTTTTCCTCACTCATACGCCACCCTGCAGAAACAGCAGGAAAACTTCCCCATTTATTATTTTTACCAAATTTCGAGGAACCTTCATATCTATAAGAAGCTGTAAATAGATAACGTCCTTTATAGTCATAATTAATACGTCCAAAAAATGCTATTAATTTAGAATCATTTTTATAACTACCCATTTCATTACGTCCTTCCTCTTTTGCCCATTCACCTTGTGCCAAATTATTATAGCTAAGAATATCAGAAGGAAAATCCTTATTGGATGCAGACATTCCCGAATTTTGAAAATACTGATATGAGTATCCTCCCATAAGTTTTAAATGATGTTGATTTTTTTCCATTGTATAGTTTACCAACCATTCTAAACTCTCTTGACGTGACTTACCATAATCTCGACTTGCTTCTCCAGAACGTCCACTATTTTGCGCCATTGTACTGATTGCTGGTCGAAACCAAAAATTAAAATTATCATTTTGTTGCTGAGCCAATGTCACTTGCGTATTCAAAGAATGAACTGATGTCCCTTCTTTAGCCAACAATGGCAATAAATTTAACTTAACAGTAGCATCCCAATCTAATAATTTCGTTTCACCGCCACTTTGATCTAGTTTTAATAATTCAACCGGATTCATACCGGTAGCCTGACCATTAAAATTAGAATATTGCCCTGGAATATTCGGATCAAACACAGGAGTTGTCGGATTTGCCTCCAATGCAGCCCTAAACACACTCCAATCGGAATTATTCCTATAAACAAAACGCGGACTAATATTGGCCGAAAAGTTCAACAAACCACTTTTAGTTGTATGATTAAGAGAAAAACGAGCCCCATATTCTTTACGATCAGAACGAATATCCACCCCCGTAGCATCTTTAAAATCAATAGTAGCCCGATAATTACTCCTAGAATTTCCACCTGAAAGTGTCACCGTATGTTGATGAGCCAAACCCGTACGAGTAATCTCATCCAGCCAATTTGTATTAGCACCTTGATCTACACCTTGATTATTTGGAACACGATATTTTCGGAACTCTTCCGCATTCAAAGGATCCAAATCATGTATCATAAAGTTAGCACTTACTGTTCCAACATAAGACGCATGTAATTGTCCATCACGCGCTCCTTTTTTTGTTGTGATCAATACCACTCCATTACTACCTCGTGTACCATAGATCGCCGATGCTGCACCATCTTTCAAAATATCCATTGATTCAATATCATTTGGATTTATATTGGTTAAATTTCCACCAGGGATACCATCTATTACAATCAGTGGTCCTAAACCGGCAGCACGAGAAGAAATACCACGTATTTGTATATTTGCCTGGTTATTAGGATCGCCCATACCTGTATTAGTTACAGACACACCAGCAACTTTTCCTTGAATCATCATAGATGGATCAACATTACTAATACTCAAAAAATCTTTACTTGATACATGAGAGATGGCTGACGTTAATTCCTTTTTAGTCATACTACCGTAGCCTATCACTACAACTTCATCTAGTATTTCCATATCTTCTTTCAATAGCAACTTAAAATGCTGCTCATTTCCAACAACAACTTCTCGTGGCGCATAGCCAATATAGCGAACCTCTAAAATCGCTTTAGAAGATACACTCAATGAAAAGTTCCCTTCAATATCACTAGTTGTCCCATTTGTAGTCCCTTTCTCAACAATATTAGCACCGATGATCGGCTGCCCCATCGAATCGACAATTTTACCGAAAATTCGTTTCTTATTCTGGGCAATAGATTGATCTTTCTGAACCAATGTGATATAATTATTCTCAAATCGATACCCAATTCCAGTACTCTCGGCCACTTGTTCCAAATAATCAGATACTCTTGCTGATTTCTTTCGAAAAGAAACAGTCTTGTTGACATCCACATCCTGATCCCGAAACACAACCAAATAGTCAGTTTGCGCCTCAATCTCTTTGACCAATTGTTTTATTGTCATGCTATTCTGGCTAAGTTTGATCTCTGCATTTTGTGCATCTGCTTCTTCTGCCATCAATTGAAACACACATACAAACAATAGGAAAAGTGATATTCTCATAATCCTAAAAAAATATTTAATGTTACTACTATAGATAATAAAAGGCAACAACAAAGTTTTTCTTTTCATATCTTTGTTCTAAATTTAAAGTGAATACTAAAAAATTACGACTTGTGTTTGCTTTAACTTCTGCGGCAGTTGTTGGTAGCTTCTGCCGCTTTTGTTTTTCTACTGTTCTTTCATCATAGGCTATACGTTTTTATGTTTGACATGTTCTTATTTTAAGGTCACTATGTTCCGCTCTGTGTCTTTCTCTACTTTAAATTTGCGGATTTGCTGCAATACGCGGAAAACATCGTCAAGACTGTCGCGCTGCCTGAATTTTCCCGTATAAGTATCTTTGAATAAAGATGTGTCTTTTACTACGATCTTTACGTCATAGTAAAGTTCCATTTTTTCCAGAATATTGATCAAAGGTTCATTTTCAAAGGCATATATACCGTCAAGCCATAAAAAATGAGCTTTCAGGCGAATCGGTTCTACCTTCATCTTTCCGTTCGAGACAGTCACTTGTTGATCCGGTTCCAAAATGATCCCGTCAGATTCCTTATTCCGGAAAAAGACGCGTACGGAACCTTCCAACAAACTGGTTTGTACATAGTCGGTCGCAGGATAGCTGCACACGTTAAATTGGGTGCCTAAAACTTCCATATCGACATCATGCGTAGAAACAATGAAAGGGCGGGAAGGGTCTTTCGCCACTTTGAAGAAGGCTTCTCCTTCGATCGTAACATTCCTTTTATCATCGGTAAAACGGGCTGGATAGATCAACTTCGACTTCGCATTCAGCCAAACTTCCGTCCCATCCTGCAAGACCAGTTGTGCCCGCTGTCCGGCAGGAGTGTACAGAGTATTCATCACATTCTCCGATAAAAACTCCGCTTGCTCAGGCTGTGCATACCAATATGTCAATATACTTGTTGAAACGACCAATATCAGGATAGCAGCCGCATACCCGATCCGGCGT
>ENA-OPTX01001127-OPTX01001127.1-human-gut-metagenome-genome-assembly--contig:-NODE-1127-length-10457-cov-2.903961_pt1 | contig 10457 bp, 9 predicted proteins | sample MGYA00241465_ERZ501922 | MGnify/ENA primary metagenome ERZ501922 (study PRJEB25962, sample SAMEA2042399) | human gut metagenome | biome: human gut; feature: human-associated habitat; material: faeces...
CTTTATGGCCGCCCGCGGGCGGGGACAAGCCCCACCCCTACAGAATATCCGGCCGGGCGGAAAACAGGAGTTCCCATTTGGCGGAAAATGCGCTATAATGGAACACGGAGAAAACGCCGATGGGGGCGGTTAAATGTATCAGACCAGGATAACGGCGGCGGAGCTCCCGGTGGAGCGCCTGCTGGGGGAATACTGCTTCCCGGAGCGATTCCGGGAGGCCTGCCGGGCCTGCCCGGACTACGGAAACGATTGGTCCTGCCCGCCGGGGGTACCGTCGGCGGCGGAGGCCCTGCGGCCTTTTCGGACGGCCCATGTGCTGGGCATGCAGGTATTTTATGATGCACAGACGCGCCGGGAGGTGTCCACGGCGGAGGGGGCTGAGGCGGTGCGCCGGGCGTCCTATGGACCAGCCAAGCGGGTACTGCTGGAAACCCTTCTGGCGCTGGAGCAGACCCGGAGCGGGGCGTGGACCATCGCGGCGGGGCGGTGCGAGCTATGCACCCGCTGCGCCCGGCGGGACGGGCTGCCCTGCCGGAATCCGGGGCGGATGCGCTACTCCTTTTCCGCGTTCGGCTTTGATCTGGCGGCGCTGGCCCGGCAGGAGCTGGGCATCGAGCTGCTGTGGGCGGCCAATGGGCTGCCGGAGTACGATGTGGCGCTGGCCGCCTTTCTGGAGCGGTGAGGGACAAAAACAGGCCGGGGCGGCTTCTGCCGCCCCGGCCTTGCTGTGCTTGCACGGACAGGATCAGAAATAGGTGAAGTTCACGGGCTTCCTGCTCCAGCCGATGGCGCGCTGCACGTCGGCAGCGTAGCCGTGGTCGGAGAGGGTCAGGCGGCCCAGGCGAAGGGCCTCGTCCAGAGAGAAAGCGCCCATCACCAGGGAAGAGAGGGTGGAGATATCGGCGGAAAGGGTGACGTCGGGCTGAGCATGCTCAACCACCTCCACCGTGCTTCCGGATATATTCAGCAGGAAGGTGCCGTTGTTGCCCTCGATAAAGTTGTCATCCACCTGGAGGGCCAGCACAAAGGGACGGCTGACCGGGGACTCACAGCGGCTCTGCATGCGGAAGTAGGCCGGCACATCGAAGATACGGGCCATGTAGCCCATTGTGCGGCGGGCCACCTCATGGATGCAGCCGTCGTGCGCGCGGTTCTCGCCTGTGTCCGGGTTGTGGAACAGCATGGTCAGGCTGGGGTCGGGGGAGAGGATACGCACCCGCTCGATCTGATCCACCTGGGAGGCGAAAAAGGTCATGAACTGCCGCAGCGTGTCCAGATCCTCATACACCATCTCGGGGACGAGCAGATCGTGGTACATGTCGGTGTAGTGGTCCACCGCCACGAAATCGAAGGTGAAGTAGCCGGTGAGCCGGCCGTCCCGGCGGCAGACCACCACGTAGGGCATGTCGAAGATCCGGTGGGGGTCCATATAGTGGTGGACCGTGGCACCGTGGGTACGCGCCGCATAGGCGCGGTAGAAGTCCAAAATCTCCTGCCGGTCCTCCGGCCGGGCATAGGACAGCCCGGACTTGTCGCCGTAGGAGCGGATCGCGGAGGGCTTGGGCTGGTAGAGATAGTTCTCGTTGCAGTAACCGTATCCCATGTTGGCATAGAACGCGGGATTGAAGGGGTGGAGACAGCCGATCGGCGTCCCCTGTTTGGCGTAATACCGCATCAACACCTTCAGGAGCGTGCAGGCTACCCGCTCTTTCTTGTGAAGAAAGTTTGCGGAGACATAGGCTGCGGCCCCCATAGGCATCATCACACCTCTGACGTTGAGGGTGAAATCCATCATCAGGATGGAGCCCAGCAGGGTTCCATCGTCGTCAAAACAGCCGAGGTAACGGCCCTCGTCCGGACGGTGCAGTTCGCCTTCCATGTTCTGGAGCAGGGCGGCCGGCGTCTTGGAGGGGAATGAGGTCACCACATTCCGGGCCAGCTGCTCCACCTCAGAAGGGAGAACGAATCTGATATCCATCAAAACCGATTCCTTTCTGTGAAACAGAGAGTCTATTTACTTGCCGCGCCGGAGGCCGGCGCAGGGGGCGGGGCTGGCTGGACAGCGCCCGCGGGGGCACGGGGGAGCCCGTGCCAGGTGGAACCAGACGGTTCCATGCGCACCTGCTTTGACGAGCCCCATTATGTCAGCATTTGCCGCGAAAGTCAACCCGCAGTTTGCCGAACGAAAAAAATTGAGCCCCGGCGAAAGAAAAGGCTTGACAGAGGGCTGCGCCATGGGGTAAAGTGAAACTGGCCATGCTGCGAGGAAGCGGCAGGGCTTTTGGAAGCGATGCAGCGTCCTGAACAGCGGTTCAGGGCGCTTTTTGTATTTCTACCGGCAGAAAGGAGCAGCATATGGACGCCTTCAGTGTTCGTACAAAAATTATGATCGGAGGTGGCATGGACGCGCTGGCCCAGCGGCTGCACCGGGTCTTTCTGGTGACGGACAAGTTCATGGCCGAGAGCGGCAAAACGAATTATGTCACCGACCGGCTGCTGCGCAACAGCGGCGAGTTCAAGATCTTTTCCGACGTGCAGGCCGACCCGGACATCGCCACCGTCACCAGAGGCGTGGAGCAGATCCTGGAGTTCCAGCCCGATGCGGTGGTGGCCTTCGGCGGCGGCTCCGCCATCGACGCGGCCAAGGCAATCGTGTTCTTCGCCGCCCGGGAGCGGGACATGCGGGACTGCAAGTTCATCGCCATCCCCACCACCAGCGGCACCGGCTCGGAGGTCACGGACTACGCCGTGATCACCGACCGGGCGAAGGGGATCAAGTATCCGCTGGACAGCCAGGCGCTGCGTCCGCCGGTCGCCATTCTGGACCCGGAGCTTACAGTTTCCGCCCCGGCCTCGGTAACGGCCGACGCAGGTATGGACGTGCTGACCCACGCGCTGGAGGCATACGTCTCCAAGGGAGCCAACGATTTCTCCGACGCGCTGTGTGAGAAAGCGGTTTCTCTGGTGTTTCGCTTCCTGCCGCTGGCCTTTCAGGACGGCACAAACCTGCTGGCCCGGGAAAAGATGCACAACGCCTCCTGTATGGCGGGCCTGGCGTTCAACTCGGCGGGGCTGGGGCTGAACCACGGCATGGCCCACGCCATCGGCGCCAAGCTCCACATCGCCCATGGCCGTATCAATGCCATGCTGCTGCCGCATATCATTACGTTCAACGCCGACTTGGGACGGATTCGGAACGGCGAGTACGCCCTCGCAGCAAAAAAGTATCAGCGCATGGCAAAGGTTTTGGACCTGCCGGCCCCCAGTGTGCGGCTGGGCGTGACCAACCTTCTGCGGGAGGTGGAGCGCCTGAACCGCACCCTGAAGATCCCGGCCTCCCTGAAGGAGTGGGGAGCGGAGCCCTCCAAGGTGAAGGAGCTGCGCGGGGAGATTGTTTCCGCTGCCCTGGCGGATGCCACCACCGCCACCAATCCCAGACCGGCTGCGGCGGAGCATGTGGAGGCTCTTTTGAATAAGGTTATGGGGGGATAATCCCGGAGCGAGAAGCGGCACCACTCTATTTACAAAAAAGCACCCGAAGGGGTGCTTTTTTGCGTTGTTTATAGGAAATGCAAACAAACAGGCTTTGAACAGGTGGAGGACTTCCGACAAAAAAGTATATATGGCAGCCAAGAAAACAGGGGAGTGTTTCCGGTATAATTTCGCCAGAAAGCGTGCGAATGCTGTTTCAGGCGCGCCGCGGACCACAATAAGGAGGTAGTAATATGCAACAGGAAGCCCTCGGAATGGTAGAGACGAAGGGCCTGGTTGGCGCCATTGAGGCCGCCGATGCCATGGTCAAGTCCGCCAATGTCAGTCTGGTTGGCTACGAGAAGATCGGTTCCGGCTTGGTTACCGTGATGGTGCGCGGCGACGTGGGCGCCGTCAAGGCGGCCGTGGACGCCGGGGCCTGCTCCGCCGAGAAGGTGGGCGAGGTCGTGGCCCAGCACGTCATCCCCAGACCCCACACCGACGTTGAGAAGATCCTTCCCCATATGGCGTAACCGACATAACGGAAACTTAAATTAGAGTTCGGAGGGAACATAGATGAAAGACGAACTGATCAGCAAGGTCATGGACGAGGTCATGAAGAAGATGGGCGCGTCCGACGCGACTTCCGCCCCCGCCGCCGCATGCTGCAACAATGGCAGCGCGAACTGCAACCTGACGGAGTTTGTGGGCACCGCCATCGGCCACACCATCGGCCTGGTGATCGCCAACGTGGACCACCAGATCCACGAGAAGATGGACATCGATCCCAAGTACCGCTCCATCGGTATCATCGGCGACCGTACCGGCGCCGGCCCCCAGATCTTCGCTGCCGACGAGGCGGTGAAGGCCACCAACTGCGAGATCGTGAAGATCGAGCTGCCCCGTGATACCGAGGGCGGCGCCGGCCACGGCTCCCTGATCATCTTCGGCGCCGAGGACGTGTCCGATGCCCGCCGCGCCGTCGAGGTCTGTCTGCGCGAGGTGGAGCGCACCATGGGCGACGTCTACGGCAGCCCCGCCGGCCACCTGGAGTTCCAGTACACCGCCCGCGCCAGCCACGCCCTGAACAAGGCCTTCGGCGCTCCCATCGGCAAGGCCTTCGGCATCACCGTCGGCGCTCCCGCCGCCATCGGCGTGCTGCTGGCCGATACCGCCGTGAAGGCCGCCACCGTGGACGTGGTGGGCTATAGCTCCCCTGCCAACGGCGGCACCAGCTTCTCCAACGAGGTCATCCTGACCTTCACCGGCGATTCCGGCGCCGTCAAGCAGGCCATCATCGCCGCCCGCGATGTGGGCATGCAGGTGCTGAAGACCCTGGAGCCCAGCGTGGAGCTCAAGTCCACCACCACCCCCTATATTCTGTAATTGCCGGGAAGGAGTCAGACAGCTATGAAGTCAAAACGTTTTGAAGTTCTGGCCGCCCGTCCGGTCAATCAGGACGGCTACGTACAGGAGTGGCCTGAGGTGGGCCTGATCGCCATGAACAGCCCCTTCGACCCCAAGCCCAGCATCAAGGTTGAGAACGGCGTCATCACCGAGATGGACGGCAAGTGCCGCGCCGATTTCGATATGCTCGACACCTTCATCGCCGACCACGCCATCCGCCTGGGCAACGCGGAGAAGGCCATGGCCATGGATTCCCTGGAGATCGCCCGCAAGATCGTGGACATCAACGTCTCCCGTGAGGAGATCCTGGACATCACCCTGTCCCTGACCCCCGCCAAGCTGACCGAGGTCGTAGGCAAGCTGAACATCGTGGAGATCATGATGGGCATGACCAAGATGCGCGCCCGCATGATGCCCGCCAACCAGTGCCACGTCACCAACGTGCGCGACAACCCGGTCCAGATCGCGGCGGATGCCGCCGAGGCCGGCGTCCGCGGCTTCGCCGAGATGGAGACCACCGTGGCCGTCGCCCGTTACGCCCCCTTTAACGCCATGGCCCTGTTCGTAGGCGCTCAGGTGGGCCGCCCCGGCGTCATGACCCAGTGCGCCCTGGAGGAAGCCACCGAGCTGCAGCTCGGCATGCGCGGCTTCACCACCTACGCTGAGACCATCTCCGTCTACGGCACCGAGCCCGTCTTCATGGACGGCGACGACACCCCCTACTCCAAGGCGTTCCTGGCCAGCTGCTACGCCAGCCGCGGCCTGAAGATGCGCTTTACCTCCGGCACCGGCTCCGAGGTCCAGATGGGCTATGCCGAGGGCAAGAGCATGCTGTACCTGGAGGCCCGCTGCCTGGCTGTCACCAAGGGCGCCGGCGTGCAGGGTACGCAGAACGGCTCCGTGTCCTGCATCGGCGTGCCCGCCGGCGTACCCGGCGGCATCCGCGCCGTGGCCGCTGAGAACCTGATCGCCATGCTGCTGGATCTGGAGTCCACCACCTCCAACGACCAGACCTTTACCCACTCCGACCTGCGCCGCGTGGCCCGCACGGTGCCTCAGCTCTTCTCCGGCACCGATTACATCTGCTCCGGCTACTCCGCCACCCCCAACTACGACAACATGTTCGCTGGCTCCAACTGGGACGCCGAGGACTACGACGACTGGACCATCATCCAGCGCGACATGAAGATCGACGGCGGCCTGCAGCCCGTCCGCGAGGAGGACGTGCTCAAGGCCCGCAACAAGGCCGCCCGCGCCCTGCAGGGCATGTTCCGCGAGCTGGGCCTGCCCGAGATCACCGACGCCGAGGTGGAGGCCGCTACCTATGCCAACGGCTCCAACGACATGCCCGAGCGCAACGTCAACGAGGATCTGAAGGCCATCGAGGACATGATGGCCCGCAAGGTGACCGGCGTTGACTTCGTGAAGGCGCTGGACCGCGCCGGCTTCCCCGATGTGGCTCACAACATCTACAACATGCTTCGCCAGAAGGTGGCCGGCGACTACCTGCACACCGCCTCCATCTTCGACGAGCAGTTCCACGTGCTCTCCGCCGTCAATGTGCCCAACGAGTATCACGGGCCCATGACCGGCTACCAGATCAGCGAGGAGCGCTGGAACCAGCTGAAGAACATTCCCAACGCCATCCGTCCGGAAGATATCTAAGAGGGGTGAAGCAGTCATGACGTTTGATGAAAACACGCTGCGCAGTGTAATTGAAGAGGTCCTGAAGGAGATGGGCGAGGTGAGCGGCACCGCCGCCGCCCCCGCTGCGGCGCCTGTCGCCGCGGCCGCGGGCAAGCTGACCATCACCGAGAATGGCGAGGCCCGGAAGGGCACCGCCGCCGACGAGGTGGTCATCGGCCTGGCGCCCGCCTTCGGCACCAAGCAGGTTAAGACCATTATCGACCTGCCCCATGACAAGGTGCTCCGCGAGATCATCGCCGGCATCGAGGAGGAGGGCCTGAAGTGGCGCATCATCAAGGTGTACCACACCTCCGATGTTTCCTTCATCGCCCATGTGGCCGCCGAGTACTCCGGCTCCGGCATCGGTATCGGCATCCAGTCCAAGGGCACCACAGTTATCCACCAGAAGGACCTGCCCAACCTGTCCAATCTGGAGCTGTTCTCCCAGGCGCCTCTGATCGACCTGGACACCTACCGCAAGATCGGCAAGAACGCCGCCAAGTACGCCAAGGGCGAGTCCCCCACGCCGGTTCCCACCAGGAACGACCAGATGGCCCGCCCCACCTATCAGGCGCTGTCCGCCCTGCTCCACATCAAGGAGACTGAGCTGGTGGACAACAACAAAAAGCCGCAGGCCGTTACGGTCTCGTTCCAGTAAAGGAGGCAGCACGTTTTATGGATCAGGAACTTTTGATGAAGCAGATCGTGGAGCAGGTTATGGCCGCCATGAAGAACGGCACGCCCGCTTCCGCGCCCGCCGCCGCTTCCAGCTGCGGCTCCAAGGTCACCGCGGCCAACTATCCTCTGGCCGAGAGCATGGCCGACCAGATCAAGACCCCCACCGGCAAGGACTTCACCTCTCTGAGCTATGAGAAGGTCATCAACGGCGAGCTCTCCGCCGACGACATGCGCATCGCGCCCGAGACCCTGGAGATGCAGGCTCAGGTGGCTGAGTCCGTCCACCGCGAGGCCTTTGCCGGCAACCTGCGCCGCGCAGCCGAGCTCATCGCCGTGCCCGACGACCGTCTGCTGGAGATCTACAACGCCCTGCGTCCCTACCGCTCCACCAAGCAGGAGCTGCTGGACATCGCCGGCGAACTGGACGGCAAGTACGGCGCCAAGACCGCCGCTTCCCTGGTGCGGGAGGCTGCCGAGGTTTATGAGAAGCGCGGCCGCCTGAAGAAGTTCTAATCATACTCCAGAGTCAGGAGGCCCCAGAATGAAACTGGTCGCAGGCATTGACATCGGAAACGCGACAACAGAGACAGCATTGGCCCGCATCGAGGACGGTCACGCGGTCTTTCTGGCCAGCGGAACCGTCCCAACCACGGGCATCAAGGGGACACGCCAGAACATCAACGGCATCTTTCACTCCCTGACCAACGCCTTGGAGAAGGCCGGGCTGGAGCTCAAGGAGCTGTCGGAGGTGCGCCTGAACGAAGCCGCCCCCGTCATCGGCGATGTGGCCATGGAGACCATTACCGAGACCATCATCACCGAGTCCACCATGATCGGCCACAACCCCGCCACACCCGGCGGAATGGGCGTGGGCGTGGGAGAGACGGTCCTCATCACGGAGCTGGAACAGGCTCCGGTCGGGCGGGACTATATTGCAGTGGTGCCCGGGACGGTGGACTTTGAGGTGGCGGCCCGGCTGATCAACCGGGCCACCGCCGGGGATCGCAAGGTCACCGCAGCCATTGTCCAGCGGGATGACGGCGTGCTGATTCACAACCGCCTGACCTGCAAGATCCCGATCGTGGACGAGGTGGCGCTGATTGACAAGGTGCCCATCGGCATGCGCTCCGCCGTGGAGGTGGCCGCCGTGGGCGGCGTGGTGGAGGTGCTCTCCAACCCCTACGGCATCGCCACCCTGTTCGGCCTGTCCTCTGACGAGACCCGGCAGGTGGTGCCCATCGCCCGGGCCCTGATTGGAAACCGCTCGGCGGTGGTGATCAAGACCCCGGCCGGAGACGTGAAGGAGCGGAAAATTCCGGCTGGAACGGTCGAGTTGATGGGAGAAAACCGCAGCGTCAAGGTGGATGTGGACGACGGGGCCGACAAGATCATGAGGGCCGTGGAGTCCATTCCCAGCCTGGAGGATGTGCGGGGAGAGCCGGGAACCAACGCCGGCGGCATGCTGGAGAAGGTGCGCCAGGTCATGGCGAATCTGACCAGCCAGCACCCCAGGGACATCAAGATTCAGGATCTGCTGGCGGTCGACACATTCACACCCCAGAAGGTTCAGGGCGGCCTGGCCAACGAGTTTTCCCAGGAGAACGCCGTGGGCATCGCCGCCATGGTCAAGGCGGACCGCCTCCAGATGGAGGCCATCGCCCGGGAATTTGCCCAGCAGATCGGCGTCCCGGTCGAGGTGGGCGGCGTGGAGGCCGACATGGCCATCCGCGGCGCCCTCACCACCCCGGGCACCAACAAGCCCCTGGCCATTCTGGACATGGGCGCCGGTTCGACGGACGCCTCCATCATCAACGCCGAGGGACAGATCCACTCCATCCACCTGGCCGGAGCGGGCAACATGGTCACACTCCTGATCCAGTCGGAGATGGGACTGCCCGACTTTGACACGGCGGAGGATGTGAAAAAGTACCCCTTGGCCAAGGTGGAGAGCTTGTTCCACATCCGCCATGAAAACGGCACCGTGGAGTTCTTCCAGCAGCCGCTGGATCCCAACCTGTTTGCCAAGGTGGTCATTCTCAAGGAGGGCAAGCTGCTCCCCCTGGAGGGTGACTGGAGCATGGAGAAGATCCGGCTCATCCGGCAGCAGGCCAAGCAGAAGGTGTTCGTCACCAACGCGATCCGGGCCCTGACCCGGGTCAGCCCCACCGGCAATGTCCGGGATATTCAGTTCGTGGTGCTGGTGGGCGGCTCCGCGCTGGACTTCGAGGTTCCGCAGATGGTGACCGATGCACTTTCCCAGTACAAGGTTGTCGCGGGCCGCGGAAATATCCGCGGCACCGAAGGCCCCCGCAACGCGGTGGCCACCGGGCTGGTGCTCTCCCTGACGGAAGGGAGGGGCTGATATGCCCGTAATCCAAGAAAGGATCAAGCCCACCGTCCATGTCCGCTGTGCAGAGGACACCCCGCAGGAGGTACTGCGGCAGCTCCAGTACGGCATGGAGGAGGAGGGCATTCCCTGGGAGGCCGCAGCCGGGACGGGCGACGCCCTGTCCCTGGCCTGGGAGGCCGCCCGGAGCTCCCGGCTGGAGGTGGGAATCGGCCTGGACCGACAGGCGCTGGTTCTCCACTACTCCAAGCTGGAGCGCGAGCAGCCCCTGTTCCGTATTCCCGCCAATTCCGGTATGGAGACGGTGCGGGCGCTGGGGGCCAATGCGGCGCGGCTTGTGAAAAAGCTGCCGCTGAAGGCCCTGGACAGGAGGTGAGAGCATGCAGCAAAAAAGCCTGGGACTCATAGAGACCCAAGGCCTGGCGGCCGGCATCGAGGCCGCCGATGCGGCGGGGAAGTCGGCCAATGTGGAGCTGGTGGGCTATGAGCTGACCAAAGGCGGAGGCTGGACTACCATCAAGATCCTGGGCGATGTGGGCGCGGTGAAGGCGGCGGTAGACGCCGCGCGGATTGCCGCCGGCAAGGTGAGCCGGGTGGTAAGCACCCGGGTAATCGCGCGGCCGTCCATGGGGCTGACCGGCCTGATCCACAACACCGACACGGTGGGAGATCAGCCGCCGGAGCCGCCTGCGCCGCCCGCTCCAACGGATCCGCCGGAGCCGCCGAAGCCGCCGGCAGACGTGCAGCCCGCAGAGGAGGGTGCTTCGGGGACGACGGAGTCTCCGGAGGAGGTACAGCCCGTTGAAGTGGAGCCTTCGGGGACGACGGAGTCTCCGGAGGAGGTACAGCCCGTTGAAGTGGAGCCTTC
>ENA-OPTX01001134-OPTX01001134.1-human-gut-metagenome-genome-assembly--contig:-NODE-1134-length-10404-cov-2.355976_pt1 | contig 10404 bp, 9 predicted proteins | sample MGYA00241465_ERZ501922 | MGnify/ENA primary metagenome ERZ501922 (study PRJEB25962, sample SAMEA2042399) | human gut metagenome | biome: human gut; feature: human-associated habitat; material: faeces...
GTGGATTATGACGGAACCCGTTCGTCCAATAGCGAAGGCAGCGTGAATTATTCCATCCAGGAATATGTAAACGACTCTATTTCTACTTTGGTGGACGTGAGCGATAAAAATGGTATCCCACACCCGAATATCATAACGGAGAGTGGACGCGCATTGACGGCACATCATTCTGTTCTTATCTTTGAGGTACTTGAAACCGCTACATTGCCCGAATGGGATGACGAGGAGGAAATTGCTCCGGATGCACACGAATTGGTGCAGGAGTTATATGGAATCTGGGATTCGCTGAACCAGAACAAGATGTTGGAAGCATGGCACGATGCGCAGCAGATTAGGGAGGAAGCATTGGACTTGTTCAGTCATGGAATCGTGGATCTGAAAACCCGCGCACAAATCGAGCGTCTGTATTGGTCTATTACACGTGAGATTAATCAGATTGCAGCCGGTTTGAAGCATGCGCCCGATGAATTCCGTGGATTGTCCAAACTGCTTGCCGATAAATATTTCTGTAACTTCTCGTTGTTTCAGTCACTTCCTGACTCTTGGGCAATTGACCAGATATTCCCGATCATGCCTATTCAGCGGTTGGATGAAAAACCGGAGCGTTCGGCTACCTTGCAAGATATAACCTGCGACTCGGACGGCAAAATTGCCAACTTTATCTCTACCCGTAACGTGGCTCATTATCTGCCTGTACATGCACTGAAGAAAACAGAACCTTATTATGTGGCTGTGTTCCTGGTGGGAGCTTATCAGGAGATTTTGGGAGATATGCATAATTTGTTTGGTGATACGAATGCCGTGCATGTTTCGGTGAACGAGAAAGGATATAATATCGAACAGATTATCGACGGAGAAACGGTAGCGGAGGTGTTGGACTATGTGCAGTACAATCCGAAGAAACTGGTACGTACGCTCGAAACTTGGGTGACGAAATCAGTGAAAGAAGGAAAGATTTCTTTGGAAGAAGGAAAAGAATTCCTTTCCAACTATCGTTCGGGGCTTTACGGATATACTTATTTGGAATAACCGGCAGGGTGCCGGAGCCGGATTCTCCATTCGGTGAACTTATTAGAAATCAAGAAATGAGAGAAAAACTAACAGTTATTAAGGTGGGTGGCAAAATCGTAGAAGAGGAAGCCACCCTTCGTCAGTTGTTAAATGACTTTGCCGCTATCGACGGACATAAAGTGTTGGTTCATGGTGGCGGTCGTTCGGCAACAAAGATTGCCGCACAACTGGGGATTGAAAGCAAGATGGTAAATGGTCGTCGGATTACCGATGCCGAAACATTGAAAGTCGTAACGATGGTGTATGGCGGATTGGTGAATAAAAATATTGTGGCAGGTCTGCAAGCACGCGGAGTCAATGCACTCGGATTGACCGGTGCGGATATGAATGTAATCCGTTCGGTGAAACGTCCGGTGAAAGAAGTAGACTACGGGTTTGTGGGAGATGTGGAACAGGTGGACGCTACTTTATTGTCGGATTTGATACATAAAGGCGTTGTTCCTGTGATGGCTCCATTGACGCACGACGGCCACGGCAATATGCTGAATACGAATGCAGATACCATTGCTGGGGAGACAGCGAAAGCGTTGTCGGCCTTGTTTGATGTGACATTGGTATATTGTTTTGAGAAGAAAGGCGTGTTGCGTGACGAGAATGATGACGACAGTGTGATTCCCCAAATCACCCGTGCCGAATTTGAACAATATGTAGCTGATGGCGTTATTCAGGGAGGTATGATTCCCAAGTTGGAGAATTCTTTTGAAGCAATAAATACAGGAGTATCTGAAGTGGTAATCACCTTAGCATCAGCGATTAATAACTATGGAGGAACAAGAATAAAAAAATAATTCAAAAAAAAGTAGTGGGCGACTGTAACTTTTCATATCCTAGCCCGTCATTATTATAGAGATGCAAGAAATCAGCTTCCGAAACGATATTTTGCCGTTGAAGGATAAACTCTTTCGATTGGCTCTCAGAATCACCCTGGATAGGGCCGAAGCCGAGGATGTCGTTCAGGACACCATGATAAGAGTGTGGAATAAGCGTGATGAGTGGTCTCAATTTGAATCGGTCGAAGCCTATTGCCTGACAGTGGCAAAGAATCTGGCGATAGATCGAAGTCAAAAGAAAGAAGCTCAAAACGTGGAACTCACCCCCGAAATGGAGGAAGAACCTGATGCAAACAGTCCGTATGACCAGATGATTCATGATGAAAGAATGAACATTATTAATAGACTGGTAAACGAACTTCCCGAAAAACAGCGGCTTATCATGCAACTGAGGGACATTGAAGGTGAAAGCTATAAGAAAATTGCAGGGTTGCTGAATCTGACAGAGGAACAAGTTAAAGTGAACCTCTTCAGAGCCAGACAAAAAGTAAAACAAAGGTATTTAGAAATTGACGAATATGGATTATAAGGATATAGAACAGCTCCTGGAGCGATACTGGCAATGCGAAACTTCCGTTGAGGAGGAAGCAACATTGCGCGACTTCTTCGCAAAGGAGGAAGTTCCTGCTCATTTGCTTCGCTATAAAAACCTGTTTGTTTATCAACAGGTTCAGCAGGAAGTAGGACTGGGCGAAGACTTTGATACACGTATTCTGGCAGAGGTGGAGCCTACGGTCGTAAAAGCGAAACGCTTGACACTGACCGGTCGTTTTATTCCTCTGTTCAAAGCCGCTGCCGTGATTGCAATCATCCTTTCTTTGGGGAATGTGGCACAACATTCTTTCTCCGGAGATGACGGAAGTGTATTGGCAACGGATACCATTGGTAAACAAGTAACAGCACCATCGGTCGCTATCTCAAATGATGTGAAAGCGGAACAGGTTCTAGCCGATAGTTTGGCGAGGGTTAACCACAAGGTGCAAGTTATAAACGAATAGACATTTTCATTTGCTTTAAACATATAATATAGTTAGTGTGCTTAATTAAAACAACAACGAAGGCGAAACTGTGAAGTTTTCAATTCTCTCAAATTTTTAGATTAAAACTAACTAAATAAATGGGCTACCGCGTGATGCAGTAGCCCTTTTATGCTTTTAGACTGTATTTGTTCAAATTGTCTTTATTTGATCTGCCGTATATTTTTTCGTGGAGCATCCACTTCTTGTGGATTGCCTTTATAGGCAATATCGCCACTTCCTTTCACGCGGGCAACCAGTTTCTGACTTGCATAACAACTGATGTTTCCGGATCCACTGATACTTGCATCCGTATTCTCTGCTTCTAAATCTGCGGCCTGAATGTTTCCCGATCCGGCAATAGCATATTTTGCTTGAATGGCTTTACCTTTAAGATTAATATTACCCGAACCTGAAATTCCTGCCTGACATTCCTGGCTCTCTATTTGTTGCAGTCTAACATCTCCCGATCCGTTAATTGAAACAGCCATTCTTCGGCAATTAAGCCCTTCTCCCTGAATGTTCCCCGAACCATTTATATGGAACTCGATATCTTTAGAGGTTTGTATTCCATTGATTAATTTTATATTTCCCGATCCGTTGATTGACAGCTTATTCAGTTCCGGAGCAAAAACTTTTATTTCCAGTTTTCCTTTCCAGATACTGACATTCTTCTTGAATTTTATCATTAATGTATTACCGTCTACATACGTTTCTACAAGTGGTATAATGTTGTCGGAACCATGTATCTCCACGTGACTGCGTGTGTCTTGGTGATAACTGATATTGGCACTTCCCAATAGTTTGATTTCATTGAAATGATCGGCTTTTACTTCTTGGGAGATGTAGTTTTTGCTGCCTACTACGTGTTTTCCCTGCAAGCAAGAGCCGGCAGTAAGTACTAGAGACAATCCGGTGACTAATACGAGCAATAAACTTGTTTTCATAATTATGTTTTTCTATGATTGATATGACAGTTAGACGGAAGAAACTGATATAAAGTTGCATCTTCCGCGAAGTTTTTCATTGGAATCTTCTTTTTTATTACTTTTGTGGCTGTTGATAGGAGGATTATAATGGATAAGATCGTAGAAGATGACGAATTAGGACGTCTGATAGTACGTGTCAATTCACGTGCGAGGAGTCTTGTGTTTCGTACAAAGAGTGATGCTGTTTATGTTTCAGTTCCTCCCGGCACTACATTGAAAGAAGTGAAGCAGGCAATCGAGAATCTGCGTGGAAAACTTCTGGCCTCCCGGCAAAAAATCGCTCGTCCGTTGATTGATTTGAATTATAAGATTGATGCGGAACATTTTAAACTATCCTTGGTATCCGGCGAGAAAGATCAGTTTCTGGCTAATTCCCGGTTGGGTGTCATGGAGATCGTTTGTCCGCCTCATGCCGATTTTACAGATGAGAAACTGCAAAGCTGGTTGCATAAGGTTATTGAAGAATCATTGAGACGAAATGCCAAAAGTATTCTGCCTTCACGTTTGGGCTTCTTGTCCAAGCAATGCGGATTGCCTTATTCGAGTGTAAAAATAAACTCCAGTCAGGGCAGATGGGGGAGTTGTTCGGCTCGAAAAGCTATTAATTTATCCTATTACCTGGTTTTGCTGCCTTCTCATTTGATAGACTACGTGTTGTTGCACGAATTATGCCATACCCGCGAGATGAATCATAGCGAACGATTTTGGGCATTGCTCAATCAATTTACAGAAGGAAAAGCATTGGCCTTGCGGGGAGAATTGAGAAAGTACCATACGGAAATTTAAAATAAAGTTAATTTTTCATCCCTCATGCTTTCTATAAATAGGTCTTTGTTTATCAGCCTGTTTGCGTAGTTCATTGAGTAAAAACAGATTCTTCACACTTTTCACTGTTAAGAACATCCTTCACTACTCCTTATTCATGGAGGATAGCATCATTCTCCTTGTATAAAGCATATCTATAAACAATGATAATGATATGTTTGATGATAAGCATTAACGCTTGTTTCGTTGGCTATATATGGCCGGTATACTGGTTATATATGTTCACATTGGAGATAGAGGTCTATGTCAATCAGCGTAAAATACGCTCATGTCGTAAAAGAATAAAAAAGATTGATTACATCTTGATATAATTTTCGTCTTTTCAATAAAGTAACCTTTAATGAGATGGAAAACATGAGAAAGAAACGATTTCTATTTGCGTTTGGAATGCTTCTTTTGTTGTACTCCTGTGTTCAAGACGAATTGTTCACGGACAGACAACAGGAATTATCAAACGAACTGGCTGTCGGTAAGAATCGGGAGTTAACTGTTGTTGCTGCCAAGGAATGGTATGTCGATAATGAGCCTCCTGTTACCCGGGTAGGGGTGTCGCAAAGCAATGTGTCGGGAATATTGGTAACTCCCTCTTGGAATCACGCCAAAGAATGGAAGAAGGGAGAGTATGAAGTGGTGGAGGCTTCTTTACGTTCCAACATGGATGTTGTTCTTTACGATCAGGATACGAAAAAGCAGAAAAAAAAGATGAGCAAGAAGGAAAAGGGGCGGGTAATGAACGTTGCCCGGACTGTCATATTGAAAAAAATAACAACGGGAGAAATCATCACTTTCAATATGGTATTTATAGGTAGTTTGGACTATTTGATGAAGCACGACGATTTGTCGGATAACAATTATCTGCACCGGGTTCCCCATTTTGACGGTATGGTTTTGTACTTTTGTCCCAGCGGTGAGTTTGTAAACGGTTGGAAATACAAGAATGGTAAGATAATAAAGCGTCTTTCTCCTGTTCTTGATGAGGTGGCGGCATTATCGGATACTTTGTCTTCTGCCACAACTCGAACCATACATTGCTTCACCAATTATTATACCGAGTCCTATTATTACTGTCCTCCGATTACGCGCTCTGCCTTTATGGATGACTGGGCAAGTTTTTATGGTGCCGGTGAGTTTGGAGGCGGTATTGATGATGGTAATGGCGGTGCAGGCGGTGGTTCTACCGTAGATGGTGGTGAGTTGGACGGTCCTATAATAACTGCGCCTGCATGTTATTGGACTTCCCGGGAAGTTCCATATACAGAATGTTATGATGATGGTTCTTCTGATGGCGGTGGGGGAGGTTATACTGGAATTCCCACAGATCCTTCAGTTCCGGTGAAGTCTCATGTGGAGAAAATTATTAAGAATACTGATAAGTTAACCCCTCAACAACTAGAGAAATTAGAAAGAGCCATTAAAGAAATGGAGGAAAAAATATGTTATGCTAAGCAAATCATTAATTATTTAGAGAGCGAAGGTTTCGCTTTTAATTATGTTTATATAGACCCTGATATGGGTGGAAGTGCGGGGGCTGTAGTATTGTCCGATGGAACAATAAATTTAAAATTTAGGGAAGAAGATTTTATGGCTTACGGAAATTTTGCTCATGAATTGGTTCATCTCTTTCAGATTCATTTAGGGGCATATAGCAGTACAACTTCAAAGGGTATGATGGAATATGAACGCGCATTGATAGATGATGTAATGTATTATGCAGAAAGGCATGGCGAGGAAACATGGGGGGATAAATGGATAGAAAAAGCAGTAAGAAGTCCATTTGTGTATGGAGACGAACCTAGATTAGGCTCCGCGGAACATGATAAATGGGAAAAGGATAAAAATGCATATCTATCTTGGCTTGGCGATATTTCTAAAGGTGGTACTCCTGCTTCCATTTCTAACGATAGTTTTAAGAAATGGATATCGTTATTTTCCGAGCATAGTAAACCCTACTCACCAGATAGAGGGTATAATTACAATATAGATTATACGCCTAAGGCGCTAGCGGAAGTCTTAAAATTAGCATCAACTTGTTATTAAATAAAATCAGTAATTATGAAAACTATATATATATTATTCACTCTGTTTGTTTACAGTTTAAGCGTATTTAGTCAGACAGATATATCTACTGAAAGTAAGAAGGCCATCAATAATACTTACTTTGTGTCTCATTCTTTGATATCTAAGTCGATGACTATTGGTAATTCGGCGTACCCTTTTGATGGAGAAAAGGATACTTTAGATTGGAGAGACTGGTATAAATTAGATATATATGATTTAAAAAAAATATCTCAATATATAGAACCGTATATTGGACCTTATATAAGGAATGTTTCATTGACAACGCAGGATGTGTTTATAGCAAATATATGGTTCAATTTACAAGGAACTCCGATGTATATAACCTACCATTATCCAGACAAACTCCATATCCCCATCACGGTAATAGAGCAAATAGAGACAGTTGTTGAAACAGAAGGGAAAATCAGAGTGACTCCTATTGGTACTTTCAAACCTATATCCTACATACAAATTGAAATACCAATTAATTTGAAACAACTCCAAACGCGACTTTATCACCCTATCACCCCCTCATGGAATGATGACATTGCTATTCAATTGGAGAATGTTTTTCCCACTTCCACTTATTATGCAGATAATTTATCTTCAAGGAGCTATGTGCCTTTCTGCCCCAGTATGTTCAATTACACAGATGGTTCAACTACAACGCAAGGAAATATTTATATATCGGGGACGGGCGAAGCGGCATTCACACTGTCTTTTATCAATGTTACCGACCGAGACATTATTCTGGATTTGGATCAAATAACAGTTCGGATGGATGAGCCTGGATACACCTACAGACCTCGAATATCTTCTATAAGTATAAATGGAGGACCTCGGTTAGATATTAATTCACGAACAGCGGTAGTTGAGTATGATGGAGGTGCCGTTTCTATAACCTTCTATTTTGATGATATATTGGACATGTCCGACAACTATTATAATACGTATCCGACAGTTTATGAGCTAAGCCTTTATTATGGCAATCATAATATGTTTGAGCATGTCATAGATGAAAGATATGACTATGATGTGTGTGACGCACCAAGTATTACTTGGTACAGAGAAGGTTACATTATATTCCGATATATGTATAACAAAAATAAGGTAGGGATGTTCTATAATAAAACCACTGATACTTATTTTTACTAAATCAATGAAGAACTTATTATTACAAAACATACTATTGTTCCTCCTGCTGACAAGCTGCACCTCTGCCCCTTCTGATGTATGTACGGCGTTAGAACAAGCCGGAATAAACCGTCAAGAACTGGAAAAAGTGATTGAGCACTATAAAACTACTGGAGAAATACAAAAATTGAAAGCAGCATACTTCCTCATTGCCAACATGCCGGGGAAGTATGCTGAATATTACAGCTGGAATGAGCAGGCATACGAGATGTTTTTGCGAAGTAAAGATGCCAATAAACGTAACAATCGTGTGGCATACGAAGATTCTCTGGCAGAGCAGATAGATATGCTGAAGGATTTGTCGGGAGGATGGGTGCCGCTTATAGTAAAGGACATTGATGTTATCTCAAGCAAGTACCTGATTGAAAATATAGATTTGGCATTTAAAGTATGGAAAGAGCCTTGGGCTTGTCACTTTACATTTGATGAGTTTTGTGAATATATCTTGCCTTACCGCATTCTTCACGAACCTATATCGGACTGGAGGAAATATCTGTACGAGAAATATTCGTGGGTGAAGGATTCACTTAGGAATGTATCCGATACGGAAGAGCTGGTGCTTCACCTCAATGACTCGATTGCAAGAGACTTTTGGACGCTGGACGAACTAGACATCCCTTTCGTGTCTGTTCCTTTGCTCGAAAAGGCAAAAGCCGGAGGATGCGACCAGCGTTACGTATTAATGATTTCCTTGCTACGGGCGATGGGAGTGCCTGCCATGATGGACTATGCGCCACAACACAATAACACGTTTAAAGACCATAAATGGGTGGTCTATTTGGATAGCCTGCATCGCTACCGTCCCTGCGATGCAGGACGCATACGGGGCAAGATATTCCTCAAGGACAATTTGAAATGTGCCTTTCCGGCGGGGCTTGTCATCCCCTTGGCTGACGGCTTTGGTTCCAATGTGTTTCGCTATACATACGCCATCAACAGAAACAGTCTGGCAAAAAAAACGAAGAACAAACATGCCTTGCCTCCCTTTTTCCGTAATTCGTGTGTCAGGAACGTGTCCGACCAGTATGTTTTCGACATGCACCCTGTGATATACGATATGCCGTCCGAGCTACAACTTAAGGATAATGAAGCCGTTTATCTGGCTGTTTTTGGCTATGGAAGCCATATCAGGGAGGCAGACTATGCCCAAGTAAAAAATAACAAAGTGAAATTTGAGCATATCGGAAGCGGTATCGTTTATCTTGTCTGCGCATACGGGCATGAACGGCTTGTGCCTATTTCTTATCCCATCTTGTTGCGGGACTCCTTGGGTACGACAGAGATACTCAAACCGGATACCGTGCGCAAACAAAAAATGATTCTTACCAGAAAATGCAAGCCCTCTTTGCTGATGCAAGGATTTGCGGAGTCTATGATTGGAGGACGTTTTGAAGGTAGCGACACTCCGGACTTTAAACATCCGGAAACGCTTTTCACAATCAAAGAAGCTCCCTATTCACTGACAGAAGTTGACATAAACGTGATGTCTTCCTACAGATATGTACGCTATACATCTGTTCATTCGGGAATCTTTGCGGCGGAAATACAATTTTGGGGTACAGATAGAGAAGGAAAGACTATCATGTTGAAAGGAAAGCCCATCGTGCATTTAGACAGTGACAGTATTCCTAATAGCGAACCAGAGAACGCTTTCGACAATAATATACGTACCAATTTCAATGCACCTTCCCATTCTTGGGTCGGATTGGACTTAAAGTCCCCTCAATCCATTACGAAGGTGAAATATCTTCCGAGAAATAATTTTAATGTTATAGAGGTGGGTAATAAATATGAATTGATGTATTACAACGACAGGTGGGTGTCTTTAGGTATACAGACTGCCACCAATCAATACTTGGAATATGATAATGCTCCTACTCAAGCTCTTTTCCTATTAAGAAACCTGACACAAGGAAAAGAGGAGAGAATTTTTACTTATGAAAACGGGAAACAGGTATGGTGGTAAATGAGAGGATAGAAATAAAAATAGATACATTCATTGTTGCTGCTATTCTTGTATGCTTGGTGTTTAATCTATGCGGTGGTTTGTTCGATTGCCAACGAACTTCTTCCATAATATCTGTCTCTTATTTGATCGCCTTATTCTGTATTCGTACAACTTTCTTTAGGGCAAATAAAAGTGTGCGGATACAAATCCCTGATATTCTGTTTGTTTGCTATTTTATATTTGCCGCTATCAAGAATGACACAGATTTTAATCTTAATCAGTTGGGTGATATCGTCATCCTGTTATTATATATTTGCATCAGGATGACTGATGCTCTTGATTACAAATTTTTATATATAATCATACTATGCCTTACTGTAGCTTTGTCGTTCTACGGGTATTTGCAATGTGCCGGTGTATTACTCGTTCGGATGCGTACGGCAGAAATGGATGACAAGCTAAGCAAATATACG
>ENA-OPTX01001136-OPTX01001136.1-human-gut-metagenome-genome-assembly--contig:-NODE-1136-length-10385-cov-6.238819_pt1 | contig 10385 bp, 9 predicted proteins | sample MGYA00241465_ERZ501922 | MGnify/ENA primary metagenome ERZ501922 (study PRJEB25962, sample SAMEA2042399) | human gut metagenome | biome: human gut; feature: human-associated habitat; material: faeces...
TTAGATTTAAGGTTAACAAAGGTTGGAGTACAGCGGTACTCCTTTTTTTATGCCCTAAACTGAACTTTGGCACTTTTTTTCTATATTTTTACACTATATATTGAATGAACAAACATATTCACCTCTTATGAAGCTCTGTATATAGCTACGCTCAACGAATAGCCCTGCTTGATAAAGCTATTCAGCTATCTGGCAAACGATGACCCGTTTGCCACAGAGATTGTGTATCCTTTTATTCATGAATTTGCAGGATGGCATGCTGTACTTGTACAGTGTGTTGTTTTGTGCTATTTTATTGTTGAGCAATGCATTATACATATAAACAGATATGGCTTATCAACTTTCCGGTAATGATGAGCATTTTGATGGAGCAGCTGATAAATATAACCGATGCTGTTTTCTTAGGTCACGTTGGCGAGGTGGAATTGGGAGCATCTGCCATTGCGGGGATTTATTATTTGGCGGTCTACATGCTTGGGTTTGGGTTTAGTATCGGATTGCAGGTGATGATTGCCCGAAGGAATGGAGAATGTGACTATGGTAAGGCTGGGAAGATATTCTTTCAAGGTTTCTTCTTTTTATCGGGATTGGCCATTTTGCTTTGTCTGCTGATGCAGGCAAGTTCTCCTTTCATATTGGGAAGGTTGATTTCCTCGCCGGAGATTTATCGGGCTGTAATTCAATATCTGGACTGGCGCAGTTTCGGTTTGCTGTTTTCGTTTCCGTTTTTGGTTATCCGTTCTTTTCTTGTGGGAATAACATGCACTCGGGCATTATCGTGGGCTGCTGCCGTTGCAGTAGTGATTAATATTCCTTTGAATTATATTCTGATAATTGTTGGAGGACTGGGAATATCGGGAGCTGCCATTGCTTCTTCTCTGGCAGAGATGGGTTCTTTGGTGATGCTTCTTTTCTATGTATGGCTGAAAATAGATAAAGGGAAATATGGATTGAAACCGGTATATGACGGAAAGCTGTTGGTGGATGTGCTGAGCTTGTCGGTATGGAGCATGCTTCATGCCTTTATCAGCGTGGCTCCGTGGTTCTTGTTTTTTGTGGCGGTGGAACATTTGGGTAAAACGGAATTAGCCATTTCCAATATTACGCGAAGTGTATCTGCTGTCTTTTTTGTAATAGTCAATTCTTTTGCGGTCACTACGGGTTCGCTGGTCAGTAATGCGATTGGGGCTGGAGAAAGGAGGGCTGTTTTCATTATCTGCCGTAAGATACTGAGGTTGGGCTATTCTGCTGGATTTCCACTGATAGGGGTAGCTGTATGTTATAATCGCTTGATAATAGGAATCTATACAGATAACGAACTGTTAACAGAGCAGGCTTTCATCCCTTTTGTTGTGACGTTGCTGAATTATACCTTTGCCTTGCCAGGCTATGTATATCTCAACGCAGTTGGAGGGACCGGTAAAACCCGGATTACTTTTCTTTTCCAAGTGACTACCACTGTCGTGTATCTGGGGTATCTTTATTGGTTAAGCGCTTGCACTCATGCATCCTTGGCTATTTACTTAACGGCAGAATACCTTTTTGTGATTTTGCTGGCACTGCAATCGGTTTTCTATTTAAGAAGTAAACAATATTAGAAACATATCGAATTATGATGACTAAAATATATCCGCGTACGGGAGATAAGCAAACCGTATATCTTAATGCTGTTGTAAAGGATCCTCGAATAGAGGTTGGTGACTATACTATTTATAATGATTTTGTAGCTGACCCTTTGTTGTTCGAGAAAAACAATGTGCTGTATCATTACCCCATCCATCAGGAGAGGCTGGTTATTGGTAAATTCTGTTCCATTGCTTGCGGTACGAAATTTCTGTTCAACTGTGCCAATCATACGTTGAAATCTCTGTCTACTTATACATTTCCTTTATTTTACGAAGAGTGGGGATTGAAGAAATCGGACATAACGGATGCATGGGATGACAAAGGAGATATTATAATAGGTAATGATGTTTGGATTGGTTATGAAGCGGTGATAATGGCTGGTGTTCATATAGGAGATGGGGCGATTATTGGTGCACGTGCTGTTGTGACTAAAGATGTTCCCCCTTATACAATTGTAGGGGGAACTCCTGCCAAAGAAATCAGGAAACGTTTTGATGAGGATGTGGTGAAGAAATTATTGCGGCTGCAATGGTGGGATTGGTCGATTGATGAGATACGCTGTTACTTGCCGCATCTTGTACAAGGCTGTTGGGATAGATTTCCTTAATAATCCATCATCAGTGAGTTGCCGGTCTTGCCTCGTGAAATGTCAAGGTTAGGCGGTGCATAGCTCTGGTTACAGCTACATAAAGCATACTCTTGTCAATCTCCGAACGGTAATTTCTCTCATCCGTCTGTGGAATAATGACTTCGTCAAACTCGAGCCCTTTTGCCATGTGGGCAGAGGTGATGACGATGCCTTGCACAAATGCGGAGCTTTGACTTGATAGGAAGCTGATATCATTGGCATATGATTTCAGCATGTCTGCCATCTTCCTGGCTTGCTGCTCCGTCTTGCATATGATGCCAAGAGACTTATATCCGGATTTCCGGTAAGTGGAGATTAGCCCCATAATGCCGGACAGTTCTTCTACGGCACTGCCGAACTGCAGGATTTGTGGCTTTTCTCCATGCCGGGCAACCGGTTCCAGCTCTGCGTTAGGATGAATCTTTTGCGCAAAATCCGTAATCTCGAAGGTGGAACGATAACTCTTACACAATTTCATGATTTCACTTGCAGTAAGTGACTTTTGGATAGTTTCTGCTGTGGATGAACCATAAGGATTCACGGACTGTCCTGCATCGCCCAACACGGTTTTCCGGCATGGAAAGAGTTTCTGTATTACCTTGTACTGTATGGGCGAATAGTCCTGCATCTCATCTATCAACAGATGTTTGACTCTGAATGGCTGGTTCCCGTTTCCCTCCAATGCCAAGTGTAGGTATGCCAGCGGTGCCAAGTCTGAGTATTCGAGTGTATGTCCCTTTCGCATTTTGAACATTCCGGGATTATTTGTCCATTTAAAGAAATCTTTGTAGACTTGAATGTCGTTATTGCCTGCAAACATTAGTCTGATTTCTTTTTTCAAAAGGTTTCTGCCGGTGGTGGTTACCGTAAAGGTGTATTGTATTTTCAACATATCCAGCATATAATCAGCCATAGCATCAAATCGTCGGCGTATGGGATAACGGTTGAAACGTAGGTACTGTTCTTCAATAAACGGGGCAGGTATGGTGATGTATTTGGTCAGCTTCACGTCTGCTGCCTTGAAGTAGGTGTTCTCTATGTGGAGGATAAACTTGTCAAGCTCTGAAATGAAGCCGAAAGAGGCTTTATAGGCTATTCTGTCGATGAGGCTTGAGGATGGCTTTTCTAACAGTTCATTCACTAGCCCGAAGTATGTTTGGTACTTATATTTGTGTTCCAACACTCCGGAGAGTATTTGTTCCATACTGGTTTCGGGCACGGTTTCTTCCCCAAGTTCGGGGAGGACGTTGGAGATATAATCGGAAAACACTTTGTTGGGGGAGATAATCAGAATATCTTTTGATGAGATGCTGTCTCTGAAGGTATAGAGCAGGTAGGCTATGCGGTGCAGGGCTATGGATGTTTTTCCAGAGCCGGCCACTCCTTGAATAATAAGCGTGCGGATATCTTCGTTGCGGATAATCTGGTTCTGTTCCCGTTGGATGGTGGCAACGATATTTTTCATCTTGTCATCTGCATTGGAACTTAACTCTTTTTGCAGAATGTCGTCATGGACGGTCAGGGCACTTTCAATCATAAATTCCATTTTGCCGCCCCGAATTCTGTATTGGCGTTTTAGGGAAATTACTCCTTTAATCTCTCCCGATGGAGACCGATAGCCTGCTTCTCCTAATTCATGGTCATAGAACATGCTCGAAACGGGTGCTCGCCAGTCATGGATAAGGGTAGCTCGACTTTCCGGGTCATAGAAGGTATGGATACCTATATAGATAGGCATCACTTTGCTGTTTTCTTTCTTTTCCAAAAAATCAATTCGTCCGAAGTAAGGAATGGCAAGTATCTTGGTGAGCCGCTTATGCTTGTTGATTACACTTTCCCCCAAGGCAAAATGGTTCAGGATGCTTTCGCGCATGGAGCGTATCTCGTGTGGGTCGATGTCTTTGTTGGACCAGATATAGTCTTTGTATTCTGCCAAGGTGTCGACGTGGTCTTTCACGGATGCGTCGGTATTACCGATAACCTTTTTCAGAAAACTGATTATTTGCTTTAAATATTCTTTCTCTTGTTTCTCTGTTTGATTGAATGCCATAATTAGTTGTTGCTAAAAGATAAGACAGTGTGCAAAATTAGTGTATTGTATCGGGAAGGGAAATGGCTATTTATAGCTATATACTGGGAAGTTTTATATCTTTGCACATTCAAAAAAGTGGAGGTAAATGGACATTCATGAGCTTGCAAGGCAGAATCAGCAATCTGCATGGAAAGTATTGGAAGATACCTGTATTATTGAAGCATGGGAGCGCATTGGAGCAACCGTTCGTTTGGTGGGCTCACTCCGTACTGGGCTGTTGGTGAAAAGTAGGGATATAGATATCCATATTTATACCGATAGGTTGGATGTAGGAGAGAGCTTTTCGGTCATCCGGGAACTTGCGGAACGGTTGCCTTTGCAGGAAATACAATATAGGAACCTTATCCATACGGAGGAAGAGTGCATGGAGTGGCATGCTTTATATAAGGATAGAGAACAGAATACTTGGAAGTTTGATATGATTCACATCCGGAAAGGTTCCAGGTATGATGGTGTTGTAGAAAAGGTGACTGCCGCTATTGCGGAGCGCCTTACTCCTGAAATTAGGAAAACGATATTGCAAATCAAATTCGATGTGCCGGATGGTGTAACGATTCCAGGTATAGAGATTTATCATGCTGTCTTTACGGGAGGTGTCGGCACTTATAAGGAGCTTGAAGAGTGGCGCAAAACAAATCAGTTGGCGGATGGTCTCGGTTGGCTTCCGTAATCTTAGAGGTAGATACCAAGATTTTCTACTATATGGATGGCTTCCATTATATTGTTGGCATTTAACTTGCTTAGGATGTTTTTCCGGTGATTGTTCACAGTATAGATGCTCACTCCCAGCTGGTAAGCGATTTCCTTGCTTAGAAAACCTTGTCGGATGAGTCGTAATATTTCTTTCTCCCGGTTGGATAATTGTTTGTCGGGAGAAACAGTGCATGTTGGAAGCATCTCTCCCGTTTTTCTGTTCACCACCGTCCGTTTGATTCTTTCGATAGGGGTCTGGTCGGGAAGTATATCCATTACTCCCATAATTATCCAGGCTTTACCATTCCGGTCTGTTTCTATGACTTGTTGCCGGCTGCTTACATTGATATACTGTTGCCGTGCATTCAACATACGGAATTGAAATATTTGCCGGTAATCATTTCTTTCTTCCGGTGGGAGTGAGTAGATGAACTGTCCATGCTCGATTTGGCATTCCGTGAGTTGCATTCTGTCATCAGGATGTATTCTCTCTTCCAGTAAATCGCCTTGTTGCCTGATTGTCTTTATCCAAGTGGGATTGTATCCGAAAAGATGGGCAAAACTGTCGGATGCAAAATCGTATCTCTCTTTAAATACGTCAACTGTAAAAATACAGCTCTGGCTCATTTGTGAGAACGCTTGCACGGATATTCTTTTCTTGTTCCACAAATCATAGTCCACATCGGGACCGCTAATCTGCTGTCTTGCCCATAATTCTTTGGGAGTTGTCTTGTTGGTAGTCATGGAACAAAGATAACTGATAATTTTCTTTTGAGCTTTATCTTTTACGGGATAATATTATTTCTAAGAATATGTTGTAGGGTTGGATTAAGTGGCTACCTTTGTAGGCCGTGTCATTGGGGACGTCGTGAATGAAAAGCAAACGAGTAATAAATTCAATATGTGATAAGATGAAAGATATACCGGCAGACAGCTTAATAAAGAATTATTTTCCTGTAGATTATATAGATTCTTTTTCTAAAGTGATGGTCACTGGGCAGGCTTTGACACCGGAAGATTTTCGCAATCTTGCCTTCAGCCGATTTCCTAAGTGGATTGGTTGGCTCATGAATTTTAGGAATGCGATTGTAAAGCCATTAGGACTGGATACAGCAACTAGATTTACAGATATGGTCTTGGATAAAAATCTGCATGAAGAAATTCTCGGAATGCCGGATAAGCATCTTGATTTCCATGTGTCCATGTGGTGCGGGGAATATCACGAAGGAAAACAAGAACTTCGGATTACTACTGTTGTGAAGTACAATAATTGGCTGGGAAGGGCATATTTCTTTATTATCAGACCTTTTCATGGGATAATAGTAAAGTCTATCTTAAAGCATGTTGCTGGGGATAGGGGGAGTGGGTGTAAATAAATACTCCCATTGAAATATTATCATTTCAATGGGAGTATTTATTTGAGTGGTGCCACCAGGAATCGAACCGGGGACACAAGGATTTTCAGTCCTTTGCTCTACCAACTGAGCTATGGCACCATGTTTATCTCTTTTGCGGTTGCAAAGGTAGTGAAACTTTTGGACTATGCAATAGCTTTCATAATAAAAAACGCTGATAATTGGCTATATGGCTAATTATCAGCGTTTATGATTTGAGAAAAAATACTGAAAAAGTTTTATAGTTATGCTTTTTCCGCTTCTTCTTCCTTCAAAGGATTCCATCCTTGTGCTTTGAGTTCAAACTCTTGACCGTCACGGGTAATTAGGGCGCAGCCTAATTCCGGTTTGGTGATATGGCCAATCAGCTTGACGCCTTCCATTTCGGCAACCTTTTCATGGTCGGCAATGGGGACGGTGAACAATAACTCATAATCCTCGCCTCCGTTCAGTGCACAAGTGCTCAGGTTCATATTGAATTCTTCTGCCATTACAGCCGTCTGATAGTCGATAGGAATATGTTCTTCGTAAACTCGGCAACCCACTTTGCTTTGGGTACAAATATGCAGTAATTCCGAAGAAAGTCCGTCCGATATATCCATCATGGAGGTGGGTTGTATACCTTCTTCTGCCAGTTTCTGAATGATGTCACGGCGTGCTTCGGGCTTCAGTTGACGTTCCAGAAGATACTCCTTCCCCGAGAAGTCCGGTTGCAAGTCTTTGTCACCTCCTTTGAGCACCGCCTTTTCGCGTTCCAAAAGCTGTAGTCCCATGTAGGCGGCACCCAAGTCGCCGCTGACGCAAATCAGGTCGGTTTCGCGGGCACCATTGCGGTAGACCACTTTTCCTTTCTCACCCTCGCCTATGCAGGTGATGCTGATGGTAAGCCCAGTATAGGAAGCGGAGGTGTCTCCTCCCACGATGTCAACATCATATTCTTCGCAAGCCAAACGGATGCCGGCATAGAGTTCCTCCATGTCTTCTATACTGAAACGCTTGGATATACCCAAGGAAACGGTAATCTGCTTCGGTGTGCCGTTCATGGCATAGATATCGGAGAAATTGACTACGGCCGATTTATACCCCAAATGCTTGAGCGGTACATACACAAGGTCGAAGTGGACGCCTTCCATTAGCAAGTCGGTGGTAACGAGCACTTCCTTTTCGGCCGGGTAGGAGAGGACGGCGGCATCATCTCCGACACCATATCGGCTCGACTCATTCTTTAGTTCAATGCCTTCGGTGAGGTGACGGATGAGGCCGAATTCACCGAGGGTAGCTATTTCTGTTCTCATGCTTTCTTATGCTCTATTAATCAATTCACGCATAATCTCTGTCATTCTCGGTTGTGCCTCGTCTGCAGCTTTCTGCACTTCTTCGTGAGAAACTTCTACGATTTTACCTTCTACCCCCAAGTCTGTAATGACAGATACGCCGAACACTTTGATTCCGCAATGATTTGCCACGATGACTTCCGGCACGGTGGACATGCCCACTGCATCGGCACCCAGAATATGGAACATCTTGTATTCCGCAGGTGTTTCGAATGTGGGACCTTGCGTACCGATATAGACACCGTGCTGAACCTTGATGCCCTTTTCTGCTGCAATGGCGTCGGCCTTACGAATCAGCTCTTTGTCATAGGCCTCGCTCATATCCGGGAAACGAGGGCCGTAAGGTATGTTTTTGCCACGCAATGGATGTTCGGGGAAGTAGTTTATATGGTCGGTGATAATCATCAGGTCGCCGATCGCAAAATCCGGATTTGTGCCGCCACTGGCATTGGAAACGAACAAGGTCTTGATACCCAGTTCGCGCATTACACGTACCGGGAAGGTTACTTCCTTCATGGAATAGCCCTCGTAAAAATGGAAACGTCCCTGCATCGCCATGATGTCTTTATGGCCCAGTTTGCCGAAGATAAGTTTTCCGCTGTGTCCCTCTACGGTAGAGACGGGGAAGTTGGGGATTTCTTCGTACCTTATCTCATACTTTTCAGTGATTTCACCGGCAAGACTGCCGAGGCCGGTACCGAGGATGATTGCTGTCTCAGGCTGGGTGTGCATCTTTCCCTTCAGAAAGGCTGCTGTTTCTTGAATGCGCTCTAACATAGCCAATAATGTTTTGGTTAAATATATATTGTTGATTTTGTAAAATTTCTATTTCTATCGGCAGCACGTAGATGTACGGCTTTAGTGTTTCGTCCAGTGCGGGATGGAGTTTCAGCCTTGCCGCATCTTTCTCCGTGGTGATTATCAGTCTTTTCCACTCTTCCAGGTGCAGGAATTGTTCCTTTATTTGCAATAAATCCTTGGGAGTAAAGTCATGATGGTCATCAAATGACAGCAATTTGACGTGTGGCGTGTAAGATTCCACTTCTTTCTGTAAGGGGGCGGGGGAGGCGATGCCTGTCACCAGCAGTACTTGCTCGTCTCTGGTGAGGGAGGAGAGCACTTTCCGGCTGTTCGTTTTCTCGGGAAATAGCGGTGTCAACATTCCATAGCGGAATCTGGAGAAATACAGTTGTTGGTATGGATAGAGGTGGAGCCGTTTAGCTATGATGTTGAAGTCTATCGGCTTGATATCATCCGGACATTTGGTGACGATGACCATCTGTGCCCGGTTTTTACCGCTTGAAGGTTCGCGGAGTCTTCCGGCAGGGAGCAAGGCATCATCGCACAGTAACCGGTGAAAATCAGTTAGTAGAATGTTCAGCCCAGCTTTTACATGGCGATGTTGGAAGGCATCGTCCAGGATGATGGCTTCTACAGTGGGATTTTCCAGTTTCAGCAGTTGCTCAATGCCGTGGCAACGGTTTTCGTCTACCGCTACCCGTGCATTGGGGAATTTATTTTTAATTTGATACGGCTCGTCACCTATTTGGCGTACATTGCTCTTGTCATCGGCCAATACATAGCCTCGGCTTTTACGCTTGTAACCCCGACTGAGGGTGGCTACATTTACTCCGTTTTTTTGTAATAGCTTTATCAGATATTCTCATCGGTGAAAGGACTGCAAAAAAAATCGTAAGAAAATTTGGTTTGCAGACGATTGATGTATTGGAAAATACCCCCGAAATGATTTTATCAGTTCGGGGAATCTCCAAGAAAAAGCTAACCGACATAGTTGACAGCTATCAAAAGACAAGAGCAGCGTCATCGTTAATCTCATATCTTGCACCATTTGGAATCTCACTAAATCAATGTATGAAAATACATGAAGCATTTGGTAGTGAAAGCCTTAATACAGTACTGCACAATCCGTTTAAATTATGCAGTATTGACGGCTTGAATTTCCGTATTGCAGATAAGATTGCTAAATCTGTAAATTTGAATGCGGAAGATCCTTTGCGTGTAAGAGAAGGCTTACTATATATTCTATCGGAAGCATCACACGATGAGGGACATATGTGCTTGCGTCAAGATATATTGGTTGTTAGGGCATATTTTCTGCTGAATGGAGCGTCTCGTAAAGACTATAACGACTATGTTAAGAGCAGTAAAAATTCGGGACAAATTATACCGCTGAAAGATTACCTTGAAAGCATGAATATTTCAGAAACGGTATCTGAAAAACGCTGTAAATCTGAACTGTGCGAACTTGTTAAGCTGAAAAAAATCAAAGGCGAGAACAAATTTGCTTATCTTGATTATAATTATGACCGAGAAAAGTATATAGCCAAAGATATAGTTACAAGACTGAAACTTAATAAAAGCGTTACAGTTAATGAAAAGCAGTTTACCAATGAAATAGACCGACTTGAGAAAAAAAGCGGAATTAAGTTGGCAACACTTCAGAAAGATGCTGTGAAAACTGCTCTATCTGAGAAGATAAGTATTATCACAGGTGGTCCGGGAACAGGAAAAACCACAGTACTAAAGTTTATTTTGTCTGCGGCATACGATTTGTTTGGAGTTAATCCGGATGAGGTTACCTTGCTTGCTCCGACCGG
>ENA-OPTX01001139-OPTX01001139.1-human-gut-metagenome-genome-assembly--contig:-NODE-1139-length-10325-cov-2.159007_pt1 | contig 10325 bp, 6 predicted proteins | sample MGYA00241465_ERZ501922 | MGnify/ENA primary metagenome ERZ501922 (study PRJEB25962, sample SAMEA2042399) | human gut metagenome | biome: human gut; feature: human-associated habitat; material: faeces...
CTTTGGAAGGTGCTACTCCCACTGGTTATTATCTGAAAAAATATTGCGATGCTTCCATTAACCTGACAGCTTCCGGTTCGAGTAAGAAATTTCATTCCTGGATTATATTTCGTCTGGGCGAATTCTATTTGAATTATGCAGAAGCAATGTTCCGTTATACGGGCGATGTGGAGCAAGCTTTGCCCGGTGATAAATCACCGCTTACAGCACGTCAGGCTATCAATGTGATTCGTCAGCGTACGGGAGTGAAAATGCCGGAATTGAAAGCTGAAGATGTAAATGACCCGAAAGTTTTCTGGAAGCGGTATAAGAATGAGCGTATGGTAGAACTGGCTTTTGAAGGCCATCGCTTTTGGGATGTACGCCGTTGGAAAGAAGGAGAAACTTTTAAAGAGGTTACTCTTATGAAGATTACGCAGAATAACAATGGTACGTATAATTATAGTCGGGAGAAAAGTATACGTTCCTGGGATGATAAGATGTACTTCTTCCCGATTCCGCAAACAGAACTGATGTGTAATACGAATCTGGCCCAGAATCCGGGGTGGTAGTTTTTAATTTTTAATTGAGATGAAATATGAGAAGATTAGCTTTTATATTTAGTGCAGTCATTTTTCTGGCTGCCTGCTCCGATGATAAGATTGTGAATCCTAATGGTCCGGATAATCCGGCGGAAATTGAGGGAAATCCTATTACCGCGAGCTATGATGATAGAGGACTGGTGGTCAGTTATGATAGTAGACAGCCAGACTTGAATGCCTTGGTCAGCTGGAAATGGTTTAAGAGTGATCCGGATGATGCAGCCTATGATATTTATCGGAAAACAGGTGATAATGCATGGGAGAAACTGAATATGGAACCGATTACTACAAGTACCAATTATCGGGATAAAACATTCGACCCTGCTAAGAAGAATGAGTATCAACTGCGTTTTTCCGGAGCGAATGATGTCTTGGCAACGTATACGTTTGATCCGGACAAAGCCGAGCAGACTTTTTATAAAAGTATTTTCCTGAACAATAGTAATTTGCCGGATCCGACATTGGCTTATAATGCTGGAGATGCTGCTGTCGGTGATTTGGATGGAGACGGAAAATATGAATTAGTTATCAGAAGAGATGTGGAGCCCCGCGACCCGGGGCCTGCAGAAAACTGGGTAGGGAAAGAAAAAGGCTCTACTTTATATGAAGCTTATGATTTGAAAACAGGGGCTTTTTTGTGGAGAGTCGATACCGGAATTAATGTACCGCAGGGTGATCATTATGCTTCGTTTATAGTGTATGATTTGGACGGTGATGGGAAAGCGGAGGTTGTACTCAAAACTTCGGAAGGTACTACCTTTGGAGACGGAACGACGATTGGTGATGTTAATCAGGATGGAATTACGGATTATCGTAATCCGGAAACTGGACGGGTACAGGCTGGACCGGAGTTTCTGTCGGTTGTAGATGGTATGACAGGAAAAGAACTGGCTCGTACGGATTATATCCCCAGAGGCGATAAGGAAGATTGGAATGATTATTGGGGGGATGCTTATGGAAACCGTTCGGATCGTTTCCTGATGGCAGTAGCACATTTCTCTGGTAAGGATAGAACCCCAAGTATTGTGATGTGCCGTGGTTATTATGTTAATTTCCAGTTGACTGCATTAGACTATTCTAATGGTTTTCAAACAAGATCTTTTCTACATTTCTACCTATCCTTTTATGTTTCTAATCCCTGAAATTGAAAAACAGGCGCTTTCCCCTGCACCTGTCATTTTGATCCACCCACGATTTCACAATTTTTATATCTGTCTCATTCTATCTTACCACCTCGGAAACCGGAAATCTAGGTTCCTTTAGGTTCCTTTGGGTTCCCTCTTTCGTTGCAATTTCCTGCGAATGATTCACACAAGCGGACACTCCAACGGAAAAGAGCCGGATTTCTCCGACTCCCTTTTCCACGCTGCTTTACTTTATGCTCTCTTTGATCCCCAAAACCGTCTCTTCCGTTGCCCCTGAAATTTTACATATTTCAGAAATCGGATAGTTATTTTTCAGCATAACAAGGATCACTGCTTTCTCTTTTTCTTGCATGCCTTCTCTTTTTCCTTCCTGAAGTCCCTCCTGAAGTCCTTTCTGACGTCCTTCCTGAAGTCCCTCCTGAAGTCCCTCCATCTTACCGTCTTCTTTCAATTTTTCCAATGCAGTACACATGTTATTCACCTCCATATTTCTGCCCATGTTGACCAGCTCCTTGGAGCCTGTCATCTGACCGATCACCGTTAAAAGTTCTGAATCCAGTTCTTTTTCTCCGTATTTTTCCCGTATCCGGTCAAAATGTCCTGCAAATGCTTCCCTTGTAATTTCAAAAACACTCTGTACATCTGTGTTGTTAAACACATACTTTGCGGAATCCCGCACTTCCAAAAGATTCATTTTATAATCAGAGAAAATCGCAGCGATCTCTTCCGGCATTTCTACGATCATGTCTTTCAGGCAATACGGCCCATCCCACTGTTTTTCTCCATAATATAAGGTCAGCGTGATCACCGGATGCAGCCGATCCTCTTTTCGCATTTTCGATAAAAATTCATCTTCTGTCGTTTTTTCTTTCTCTTTTTTATAGCGGCGGGTAATCTCCTGGTACTCTTTTAAATAACTCATTGCATCATATACCATATGCCGCAATGGCATTGCATAATGGATATATTGCTGTGATTCAATCCCCATCACAACGAACTCCACTCCATACGCCGCTTTTTTGATCACATCTCTTGTTCTGGTCAATGTTTCCTTGTAGTCTTTCATCTGAATGATACTGGAAACATCCGTATCCATTTCCTGCAGTGCATCCGGCTTGATCACTTCTTTGCCTCCAAATACCACCACATTAAACAAGTCTGCAAAGCGTTCATTGCTGCGCCAAAACTCTTTGAATATCACATCGTCTTTCGTATTCCCCATGTCATTTCCTTTCTTATCTATTCGCAATCCGGTCAAATAAACTATTCATCATCCTTTCTTTTGGTTTTCACGTTCTATTTTTACACCTGTCTCATTTTATCTTACCACATCGAAAATCGGAAATCTAGGTTCTTTTAGGTTCCCTCTTCTATACCAAATAACATATTCCATTTCCCAAAGTTCCTTTTTTCATACAATAGATTACAACAAAGATCATTGTTGTCAGAAAATATGAAAATTTACTGGGTATTTAAATCCTATTCTATCATAGAAAAAGAAATGGAAGCGATTATCAGTAGTTTTAGAAGTGAGGAAGATTATTGGGAATCAGTTGATTTCTGATCAATAGGCATATCATCCAAAATAAACTTATAAAGAAATGCTTTTAGTCAAAATCTTCTGGTATCATGATTTTTAAAAAAATTCTTAGGTAAAATTCTTAGATAGAAAATTTCAGAAAAGAAAACAGCGGGCTGTGATTCCTCACAGCCCGCTATTTATAAGGGTTTCTTCAAGTCGGAGTGACAGGATTTGAACCTGCGACCTCTACGTCCCGAACGCACGATTTTTACTATATCACAAGATTGGTTCTACGCAAGCTTTTTTAAATTTTTTACTATTTAACGCTATTTTTACTATCGTTTTCTATCAAATATTACAAGTCCGATTATAAGGTAATTTCTCCACTTTTTCAACCTATTTCGAGCCTAAAACTTCTTAAAAATCATGCGATCAGAAGAGAAATCGAATCTTATGCTTCCATCTTGGAAAACAAATATGCGCGCCTATATTGATTCATCTTTTCAGCCGGTAATGCAAAATATGTTTTAATCTGCTTCTCTGATAATCCATCTTCCAAACCACCGATAATCTCTTCCAACTGCGCGGTATTTAATCTTGGGGCATATCGCTGCATACAATCATAGATGCTTCCAGACAGATCCCACTCCTCCCGATCGGTCGGTTCGGAAGACGCTGTACGATTATTTTTCTCTTGGTACAGCGCCTCAATCACACGCACATCCTCCGGCAATTCCCCTTGTTTGATCTTCTCCTGTTCTGTCTTTGCCTGCCGAAATATTTCTGTAATTTCTTCTGATGATAAAGGGGGCTCTTCCCGCCAGTTTAAATACAGGAAATCCTCTTCATCAATTTCAAAAACCTTGATACTATGATCTTTCTTTTCTGCTTCTTTATAAAATTTCACATCGTCCTTATCTAAAAACTGAATAGCAGCATCCTGCATCACTGTTTTATACGACATCGTTTTTTCATTAAAAATAACCCGAACCGGATGTTGATACCCTTTCGCGCCCGCCATCGCCATTGCCTTTAACCATAGTTTCGATTGGAACGGAATAGCTTTCCTATCATAAATTGGATATTGCCCCTCCACAAAGATCAGACAATCTTGCCTTGGCATTCGCTTTACTTCTGCCGGTGTCATCAAAGTACGTCCACTATGCCGATTTTGGATGCTGCTATTTCCATGCCCTCCCATTGTCTGGGTATCATCCCTCCGATCGATCGTCATATCTCCCAATAAATCTGAAATATACTTATGAGTAGAAAATGCCATCGGTCCGGATCCTAAATAAACGGCTGTTGCACAGTTCTCCATAAAAATTTCCCATTTGTCCTGCGGAAACAATGCCTTTGCCTGAGAGATTGACTGCAGCATTGGCACAATAGATAAATTTCTGGCACGAATCGTCCCCATTAACTTTTCCGTATCTCGTGGCTTCGGCCCTGCATAAAATTCATCGGCCCACAACCGGACATGGATTGGCAGTGCTCCGCCACATTCAAAATCTGCTGTCCGTATTAATACATCAAACATTTGTGTATAGAACATGGAAATAATAAAATTGAAAGACGGATCATTATCCGGCATCACTAAAAACAGCGCGGTCTTCTTGTTCGGATTGCCATCAACACCAAGTCCCAAAGATTTTATATCCATATCATCCTCTTCAAAAATACGCTTCATAGAGGATACTTCGCACAAACGCAGCATAGAATTAATGATCAAAATAATACTTTTCACCGTCTCCGGTGCCCCGTCTTTTAATTTTCGATAATCTCGGACAGGCGGATACTCTACACCTTTTTCCTCTGCAAGACGATCCATCTTAACCTGCAGAGCAGTCGTTCCCTCTTCATCCACTTTCTGACTTTCCAGATTGGCAAGTCGGATCACCTCATTGAATTTCGCTTTTCTCTTTTCTTCTTTTGCCTGAAGCCATTCGTAAAAAAAGAGCGCCTGCAAGTAAAGGGCTGCTCCATCATCCCAAAAAGGATCTCCCTTATGTGCATCAGGTGGCGTTGCTGCATCCTGAATGTTACTGATCAGGCGAAGAATATCCGTCTCTTTCTCTACATACGCAAAAGGATTATATCGATCGGATTTCTCCGGATTGATCAGATCCAATACCTTGATTGTGACGCCTTGGCTTTTCAGATAGTTTCCTGTTTTTCGTAAAATATCACCTTTAATATCCAAAAAAACATTTGTCATCAATGCTCTTAAGGCATTCGGCATAAGGACTGATGTTGTTTTATAACTTCCACTGCCTCCGATCACCAGCATATTCAAATTTGAAACCACATCAAATCCAATGGCTATAGATTGACTGACATAAGTATTTCTGTCTGGATCCTTATCCCGAAGCGTTTTACTCAATGTCTTTACATCCCCCCAATCCTCGGAACCATCTTCGATCCCGAATTGATGGTTCCTGTAGAAATTCATAAAATAAGAAACGAACATCAACCACGCGAAAAAGCCAATCCCCATCCAGCCAATCGTCGCCTCATTCCAATAGGACTTGAGAGGGTGTGTGATGATATACCCCAAATAGTTCTGCCAATTGAGCAGATTGACCCCGTCCATTCCAAAAAGTCCGCCCATATAATATGCTCCCACCAGGAGCAGCACCAGCAATACGGCCAGAACGCCCCAGGGTAATTTCTTTTTTCTAACCATTTCGTCTCATCTCACTTTGCCTTTATTGGTACTTTCGGAATCTCATTTTGTTTCAATAATTCATCTTCCAAGCTTCCGAAATCATAGTCGCGACGGTCAAAATTATTAAAATTTTTGTTCTTGACAGCCGCAGTTACTTTCTTCTCTTCTTGCAGTTCTTTTTGATGCTCTTTTTTCACTTCTTTATCCACGCGATCAAAATACTTCTCGCAGAGCTTCTGCCCGGACATCTCTTTCGCCGGTGTCCCATCGATGTTTCTTAGATCTGCCAGACTGTTTTTTCCCAGAAACGCTCGGAAAGAGGTTCCATGATCAAAAACCTGTTCCTGCGGAAGAAGCAGCGTAAGCTCCGGAGCTAATTTTCCCTCTACCCATGTTCCTGGAACCCGACAATAAAAAAGATCATTTGCAATCGCTTCCCCCGTTTTATTAAAGTGTGAATTTTCAATCAGTGTCTCCTTATCAATACTGATTTCCCGATAAGCAGGATCCGAATGATATTTTTCATAATTTTTTTCCTGTTCCGTCAAACTTTTCTCAATCACTCCGGGAGATTTTCCCTCGTATTTTTCGTTGGCTTTCACATATTCTTCCGATGCTGTATTGACATAGGCTTCTTCCGTCAGATTTCCTGTCGATGTATAGTCGCTTAAATCCATTACTTTCAGCGCTTCCGTTTCTTCGCCCTGTTCCAGTTTTGTCTCCTGGAAACGCTCGTACCAAAATTGCACTTTCGGCATGTCACTATTCGCAATGACCAATTGGATTTCTCCGTCCCCTACATTCAGATCCGGAAGCACAGAAAAATTGATTTTCAGTTTTTCAAAATCTTCCCGGAAAAAATCCGGATTTTCCTCTACCGGAATACTGATGATGGTCGTTCTGGCATTCGTCAGATTATCCAGATCACGCCAGCTTTTTTCTCCCCCCTGCATTTGAGACATTAAATATCTGGAAAGCCATGAGTCAAACACTTCCTTATCGCCAGAATATACCGCCACCTGCACCATCCCGTCATTTTTATCCAGATCAGGCATCACCAAATGACGAATCCCCATTTCCTTTAATTCGTCGAATCTTCTACTTTCTTTTCCATTCAACATCTGTACGCGTTTTTCCGCCCGTTCTTTTCTTCCGTATATCACTGGTTCTCCATTGTTTCCGGACAGGATTTCTCCTGTCATTTCATTGAATAACCGATATTGTATTTTCCCATTTTCCGAAACTTCCTGCACGCTCCAAGGCGCATAGTTTTTTTCAGCTGGAATATTAATGATCTGATATTTTCCCTCGGTCGCCTTTAAAAATTCCTGATAATTTTTAAATTCTCCCTTTTCCAACATCCCCTCTTTTTCCATTCTTGCAAGATAAGTGAACAAAAAAATAACGCCTACGGCTGTTAATTTAAAAAATGGATCCATCAGCATCGTTGCGCGTTGAACACTCAATATGATTTTTTCTGCATCATGATTTGACATCGCATTTCCTCCTCTATAACCTCATGCTATGTTCTTTCTGGATGTGTCCTATCTTAGATTCTGCTTTGTCTGCCGGATTGACAGGTGCACCCATTTTCTGTATAATACAATTGAAAGCAGGAGCAGGGTGGTCTTGCCGGAATTGTACCGGCAATAACGCAAGTTCCTCGCTTTTTTCTTTATCCAGATAAATCAACTTTTTACTTTCAATCAATCGATCTACAAATCCCTCATAATTTTCCCTCCCATAAACGCTTGTGATAAAATTAGAAGAGACCGTTTCCAGTTGATAAAATGCGGAACCATCCGGTACCATAGAGACAATGATCGGATTTCCGACATTATCTTTGTATCCAAGTGAAATCACCAAAGAATCTTCCCTTGTTATGGATTCCGCAATCAGGATTGGATGTTCCAACGTCTCCGGCAGCCGCTTGATCTGCTCGATCGTTAAGCCATGATATTCCGGATGCCGATCATCTTTTTCCCGAAGACAGTCTCTCAAATGCCGCTGGGTGATATGCATTGGCAGTGGTTTACATCCAGCTTTTTGTAAAATACCAGGTGTCTCACCTACCTGCAATGCAGTTCGTTGTGACAGTTCTCCTTTGAGACAGGACTCCACCTGTTCACCAAATTCCAAATATTTTCTGCATCGCGCTGCATACGCTTCCCTTTCTGCAGTGTTCTGCCTTTTTAACATACTTTCGTTTCTTCCAATCGATTGTTCATACTTCCGGATCAAATTCGAGGCACTGTCTGGCTTCTGATCACGTTCCCTGCGCTCAAGATGTGCATGTTCCGGCTGCGTCATCTGCAATGGGATTTTATTTTGACGGATAAACTCCTGAAAGTACTGTGTATCTTCCCGTATTTCATCCAAACGCCCACGGATTTCCAACAGCATCGCCGCAATTTCTTCCGAAGATTTCTTCGGTGCGATCTGTCCATGTACCAACTCTTGTTCCAAAACCCGACACGCATTACAGATCATCTGCAATGTTAGTTTGTCCGGATAAATATGCCCTTCTTCAATCGCCTGATACTCCCCTTCAGAAACAAGCGCAATATCCGCCATCTGTTCTCTTGTATAGCCACGTTCTGACCGCAAGATCTGTAACGTTTCTCCTATGGCTGCATGACCTTTCTTCCCATAGGCAATCCGCCGTGCGATCTGCTCCATCTCTTTACGGTCTCCCTGTTGAATTTCTTGTCCCTGAAAACGTAAGAGATACTCTGTGCCTTGTTTTTCGATGTCCCATGGGGCTTCAAAGAGTGCCTGAACCTCCATCTCCTCTGTATCCGGTTCTTTCACTGTTTTTTCTTCCATGATTTTCGTTTCCTCAATTTCCATGGATGCTGCCTCTGTTTTTTCATATTCTTTTTGTTCTACTAGACCTGCATGGTACTCCATGTATGCCGTCGTTTTTTCTGCCAGGCTGATTGCCCGGATCAGGGTATCCGGTTTATTGCGGATTGCCCGGATCCAAGACTGTACATATGCCTTATGGTTTTCAATATGGAAATCCGTCTGTGGAATCTGCAGCTCCGCCGCCATAAAGCAGGAACTCATTTCTGCCACCAATTCTTCAAAGGCATATTCCGGACTTTGAAACGGATGTCCCATATCCCGGTCGAGCCGGCTCTTATTTCCCGTAGCATGCGCCAGTTCATGCAGCGCAGTTACATTGTATACATAATCCGAGTGGAAGTACTCTTTTTCAGGCAAATGGATCTGGTCTTCCGTCAGATTATAATAGGCCGCATTTCCTCCATCATTCTTAATTGGCACTCCCATGCTTTTTGACAATCTTTCAATGATTTCATCTTCCACAATGTCTCTTTTCTCTACTTCTGGTTTGGAAAGTTCCGGAATTCCTTCGATAAGATCCCCATTGAAAACTGTGCTGTAAGCTACCCGAAGCTGATATGCTTTTTCCGGATCTTCCTGCTCCATTCGAAATGTTTCCCAGGAAATCGCTTTCTTCTCCTTTGGATCGTAAGGATACCAATACTCTACTTTTACACCTTGCCCCTTTGCCTCTTTCAAATGCCATCCTTGTTTTTTGATCTGCTGGAATGTTGCCCAGCGCGGATCCTGATACTTGCGCTGAATACGGATCAAACTTAAAAAGAAACGGTTGATCCCTCGATACCGTTTCCCCGTGGTCGCATTTTCCGGAGATTGCCAGTCCGCTACGTCATCCCATCCCTTTTTCCAGTCCAATGCTTTTTCTTCCAGTATATTGGCAAAAATCTCTGCTAAATTCTGCCTATATTCTTTCGTCTTCTCCGTCATGTTCTTCCTCCTCCCGATCGTTTTGCAATTCCTCAACTGTCACCGTCTCTTCGTCTATAAATATAAGCATTCTGGTGCCTCCTTATTTTTCTGAAAACTGCTCATATGTTTCTAACACTGCCTGTTGGATTTTTTCCTGCATCGCTTTGGATGTTCCGTAAACAATATCGTGATACCCTTTTTCATTCCGATATTGAGGCATATTAATAAACACCCCTTTTTCACTTCTTTTAATTGTGATTCCATGAATCGTAAGCCCACATACTTTCACCGTAGCCATCCCACAAATATAGGCTTTCGCTGTTTGATATCTTTTCGTCGTCAAGATCGGCGTCACTTCCACAGATTCAATTTCCGGAAGGACAACATCTTTTGTGATTTCCTGCTTGATTGCTTTCCCTTCCATAATCTCATCCCGAAGCTGCCGATCGGGACGGATCACATTCTCCCAACCATATTTTCCTTCGCGTCGTGGAAAACTCAAAAAACTTTTTTCCACCCCGTCTTTGTCCATATAAGACCGCATCTGAATTCCAAATCGGATACATTGGTCTACGGTCACCGTCCCATATGCCAAAATTTCTTCTTCATTTGTCAAATGGATCCGCACATCA
>ENA-OPTX01001157-OPTX01001157.1-human-gut-metagenome-genome-assembly--contig:-NODE-1157-length-10124-cov-3.291489_pt1 | contig 10124 bp, 9 predicted proteins | sample MGYA00241465_ERZ501922 | MGnify/ENA primary metagenome ERZ501922 (study PRJEB25962, sample SAMEA2042399) | human gut metagenome | biome: human gut; feature: human-associated habitat; material: faeces...
AAGATTTGATTGAAAGAATAAACAAAGGAGAAGAAAAAGCTTTTGTGGCCCAGGCCCTGGAGGTGGTACAGTCCCTGGAGCCCGCCGGCGTGGGGGCCCGGGATCTGGCCGAGTGCCTCAAGCTCCAGCTCGTGCGCCGCACGCCGGTGAACGAGCTGGCGGTACGTATTGTGGAGCGCCACCTGGACGCCCTGTCCAAGAGCCGCTACGGCCTCATTGCCCGGGAATTGAAAGCCAGTCCCGAGGAGGTGCGTGCCGCCTGCGACGTGATCCGCTCCCTCAACCCCCGCCCCGGAACCGGCTTCGCCGCCCGGGAGAATCTAACCTACATCAACCCCGACATCATCGTGGTCAGCTTCCCCGACCACTTCGAGCTGCTGACCAATGACTATTACTTCCCCACCCTCAACATCAGCGGATACTACACCCGCCTAATGAAGGAGAGTGACGACAGCCAGGTGAAGGACTATCTGACCGGCAAGGTGCGCCAGGCCAAGTGGATGGTCAAGGCCATCGAGCAGCGCCGCTCCACCCTCATGGCGTGCGCTGAGTGTATTCTGGAATTCCAGGAGTCCTTTTTCCGCAAGGGGCCCGGCCACCTGGTTCCCCTGTCCCTGGCCGACGTGGCCGAGCGCATCGGCGTCCACGAGTCCACAGTGAGCCGGGCGGTGAAGGAGAAGTATATCCAGTGCTCCATGGGCGTCTATCCCCTGAGCTACTTTTTCTCCCGCAGCCTGGGCCCCGCCGCCGGCGACGAGGCCGCCTCCCCCGACGCGGCCAAGGCGCTGCTGAAGAAGCTTATCGCCGGGGAGGACAAGAAAAAGCCCCTGTCCGACCAAAAGCTCTGTGAGCTCATGTCCGCCCAGGGCTGCTCCCTCTCCCGCCGCACCGTGGCCAAGTACCGGGACGAGCTGCACATCCCCAGCACCGCCGGCCGCAAGCAATATGAAACGTCAGGAGCCTTCTGAGCGATGAACTTTAAAGCTGTCTTTTTTGATTTCGACTACACCCTGGCCGACGGCACCGAGGCCATTGTGGCCGGGTTCCGGTACGCCTTTGGGCGGATGGGCCTGCCCGAGCCCACGGAGGAAGCCATCCGCCCCACCATCGGCATGGTTCTGGAGGACGAGTTCACCTTTCTCTCCGGCGAGGCCGACCCCGCCCGCCGGGCAGAGTTCCGGCAGCTTTACACCGAGAAGGCCGGCCCCATGCATATGTCCGTCACCCGGCTGTTTCCCGGTGCGCTGGAGCTGCTCACCGCCCTGAAGCGCCGTGGTATTCCCACCGGCATTGTCAGCACCAAGAAGACCGCCACCATCCGCGACGTAGCGGAGGCCAGGGGCATTACTCCCCTGCTGTCCTCCATTCTGGGCGGCGACCAGGTTTCCGCCCCCAAGCCGGACCCGGAGGGACTCTTGGCCTCCCTCACCGCCCTGGGGCTGGAACCCCACGAGGTTCTGTTCTGCGGCGACACCGTCATCGACGGGGAGGCCGCCCGGCGGGCTGGCACTCACTTCTGCGCGGTGCTCAACGGCACCACCACCTTTGAGGAATTCCAGACCAGACGCATCCCCTGCGACCACGTGGCCGGGGATCTCTGGGATCTCAAGCAGTGGCTAGGCCTCAACTGAATCAAATGTCCCCGCCGCAAAGCGGCCGCCCGACGGGCGGCCGCTTTTTTGGTATCCATTTTTGTAAAGCCGGGAATCCTATGAGGGAGAGCGGCTTTACACACTCTTTACAATCCGTTGAAGGACAACTTTACAATCCGTCTGTATACTGATAACCGTTCCCGAAGGCAACCAAAACGATGCATGATTGGAGAATGAATGTCATGAAAAAGAGAACCCTTGCTCTGATGCTCTCCGCCGCCCTGTGCGTCGGCCTGCTGGCCGGCTGCGGCAGCGGCAATAACGATTCCGCCAATACTCCCGCCGCCGGCGGCAGCGAGACCCCCTCGCAGGAATCCACCGCAGCCCTGAGCGGCACCGTCAACACCAACGGCTCCACCTCCATGGAGAGCGTGATGGGCTACCTGACCGAGGGCTTTAAGGAGGTGCAGCCCGGCATCACGGTGAACTACACCGGCTCCGGTTCCAGCGCCGGCGTCACCGGCGCCCAGGACGGCACCTGCGACATCGGCCTGGCCTCCCGCGACCTGAAGGATGACGAAACCGGCGTCAAGGCCATCACCGTGGCCAAGGACGGCATCGCCATCATCGTCAACCCCAACAACCCCGTGGCCGACCTCAGCGTGGAGCAGATCGCCCAGCTCGCCACCGGCGAGATCACCAACTGGGCCGACGTGGGCGGCACTGACGGCCAGGTGGTCTTCATGGGCCGTGAGGCCGGCTCCGGCACCCGCGACGGCTTCGAGTCCATCACCGGCACCAAGGACACCTGCAAGTACCAGAATGAGCTGACCTCCACCGGCGAGGTGATCGCCGCCGTGGCCTCCAACCCCAACGCCATCGGCTACGCCTCCCTGTCCGCCGTGGACGAGACCGTGAAGGCCATCACCGTGGGCGGCGTGGAACCCACGGAGGAGACCGTTCTGGACGGCAGCTACGCCATCCAGCGCAACTTCAACTTCATCGTCAGTGACAGCACCCCGCTCTCCGAGGCTGCCCAGGCGTTCGTGGACTTCGCCACCTCCGCCGATGCCTCCGACCTGATCGCCGGCGCCGGCGCTGTGCCGGTAGCCGAGTAATCCGTCCCTCTCTTCCGGATCGCCCCCTCGAGCCCGAGGGGGCATTCGGCATGATTACACCATTACGAAAGGCCGGTTATTTGCCATGAAACAGAAGCTCCGACCGCTGGAAGTCTTTATGAACCTCCTGTTTTTTGTCTGCGGTCTGATCGCGGTCGTCTTTGTCCTCTTCATCAGTATCTACCTGATCGTGTCCGGCCTGCCCGCCATCCGCGAGATCGGGCTGGTGGACTTCCTCTTCGGCACTGAGTGGGCCTCCACCGCCGCCGAGCCCAAATTCGGCATACTGCCCTTCATCCTTACCTCCATCTACGGCACCGCTGGGGCCATTGTCCTGGGCGTACCGGTGGGCTTCATGACCGCAGTGTTCCTGGCCAAGGTAGCGCCTCCCCGTCTGGCCAGCCTGGTGCGCCCGGCAGTGGATCTGCTGGCGGGCATCCCTTCAGTGGTGTACGGTCTCATCGGCATGATGGTTCTGGTGCCTGCGGTGCGGGTGGCCTTCCACCTGCCCGACGGCGCCAGCCTGTTCTGCGCCATTCTGGTGCTGGCCGTCATGATTCTGCCCTCCATCATCTCCGTATCCGAGACTGCCCTCAAGGCGGTGCCCAAGGAGTACGAGGAGGCCTCGCTGGCCCTGGGCGCCACCCATATCGAGACCGTGTTCCGGGTGAGCGTCCCGGCCGCCTCCAGTGGCATCGCCGCCTCTATCGTGCTGGGCATCGGCCGGGCCATCGGCGAAGCCATGGCGGTCATCATGGTGGCGGGCAATGTGGCCAACATGCCCGGTCTCTTCCAGTCCGTCCGCTTCCTCACCACCGCCGTGTCCAGCGAGATGGCCTACGCCTCCGGCCTGCAACGGCAGGCCCTGTTCTCCATCGCCCTGGTTCTCTTTCTCTTCATCATGCTCATCAATATTGTTCTCAATACGCTTCTCAAGCGGAAGAAGGGGTGATATACTGATATGGAAATGAAGCCTCTTTCCGGCCGGCGCAGAGCCTATGACCGGATTCTCCGCTTTCTCCTCTACTTCTGCGCCGCCCTGACCTGCGCCCTGCTGCTCTTCATCATCGGCTATATCTTCTTCAAGGGCCTGCCCCATGTCACCTGGCAGTTCCTCAGCACCCAGCCCAGCTTCATCAAGGACACCATCGGCATCCTGCCCAATATCCTCAACACAGTCTATCTCGTGGGGGTCACCCTGATCATCACCCTGCCCCTGGGGGTCGGCGCGGCCATCTACCTCACCGAGTACGCCCGCAACCGCCGCCTGGTGGCCGCCATCGAGTTTGCCACCGAGACCCTCACCGGCATCCCCTCCATCATCTTCGGCCTGGTGGGCATGCTCTTTTTCTGCCAGCTTCTGGGGCTTCAGGCTTCCCTGCTGGCCGGCTCGCTGACTCTGGTGATCGTCACCATCCCAACCATCATCCGCACCACCCAGGAGTCCCTCAAGACCGTCCCTCAGTCCTTCCGGGAGGCGGCCCTGGGCTTGGGCGCGGGCAAGTGGCATATGATTCGCACCGTGGTGCTCCCCTCCTCAGTGGACGGCATCGTGACGGGCTGTATTCTGGCCATCGGCCGCATTGTGGGCGAGTCGGCCGCCCTGCTCTTTACTGCGGGCATGGGCATGAGCCTGAACAACTTTTTCGGCTCGGTGGGCAACTTCATCCACTCCTCCGGCGCCTCCCTCACCGTGGCCCTGTATGTGTACGCCCGTGAGCGGGCTGAGTTCGACGTTGCCTTTGCCATCGCGGCCATTCTGATGCTGCTCACCCTGGTCATCAACCTCAGCGCCAAGCTGGTGGGCAGAACATTAAAGAAAAAATAAGGAGCCCTTACCATGGACGAAAACATCATCCTCTCCGCCAAGGGCCTTGACCTCTGGTACGGCCCCACCCAGGCCCTGAAGGGCGTGAGCATGGATATCCCCGAAAAGCAGGTGACCGCCCTCATCGGCCCCTCCGGCTGCGGCAAGTCTACCTTTCTCAAGACACTGGACCGCATGAACGACCTGGTGCCCGGCATCAAGATCACCGGCTCGGTGCAGTACCGGGGGCAGGAGATCTATGCCCCCAATGTGGACGTAACCTGGCTGCGCAAGCAGATCGGCATGGTGTTCCAGAAGCCCAACCCCTTCCCCATGTCCATCTATGACAACGTGGCCTACGGTCCCCGCACCCACGGCATCAAGAGCAAGAGCAGGCTGGACGACATCGTGGAGAAGTCCCTTCAGGGCGCGGCCATCTGGGACGAGGTAAAGGACCGCCTCAAGAAGTCGGCCCTGGGCCTGTCCGGCGGCCAGCAGCAGCGGCTGTGCATCGCCCGCGCCCTGGCCGTGGAGCCCGACATCCTGCTGATGGATGAGGCTACCTCCGCCCTGGACCCCATCTCCACCTCCAAAATCGAGGATCTGATTGCCGATCTGAAGCAGAACTATACCATTGTTATCGTCACCCACAATATGCAGCAGGCCACCCGCGTGTCCGACAAGTGCGCCTTTTTCCTGCTGGGCCAGCTCATTGAGTTTGGGGACACTACCCAGCTCTTCTCCATGCCCAGGGACAAGCGCACCGAGGATTACATCACCGGGCGGTTTGGTTAAAAAGGAGGCCCCATGAGAAAGACCTTTGACGCGGAGCTCCAGGAGCTCAACTATGAAATGATCGACATGGCGGCGGCGGCAGAGGACGCCATCGACGTGGTCACCGAGTCCCTGGCCTCCGGCGACGACGCGGCGGCCAAGTCCGCCGTGGAGATGACCCGCAGCATGGACCAGATGGAGCGGGACATTGAGAACCGCTGCCTGCGCCTGCTCCTCCAGCAGCAGCCCGTGGCCCGGGATCTGCGCACCATCTCGGCGGCCATGAAAATGGTCACCGATCTACAGCGCATCGGCGACCAGTGCGCCAACATCGCCGAGATCTCCCTGCTGCTCAAGGAGCAGAAGCAGACCCGCACCCTGGCCGACATCCGCACCATGAGCCAGAAGGCCGGCGTGATGGTCAAACGCTCCATCTTCGCCTACGTCAACCGGGACACCGAGGCCGCCCAGGCTGTCATTGCCCTGGACGACGAGGTGGACGCCCTCTTCCGCACCATCAAGGGGGAGCTGGTGGAGCTCATTGCAGGCAACCGGGACGAGGCCGACCAGGCCATCGACCTCATCATTATCGCCAAGTACTTGGAGCGCATCGCGGATCACGCGGTGAACATCGCCCAGTGGGCCATCTTCTGTGTGACCGGCGAAATTCTCGGGTAAGGAGGTGTCCCCATGTCCAAGGCCATTGCGGTCGTGGAGGACGACGAGAGTATCCGTGAGATGCTCCGCTATTATTTTCAATCGGTGGGCTACGCCGTCCGGGCCTACGAGTCCGGCGAGGCCCTCTTTGCCGGCGAGGAGGGCCTCGGCCTGCCCGCCCTTTACATCCTGGACATCATGCTCCCCGGCATAGACGGGCTGGAGATTCTCCGCCGCCTGCGGGATGGGCGGGACACCGCCGACGTACCCGTGATCATGCTCACCGCCCGCTCCGCCGAGATGGACCGGGTGGCCGGCCTGGAAAACGGCGCCGACGACTATGTGGTGAAGCCCTTCGGCATCATGGAGCTCCAAGCCCGGGTCAAGGCGGTGCTCCGCCGCACCGAGCGCCGGGGCGACCGGGTACTCACCTGGGGGGACGTGGAACTGGACCCCGCCGCCCGGGAGGTACACAAGGCCGGAAAGCCGGTGGAGCTGACCTACAAGGAGTTTGAGCTGCTCAAGCTCCTGTTTTCCCGCCGGGGCGTGGCCCTCACCCGGGACGAGATTCTCCAGGCCGTCTGGGACTACGACTACACCGGCGAGACCCGCACCGTGGATATGCACGTCAAGGCCCTGCGCCAAAAGCTGGGCGAGGACATCATCACCACAGTCCGGGGCGTGGGATATAAAATGGTCTGACGGCCTCCAGGGGGATTGCATCCCCCAATACTCGGCCGCCGCGCCGGCCGGGCGGCGGCGGAGTGGGCAACTGTGTCCTCCGGCGAAGTACCCGCAAGGGGCACACCATATCCGTAAGGCAGCAAAGCCGCCAACGGCTATGCAGTAAATTCGCCTTCGGACGTTCTGATTTCTTTTCACCCGCGGGGCGGGGGAAACACTGCGAAGCGGCCCCGCAGGAAACACCCGATTGGGAGGTCTGACCAGTGAAAAAACGCATCATCGGCGCCACACTCATCACCGTGGTGTGCGCCCTGCTCATATCCAACCTAGTGGGCGTGCTCCTGTTCCGCAGCCGGGAGATGGACGCCGCCCGCAACACTCTTCAGGAGCTGCTGGTGCTGATGGACGCTCAGAGCGCCATCACCGATCCCGACGGCCTGGCCCAGCAGTTCCACGCCGCCGCGCCGGACAAGCGGCTGACCATCATCGACACCGACGGCACCGTTCTGGCTGACACCGAGGCCAACCCCCAGACGCTGGAGGACCACAACAGCCGCCCCGAGGTGGAGCAGGCCGCCGCCACCGGCTGGGGCGAGGCGGTGCGCCACTCCGAAACCCTGGGCACCTCCATGCTCTACGTGTCCAAGCGCTTTGCCGACGGCATGGTGGGCCGGGCCTCCATGCCCCTGTCCTCCATCGACAGCCTAGTGTGGAACGGCGTATGGGGTTTCCTCATCGCCTCGGCGGCCGGACTGCTGCTGGCCCTGATTCTGGCCCGCCGCACCGCCAACCGGGTGGTGGCCCCACTCAGCGCCGTGGGCAGCGCCCTCCAGAGCGTGCTGGACGGCACCCGCGCCTCCGGGCTGGAGGACTACCAGGCCGACGACGAGCTGCGCCCCATCCTGCGCTACATTGACAAGCTGATGGAGCGCCTGGGCGGCTATATCCAGTCCATCACCGCAGAGCGGGACAAGGTGGGCCTCATCCTGGACTGCATGGACGAGGGGCTGATCCTGCTGGACGAGGCGGGCAACGTGCTGGCCATCAACCGGGCGGCCCGCACCCTGTTTGGCTTTCCCGAGGGGGAGGAGGACGACGGCGCCCTGCTCCTCACCCGCAGCCGCCGCCTGCGGGAGGCCATTCAGGAATCCCGCGTCCGCCACTCCTCCGTGGTGCTGGACGTGGATGCCCTCACCGAGGACGCCCAGAGCCTGCGCCTGTTTATCTCCCCCGTCTCCGGCCGCCAGTATGAGGGGCAGGCCGTGGGCACGTCCATCCTCATCTCCGATGTCACCGAGCTCAAAAAGGCCGAGGGCATCCGCAGCGAGTTCACCGCCAACGTCTCCCACGAGCTCAAGACCCCCCTCACCTCCATCAAGGGCTTCACCGACATGCTGGCCTCCGGCATGGTGGCCTCTCCCGAGGATCAGAAGCGCTTCATCACAATGATCGGCGTGGAGGTGGACCGGCTTATCGACCTCATCAACGACATTCTCAAGCTCTCTGAGCTGGAGTCGGTCACCATCCCCCAGAGCGAGGAGCGCTCCGACGTGCTCGTGGGAGAAACGGCCAAGAATCTCTCGGAACGTTTCGGTAAAATCCTGCAACAACGGCAGTCGCTCTCCATCAACCGGCAAGATACCTCGACTTCCATCAACACGCAGATGGATGCGCTCATTCCGCCGAGCAAGATTTCCGGTCTGACGCAGGGAATGTTTGTCGGTTCGGTGTCCGACAACTTCAACGAACGTATCGAACAGAAAATTTTTCACTGCGAGATTGTGGTGGATGCCGAGAAGGTGAAGCGGGAGGAACGTGCCTACAAGAAAATTCCGGTCATTACCGATTTCACGGACGAGGACGGCAACGACCGCATGAAAGAAACGGTGCAGGCGAACTACCGGCGTATCAAGGAAGAGGTGAAGCAGATTGTGCAGGAGGAACTGGAGCGCATCGCGGGCGATGATAACCTGAAATATCTGTTGCAGCAGAAGTAAATAAAAAAATGAAGAAAGGCTTACCATAAACCTTTCTTCATTTTTTTAGAACTTAAGCATTATCCATACTTACTAAGATTCCGTTTTCCAAAATTTTTTGCAATGGAATTTTCTTTAAGATTTCTTGATAAGTGCTATAGAAGTCATTATCAAGTCCTATATAAACAATATTGTCATGTAATTCTTCTATAACACTAATATGTGAATGCAATTTGCACTTTTTATCAGAACAATCTGATACGATACTTTTAATTCGTTCCAACTTATTTAATAAATCATCATATTGAGATAACCCTTTTGTAGTTGGTTGTATTTGATAATTAGTTTTCTTTGCCGGTTGTATATTATGTTCAGGATCTAATAATACTATGTGAAATATAGAAGAATCCCGATCAAAATAACCTACAATACGCCCCGTACTTTTTGTTATCGAAAATTGCATTATTGGAAAATCTGTCTCATTGTCCAATATTTCTTTTGGTAGCCAATCTAAATCTTTTCGTTGAATAGGAATGTTTTTAGCACTCCAATCTATTGGATGACATCTTAATGCAATACTACCTCTATTTTCTTCTAATACTTCTTGCGGTGTCATAGTACCCAAAGCACCTAATCTTTCAAGAAGCCCAATATGCCATCCCTTAGAACACTCTCCAATCTGAAAATTAGGTATCTGCTTAAAGTAAGAGAAGGAAAAAGTTATCTTCCTTCTCTTTAACTCATTTTCTTGTTCTTTGGTAACTAATGATTTGTTTCCGTATTTAGGAGAATCTGAATTAAGATTTAATAGTTTCCCATTTTTTCCCATAATACTCAATCATTAGTTCTGGAGTAATAACCTTGTCACAACGCTCATTTACATTTAAATCTCCACGTGTTTCAATCCAAGGCATCTCATTGTGGGACAATCGTTCTAATTCAGCACCGCTATATTTAAGATAATTCTCCAATATAAAGTCAATGAATTCAGCGTCTTCTGATGATAAACTCACATTGTGATTCATGCAATCATCAATATTGATTTCTGAATAGAGATATTTTGTAGAATTAAATCGATTGTAGATTTCTCGATTTACCGGACCATGAATCCATGCTTCAAACTCGCCGTCAAACATAGGTTTTTTATTGATACCATAAGACCATGCTTGAACATAATACAATAACTTCTGCAACTTTAAATTTATTAAAGACGCAAATCTATCTTCCGATTTTACTCGTAAGATAATGTAGTCTGTTATATCGTGTATTGAGTTCATCTGAATTATGACTATATCAATTTCAATGCAAAGTTAATATCTTTTTCTAATATAACAAAATAATGAATTGAATTGATGTGATTTATTCTAATGAATTTGTTTTTTATCTCCTCATACGATCCAACTCATCATCGCGCAGCATCCTCTCGTTCAATTTCTCCTGCATTCTGTCAAGGAAGTAGGTGCGGCTTTCGTTCTTCCGGCGTTTGATATCGGTGTAGAAACGGTAGCAGTCCTTC
>ENA-OPTX01001167-OPTX01001167.1-human-gut-metagenome-genome-assembly--contig:-NODE-1167-length-10032-cov-3.244262_pt1 | contig 10032 bp, 8 predicted proteins | sample MGYA00241465_ERZ501922 | MGnify/ENA primary metagenome ERZ501922 (study PRJEB25962, sample SAMEA2042399) | human gut metagenome | biome: human gut; feature: human-associated habitat; material: faeces...
AGGCCCAGCTCCTTGAGGGTGATGGAGCCGCCGTGCCCCACCGTTTTGCCGTCCAGCCTGCGGTCCAGGTAGTCCGCGGCCTCCGCCGCCGTGTCGAAGCAGGTCACATCGAAGCCGTGGGCCTCCAGATTTTTGCGTACCTTCTCAAAACCGGGCATAAACAGGTCTCCTTTCCAGCGTAAAATGACAGAGCACAGGGGGTTATCCGCCTGCGGGCAAAAAAGCAGGGCATATGCAGGACGGGGGGTGTCCAGGGGCGCGTTCTCCCGCCCCTGGACAGCTCAGAGATCGTTGTGCTTATACTCCCGGAAGCCGTCGCCCAGGATCTCGTGGGCCTCGCACACGATCAGGAAGGCGTTGGGGTCGATGCTCTTGACGGTCTGCTTGAGGGCCACGATCTGCTTCTGCTTGAAGGCCACCAGCAGCACCTTCTTGTCCTCCCCGGACCAGCCGCCCTCGCCGTGGAGAAGGGTGACGCCCCGGTCCATATCGTGAATAATGGCGTGGGAAATCTGGTCGTAGGCGTCGCTGATGATATAGGCCACCTTGGCGTTGTCCATGCCGTAGAGCACCTGGTCCATGACGAAGGAGGAGATATACAGGGCCACCACGCCGTAGAGGGCGCTGTAGATGTTGCGGAAGGCGACGGCCACCGCCACAATGACCAGCAGATCCACCGCCAGAAGCAGCCGCCCCATGGGCAGCCAGGCCAGCTTCAGCTTGAGCAGGCGGGCAATGAGATCGGTGCCGCCGGTGGTGGCGCCCTGGAGAAACACCACGCCCAGGGAGCCGCCCATGATCACGCCCCCGAAGATGCACCCCAGAATGGGCTCCATAGGCTCAAAGGTGTGAAGCATGTGGAGAATATCGATGAAAATGGAGGAGATGAACATGGAGTAAAGGGAGGACACCAGCAGGTGCCCGCCCAGCAGCTTCCACCCCAGCAGGAACAGGGGGATGTTCAGGATGATGACCACGGTGCCGATGGGGGCCCAGGGGAGGATGTGGTTGATGATCTGGCCCACGCCGGTGATGCCGCCGAAGCCGATCTGGTTGGGCTCGTAGCACCAGTTGAAGCCCACGGCGTACACCGCGGACGCCAGGGTGATCCACAGATAGGGGAGGACATACTGCTTTGCGACACGATTCATAGCCGATACCTTCTTTATCTTATTCCAGTAACGTCATCTGCTCCTCGGCCCGGTCCTCCGGCCGGAGCAGCATGCCTGCGATGGGCAGGGAGCGGGCCCGGTAGCGGGCGGCGTTGACGATGGTGGTGTCCGCCAGGGGGCGGGCGTCGGCCACCTTGTACTTGGGCTTGAGGGTCATGACGTTGACCCCCTGGGTGGAGCGGGTGGTCTTGGGGGTGAGGGCGGCGGTGTGGAAGACCACCACCCGGCCCTCGGTGGAGGGCACCGCCATCTCCGTGTCCTCTGTCAGCAGACAGGCCGCCGCCAGGGGGGACTTGTCGGAGTAAGCGCCCGTGAGCTTCTTGCGCCGGGTCTGGGTCTGATAGGCCGACAGGGCCACCCGGGCCACCTTGCCGTTTTCAAAGAAGAACAGCAGGTGGCCGGAGTAGTCGGCGGTGACACAGGCCCACACGAAGCCCTCGCCGGGATCCATGCCCAGCTTGGTGGGCAAAAAGTCGCCCAGCAGGCTGGCCTTGGAGTCGTCGAAGTCACTCAGGCGGGCCTTGTAGCACTGCTGCCGGTCGGTAAAGACCAGCAGCTCGTCCCGGTTGGAGGCCTCCCACTGGAGCCAGGGGCCGTCCCCCTCCTTGTACTTCTGCTCCCCGCTCATGCGCAGGGACTGGGGGGTGATCTTCTTGAAGTAGCCCTCCCAGGAGCAGAACACGTGCACCGGGTAGTCCGGGGTCTCGTCCTCCGCGTCCTCCGCGGCGGCGGTCTGGTACTCATAGACGATCTCCGTCCGCCGGGGGACGGCGTACTTCTTCTGCACCGCCTGGAGCTCGGCCACGATGAGCTTTTTGATGCGGCCGGGGTTGTTCACGATGTCCTGGAGGTCGGCGATCTCCTCCTCCAGCCCGGCCACCTCCTCAATGCGCTTGAGGATGTACTCCTTGTTGATGTTGCGCAGCTTGATGTCGGCCACGTACTCGGCCTGCACGTCGTCGATGCCGAAGCCGATCATCAGGTTGGGCACCACCTGGTCGTCCTCCTCGGTCTCCCGGATGATTTTGATGGCCCGGTCGATGTCCAGCAGGATCTTTTTCAGGCCGCGGAGCAGGTGCAGCTTGTCCTGCTTCTTCTTCATCACGAAGTAGGTGCGCCGCCGCACCCCCTCCATGCGCCAGCCCGTCCACTCGTCCAGAATCTCCCGCACCCCCATCACCCGGGGCATGCCCGCGATGAGGATGTTGAAGTTGCAGGAGAAGGAGTCCTGGAGGGTGGTGGAGCGGAAGAGCTTGGCCATCAGCTTGTCCGGATCGGTCCCCCGCTTGAGGTCGATGGTGATCTTGAGGCCGTTCAGATCGGTCTCGTCGCGCATGTCGGCGATCTCCCGGATCTTGCCCCCCTTCACCAGCTCGGCCACCTTGTCCATGATGGCCTCCACCGTGGTGGTGTAGGGGATCTCGTAGATCTCGATGAGGTTTTCGCCCTTGAGGTAGCGCCACTTGGCCCGCACCTGGAAGGAGCCGCGGCCCGTCTCATAGATCTGCCGAAGGGCCCCCTCGTCGTAGAGCAGCTCGCCGCCGGTGGGGAAGTCGGGGGCCTTCAGGTGATCCAGAAGGTTCACCTGGGGGTTCTTCAGAAAGGCCACCGTGGCGTCGCACACCTCGCCCAGGTTGAAGCCGCACAGGTTGGAGGCCATGCCCACGGCGATGCCCTGGTTGGCGCTCACCAGCACGTTGGGGAAGGTGGTGGGCAGCAGGGTGGGCTCCTGCATGGAGCCGTCGTAGTTGTCCACAAAGTCCACCGTGTCCTGGTCGATGTCGCGGAACAGCTCGGCGCAGATGGGGTCCAGCCGCACCTCGGTGTACCGGCTGGCCGCCCAGGCCATGTCCCGGGAGTACACCTTGCCGAAGTTGCCCTTGGAGTCCACAAAAGGCGTCAGCAGGGCGCCGTAGCCCCGGGAGAGGCGCACCATGGTGTCGTAGATGGCCGCGTCGCCGTGGGGGTTGAGCTTCATGGTCTGGCCCACCACGTTGGCGCTCTTGGTGCGGGCGCCCCCCAGCAGGTGCATCTGGTACATGGTGTACAGCAGCTTGCGGTGGGAGGGCTTGAACCCGTCGATCTCCGGGATGGCCCGGGAGACGATGACGCTCATGGCGTAGGGCATGTAGTTGATCTCCAGCGTCTCGGTGATGGGCTGTTCCAGCACCTCGGGCCGCAGGCCCATGACGTTGGGGTTGATTACCTTCTTTGCCCCCTCCTCGGGGGCCTTCTTTTTGGGCATTGGTATCAGTCCTTATTCAGAATCCAGTTCAGAGGATTGTTGGCGATAGATTGGCGGGTTTCGGCCGGATCGGCGTCATTTCGGATGATAGGGCCGTAATAGCCGGACTGCCACAGGCATTTCCGGTCGCTCCCGCGACTGACCGCGGCCTTGAACTGCTGCACGGCCCGGGAAAGGGGCTGCTTGGAACGGTCAGCCGCCCTATATAGCGGCCGTATGCCCGGTCAGGAGATGTCCGCCAGCTCCAGATACTTGTAGCCGTTCTCCGCGATGTGGTCTTTTCTGCCCTGGAGGTTGTCCCCCAGCAGCAGGTCGAAGACGGCGGCGGTGCGCTCCACGTCCTCGGGCATGACCTTGATGAGCCGCCGTGTCTCCGGGTTCATGGTGGTGAGCCACATCATGTCCGGCTCGTTCTCGCCCAGGCCCTTGGAGCGGTTGATGGAGCACTTCCTGCCCGCCAGCTCGCCGCTCACGATCTCGTTCTTCTCCGCGTCGGAGTAGGCAAACCAGGTCTTGTCCTTGTAGGTGATCTCATACAGGGGGGACTCGGCGATATACACGTACCCCCGCTGGATGAGGGTGGGGGTGAGGCGGTAGAGCATGGTGAGAATCAGAGTGCGGATCTGGAAGCCGTCCACGTCGGCATCGGTGCAGATGACCACCTTGTTCCACCGCAGGTTCATCAGATCGAAGGCGGCCATGTCCTTGGCGTGCTTGTCGTGCACCTCCACGCCGCAGCCCAGCACCTTCAGAAGGTCGGTGATGATCTCGCTCTTGAAGATCTTGGCGTAGTCGGCCTTCAGGCAGTTGAGGATTTTACCCCGAACGGGCATGATGCCCTGGAACTCCGCGTCCCGGGAGAGCTTGACGCTGCCCAGAGCCGAGTCGCCCTCCACGATGTAGAGCTCCCGGCGGGTGGTGTCCTTCGTCCGGCAGTCCACAAACTTCTGTACCCGGTTGGCGATGTCCACACTGCCGGAGAGCTTTTTCTTGATGTTCAGCCGGGTGCGCTCGGCGTTCTCCCGGCTGCGCTTGTTGATGAGCACCTGCTCGGCGATCTTCCCCGCGTCCAGGGGATTCTCAATGAAGTAGACCTCCAGCTGGGCCCGCAGAAACTCGGTCATGGCCTCCTGGACAAATTTGTTGTTGATGGCCTTCTTGGTCTGGTTCTCGTAGGAGGTCTGGGTGGAGAAGTTGTTGCTCACCAGCACCAGACAGTCCTCCACGTCGGCCCAGGTGATCTTGCTCTCGCTCTTCTGGTATTTGCCCTGGGCCTTGAGGTAGGCGTCGATGCCATTCACGAAGGCGGACTTCACCGCCTTCTCCGGGGAGCCGCCGTGCTCCAGCCAGGAGGAGTTGTGGTAGTGCTCGATAATCTGCACCGTGTTGGAGAAGCAGAAGGAGACGGAGAGCTTCACCTTGTACTCGGGCTTGTCCGCCCGGTCCCGGCCCCGCCGCTCGGTCTGCCAGAACACGGGCAGGGTGAGGGAGTTCTCCCCCGCCAGCTCCTTCACATAGTCCTCAATGCCGTTTTCGTACTGGAAGTCGGTGGTCTCGAACTTCCCCCCCACCTGGTTGCGGAAGCGGAAGGTGACCCCGGCGTTGACCACCGCCTGGCGCTTGAGCACGTCGGTGTAGTACTCCACGGGGATATTGATGTCGGTAAACACATCCAGATCCGGCTTCCAGCGGAAGCGGGAGCCGGTCTTTTTGCCGGAGTAGGGCTCCTTTTTCAGGCCGCCCACGTTCTCGCCCTTCTCGAAGTGGAGGGTGTACTCAAAGCCGTCCCGGTGGATCACCGCATCAAAGTACGCGCTGGCGTACTGGGTGGCGCAGGAGCCCAGGCCGTTGAGGCCCAGGGAGTACTCGTAGTTGTCGCCGTCGTTGTTGTTGTACTTGCCGCCGGCGTACAGCTCGCAGAACACCAGCTCCCAGTTGAACTTCTGCTCCTTCTCGTTCCAGTCCACCGGGCAGCCCCGGCCGAAGTCCTCCACCTCGATGGAGTGATCCTCATACCGGGTGACGGTGATCAGGGAGCCGTGGCCCTCCCGGGCCTCGTCGATGGCGTTGGACAGGATCTCAAAGACCGCGTGCTCACAGCCCTCCAGCCCGTCGGAGCCGAAGATCACCGCCGGGCGCTTGCGTACCCGGTCGGCCCCCTTCAGGGAGGAAATGGAGTCGTTTCCGTAATTTTTGGGGGAATTGCTTTTCGCCATGGGCCTCTCCTCGCTCGTTCCAAAATCAGAAAATTACATCTTATTATATTACTCCAAACCGGCCCAAAGTGTCAAGAAAACGCGAAAGGCCGCCACGACAAACGCATGAATGATTGTCTACCACCAATTCTGTTTTCAGCTATTTTTAAGCTTCTAAAAGTTCTTCCAGATACTGAATTGGACGCATGCTAACTACGAACCTTTTCTTTCTCATCGACAACTTATGCCTTGTCATTTGTGCCGGCTTCAAAATACTTAGGCTCCATTTTCTTATGATATTCAAATTTTGTGCTGCCATTTTATCTAACGTTGTGTTTGCATCTTCCCGGAATGTTACATCCAAATGCCAGTGCATACTTTCTATACTCCAATGTCCTCTGACTGCACGACTGATCTGCTCTATATCTGCCTTTAAACTACTGATAAAATAACGATACTCTATCCTTCTCTTTCCATCCTTCTCTATCGTTTTCTTTTCCATCACGATACTGGACAGCCCTTTCCAGTTCTTTTTCTGACTTAACCATTTAATATCTTCTGTTTGATAATACTCCCTTATTTCAACCTGACCATGTGCCTTTTCCTGTGTCTTTTTGTAATTACCGCTCGCACGGATTCTTTTTTGAAACTCTTCATCCGAAAAGTATTCCTGCACATCCTCATACAGGCTGTTTTGATTTCTCTTCAATGCAAGAACATAATCTGCCCGTTTTTTCTTTATTTTTTCCGCTATTGCAGTCTGTGTTCCCATTGCATCAATCGTTACGGTCTGGCCTTTTATCTGGATCTTATCCAACAATTCTGGAATCACTACGATTTCATTGCTTTTTTCTTCAACAGCTTTTTGTCCAAGACAAAAACCATCCTCTTTACTCCACGCGGATACAATGTGAGCTGCCTTTCCAGCTCCCCTTTTATTGGAACGCATGGTTTTTCCATCAATACAGATGATTTTTTTCAGCAGCTCTCCATCATCCTGATTTAATCGGTCCTGCCATTTTCCATAGAGTTGTTGTAAGATTTCTGGTGATATCATCCCCATAACACGTCTGATCGTACCATGGGATGGAATCCCGTTCTTTAACTCGATATACTTACGAAGATAGTCCTGATAATTTTCCGCAAACAATGCCATTTCTACCCAGTCATCCGCATTCGCTAACGTTGCGAACAACACAATAACAAGAATATCTTTTAATGTGTGACGAATTTTTCTTTGCTGGCGATCATCTTCTATGTATTCCAGCCAATCTAATAATTCCTGCATATACCAACGCCCCTTTTCTTTTAATTTTACCAGAAAAGGGGCATGTTCACAATTTATTTACTCATGCGTTTTTCGTGAGCGGAAGGGGGCGGCAGGCGCCGCCCCCGGAGGGATTCAGAGACGCTCCTTTTCCGGATTGTCGGAAATGAGCCGCCGGATGGCCTCGTCCGGGTAGGACAGCAGCCGGCCGTATTCCCAGGCGAGCTGGCTGCGGTTGCCGCCGAAGTAGGCCCGCTCGGCCACCAGATTGGCCTTGCGCTCCTTCAGGCGCAGGTACTGGTCGAGAATGTGGCCAGCCCGGTAGAACAGGATGTTGAACTTGCCCTGATTCAGCGAGAGGGGAAAGAGGTCGGTGAGCAGCGGGGTGTCCTCTATGTAGAGCTGGTTGCCGTACTGGTGGCAGCAGGAGCGGGCAAAGGGGATCAGGGCGTCCCGCTCTGCGGCGCTGTCCATGGGATGGCTGAGGGCCAGTGCCTTCACCCCGGAGCGCACCATCTCGTTGAAGCAGTCAATCACGCCGCACTGGTAGGAATAGGGATCAATGTTCTGCATAATCAGGGCCTCCTGTCTTGTCCCCTCTATTTTACCCCACCGCTGCCCATATGACAAGCGGGTAAAGAAAGGGAAAAAAAGGAAGATATGTCGATTTTCTATCGGGCCCAGTCCCGGCTGCGGCCCACCGCCCGGTGCCACTGCTCCAGCAGGCGCTCCCGCTGCTCCGGCGGCATGGCGGGGGAGAAGGCGGTGTCGCACCGCCACAGGCGGCGCAGCTCGCCGGTACCGCTCCACACCCCGGCGGCCAGACCGGCCAGATAGGCCGCCCCCAGGGCAGTGGTCTCCCGGATGGAGGGGCGGCGGACCTCCCGATCCAGGATGTCCGCCTGGAACTGCATGAGGAAGGCGTCCCGGCTGGCCCCGCCGTCGGCCTTGAGCTGGCCCAATGGCAGGCCGGTATCCGCCTCCATGGCGTGAACCAGGTCGGCCACCTGGTAGGCGATGGACTCCTGGGCCGCCCGGGTGATGTGCTCCCGCCGGGTGCCCCGGGTGAGGCCCACCAGAATGCCCCGGGCGTACATGTCCCAATAGGGGGCCCCCAGACCGGTAAAGGCGGGTACCAGATAGACGCCCCCGTTGTCGGGCACCTTCTGGGCGTAGTACTCCGCGTCCCGGCTCTCGGGGAAGAAGCGCAGCTCGTCCCGCAGCCACTGGATCACCGCCCCGCCCACGAAGACGGAGCCCTCCAGGGCGTACTGCACCCCTCCGTCCAGCCCGACCGCCACGGTGGTGAGCAGGCCGTTGCGGCTGGCGCAGGGCTTGTCCCCGGTGTTCATCAGCAGGAAGCAGCCGGTGCCGTAGGTGTTCTTGGCGTCGCCGGGGGAGAAGCAGCCCTGGCCGAACAGGGCAGCCTGCTGGTCGCCGGCCATGCCGGCGATGGGGATGCGCACGCCCTGTATGTCGGTGTAGCCGTAGACCTCGCTGGAGGGGCGCACCTGGGGCAGCATGGCCCTGGGAATGTCCAGGGCGGAGAGGAGGGTGTCGTCCCAGTCCAGGGCATGGATGTCAAAGAGCATGGTGCGGGAGGCGTTGGTGACGTCGGTGGCGTGGACGGCCCCGCCAGTGAGCTTCCACAGCAGCCAGGCGTCCACCGTGCCGAACAGAATCTCCCCCCGGCGGGCCTTTTCCCGGGCCCCCTCCACATGGTCGAGCACCCACTTGATCTTGGTGGCGGAGAAGTACGCGTCGGGAACCAGGCCGGTGGCGGCGCGGATGTGCTCCTCCAGGCCGTCGGCCCGCAGCCGGTCCACCAGCTCCGCCGTGCGGCGGCACTGCCAGACGATGGCGTTGTAGATGGGCCGCCCGGTGGCCCGGTCCCACAAAATGGTGGTCTCACGCTGGTTGGTGATGCCGATGGCGGCGATCTCCGCCGGGTTTACCCCCGACTGGGCGATGACCTCCATCATTACCCCGTACTGGGAGGACCAGATCTCCATGGGGTCATGCTCCACCCACCCCTCCCGGGGGTAGAACTGGGTGAACTCCTTTTGCGCCACGCCGAGAATGTTCTGCTCCCGGTCAAAGAGGATGGCGCGGGAGCTGGTGGTGCCCTGATCCAGAGAGAGAAGATAGGTGCCCATAGCGAAGCCTCCTTTTAGAAATTGAGGGTGAAGCGGTCCCGCCGGACGGTGAGCACGCCCTCCCGCTGGAGGGCGCCGATGGTGCGGGACAGTGCGCTGCGGTCCACGCAGAGATAGTCCGCCAGGGCCTGCCGGTCAAAGGGGACGGTGACGGTGGCGCGGCCTGTCCGGGCGGCCTGCTCCTCCAAATAGGAGAGCAGCCGCTCCCGGATGGTGCGGCCGGACAGGTGCCCCAGCTTGCCCGCCAGAGAGAGGTTTTTCTCCGCCAGCACCTGGAGCAGGTTGGAGATGAGCCGGGTGTGGAAGGTACAGGCGGCGGAGCAGGGGGCGGAGATGCGGCCGCAGTCGATGAGCAGCACCGCCGCGTCGGCGGCGGCCGTGACGGTCACCGGCAGGCTCTCCGCCCGGGCGCAGGCGAAGGACTCGGCAAAGAGGCCGCCGGGGCGGATCTCCCCCATGACCACTCGCTGGCCATCGGCCTTGGTCCGGCTCACCTGCACCTGGCCAGTGAGCACCGCCCCCAGGTGGGTGGCGGGATCGCCGGCATGAAAGATCACATCCCCCTTGGAGTACTGCCGCAGCCGCGCCCCCAGGCAGTCCAGCATGGACAGCAGCTCCCTGTCCTCCATACCGTGGAACAGGGCCACTCTCCGCAGTGCTCCTAGATAGGCCTCCATGGCGGCCTCCCTTCTGTTGCAAAAGCAACCCGTTTGCCTTATGGTAGCAGAAAAAACGGATGAAGGCAAGAGAAAGCCGCCGCCGTCTTGCAAAATGGGGTGGAAGCTGGTAAGATAGGGACAGATTTGACAGAAACGGCGGTGAAGGTATGACAGGTATGTTGGCCGTTGGCGTGCTTCTGATTGCCCTTGGCGTGGTCTTTCTCGCGGTGCCTCTGGAGCAGCTCCAGAAGGTGTTCCGGCGGATGCGCTCCCGGATTGGAACCAAAATCGGCGGTGCGGTGCTGGTGGCAGCCGGTATCGCCCTGGCCCTGTACTGA
>ENA-OPTX01001170-OPTX01001170.1-human-gut-metagenome-genome-assembly--contig:-NODE-1170-length-10012-cov-3.553781_pt1 | contig 10012 bp, 8 predicted proteins | sample MGYA00241465_ERZ501922 | MGnify/ENA primary metagenome ERZ501922 (study PRJEB25962, sample SAMEA2042399) | human gut metagenome | biome: human gut; feature: human-associated habitat; material: faeces...
ACACTGATGGCGGTCACTTTGACATCATCACTGGAATCATTGCGGATGTTGAGATTCTCAGCAACCTCGATGACACCGTCTTTCGTGATGTTGATCGGAATCTCAGACGGTACAGTGACCGAAAAAATCTTTGGGGCGGTATCTCCAACAGTAAGGGTAACCTCACTATCAGCTGAGCCTCCCGGTGTGGTTATCTCTGCTGCAAAAGCTGTAGAATAAGGGAGAACCATGCTCCCAGCAAGCAGCAGCGACAACAGCGCTTTACTGTATTTTTTCATTTTTTACCTCTACTTTCTCAATGAAGTTGATATCCAGAGCACGCACATTTTTTCATACAGAAAATTGTAAGTCTGATAACTAAATAACAAATTTTCGTCAATATCTGGAACAGCATACTCGATGGGGGGAATATAAGCTTTGAGGTATCTGGCACTGACATATCCGTTTTGTCCATTGTATATAACTTCAGCCCATCCGTCTGTATAGGATATCACTTCCACTAATTCACCATTTTTAATTGAGCCTATCTGTGATGCTTTTGAAGTGGGTGCACTCCGTAACGTAAGGCTGGTATTTACAGCTACTTCATATGAACCGGGACTAAGGGGCACTTGAGAGTGTAATAAAGCTGTGGAAAAAAGTGCGATCACCGTTATCCATGTTTTTAATGACATTTGAAGTAATCCAAAACGTGTTTTGTTCATAACTTATTAGAATTAAGAATTAGTAAAAGAGAAAGGTATATTTTTCAAAACTTATTTTCAAGATTATTCTTTTGGCAGTACTTCAGATAATACAAGGAATAATAATCTTACACATCATGAAAAACACCTTTTTTAAAATATTATGAAACAAATATACAAAAAATGAGAAACTATTTCTATAATTCTATATTTATTTTCTAAACATTCTGCATAATCTCTGCTTTTATCCTAAGCATTTTAATATTTTTCTCTATCTGCAACGGGTAGGAGAGGGCACTCGGCATAAACCGTAAGATTTAAAAACCTCATTCTCCCTATTAGCCAGAAATAAAGAACTAATATGCAATGCGTTTGCATCCCCACCAACTTACATTTGTGCAAACCTGTAATAGAAACTAATATGAGTAATCAAGTAAACCCTGCATTAGCAAAGTATGCGAATCTAATGATTGAAAAAATGAAAGAGGTCGAAGCGTCAGATTGGCGCAAGCCCTGGTTCTCTCAACAATTTAGAGGACTACCTCAGAACTTATCCGGCAGGACATATAATAACCTCAACAAAGCGATGTTATATTTCCTTTGTGAGAAATATGATTACCAAACACCGGTATTTCTCACTTTTGCCCAAGCACAAAAGGAGAATGTACTTATCATAAAAGGTCAATCGTCTTTTCCTGTGAGTTACTATGAGCTAAATATAAAAAATCTAATAACAGGTGAACGGATTACGAAAGAATTTTATAACAGTCTAAGTAAAGTAGAACAACAAAAATACAAAGTAATTCCTTTTTTAAGATATTTCAATGTGTTTAACCTAGACCAAACGAATTTTGCAGAGAAATATCCAGAAAAGTGGGAAGTAATACAAAAACAGTTCTGTATCAATGAAGGTATCAATGATGGATATAGAAATCAATTGATAGATCAAACTATAGAAAAGCAAACCTGGGTTTGCCCAATTGAGTTAAAAGAACAGAATCACGCCTTTTATTCCCCAGGAACCGATTCTATAACTCTACCTACAATGAAACAATTTCCCAACGGCAAAGAGTTTTATTATACGGCATTACACGAAATGGCTCATTCCACTGGTCACCCCGAAAGGCTAGCTCGCAAATTTGGCTATAAAGGAACTCTCCTGTACGCTCATGAAGAACTCATAGCTGAATTATCAAGTGCTGTAACCGGTAGAGACTTGGGATTAGCAGTTTTACCTAGAAAAGAAAACGCACAATATTTGAAAGGATGGCTATCAGAAATAACCAATGACTCGAAATATATACTGAATATTCTTCAGGATGTCAATAAAGCCGTAACTATGATAGAAGAGGGGATAGGGTTAAATGCAGAACAAAATAACAGCCAGGAAGCCATAATCTCTCCAACTCCAGTTATGACAGAAGATGAATATCTTGCCTCAAAAGGATATAGAAATTCTTTCTATTCAGAGTCAGCTCTACATAAAGAGATACAAGAAACAGCCGGCCAACAAGAAAAATTATTAAATCTCAATATCGAGAGGAGTAAGAAATATCTAACTGAACGTGCTGCAATAAAAAAAGAATACCAAAGCTTACTTGATAGGGGAGAGATACGCCAACCTACGAGAGTAGAACGAATTATTAAGGCTGCCAATGGGCATCCTGAGCTAGAGAGTACGCGAGCAGCAAGACGTATTGCCTTAGCTGAAAGTATCTCCTGGCAACCGGAAAGGAGTGGCCTACCTGTCGTTTGTCAATACTATTATGATACCAGGCAACAACTTCATGCCAGATTTTTCCAAGAAGGGCATATGTATGATCATCTGGTATGGCATGATAAAGGAAAATACATTCTTTGTACCGGCTCTAGAGCTACCGGCAATTATGTAGAACACATATTACCACCTGAAGAGATAGTCGAAATTAATAAACTAAACGATAATATAAATCAAATAGAACTTCAATCATCCGGATGCAAAAGCCTAATTGGTGACATATCCAATTCTTCCGACCAAAAACAAATCAGTAATTACCACATCCTAGATAAATCCACCGGCAAAATAGAACCGTTACATATTAGCGGTATTAACTTGAGTAAACAATCTCCCGAAGCACTAAAAAAGTTACTCTCCGGGCAACAAGTGGAGATAAGTACCAAATCCGGAATAACCCAAAAGATTGGTTTATCTAAAACCCCTGCCGGTTGGGGGATACAGATAAGCAAACAGACTTTTCAGGCAGCGGATTCTTCAGTAGAAATATAATTAATCACATTTAATAGATTACAACTATGAATATATTTACAGAAAAGCTAAAGGAAGCTATATCGTATATGAATTTATTTTTTAGAGAAAAAAATGAATATACTCCAGAATTAATGCAGAAAAATCCATATAAAATACAGGATTTGATTAATCCATCAAAAGATTTACAGATTGCAGCAATACAAGCAGATCCATCCGTTATACAATTCATACCAAATGCCTCGGAAAAAGTACAGTTGCTAGCCATTAAAATCAATCCATCCGCAATAAAATATATGTCTAATCCAACAAAGGATGTACAGTTAACAGCAGTAAAAATTAGTCCCTCAGTAATACAACATATAAAAGAACCTTCTAAAGATTTAATAGTTGCAGCCATAGAACGTGATTCTTCAGTAATTAAACATATTCCTAATCCTTCAGAAGAGTTACAATTGATTGCAATAAGGAAAAATCCTGAAGCAATTCAGTATATCTCACACCCGACAACAGAGGTACAATTAGAAGTAATACATACCTCACGGAATAAAAAACTAATAGAAAAAGTAGAAATGGATATGGTAAAAGCAAATCCCGGAGTCATAGCAATATTACCCAACCCCTCTGAAGCAGTCCAACTAGAAGCTGTAAAAACTGATCACTTCGTAATTGGTGGAATTAAAGAACCTTCAGAACCGGTACAACTAGCTGCCATACAAAAAAGCATATATTCGATACAAAATATACCCAACCCTACTCCAAAAGTACTATTTCAAGCAATAAAACTATCTTCGAATGACCCTTTCTTTATAAATATTCTGCCAGAATCATTACAAGTCACTGCTGTACAAACTAAACCCAATCTCTTTTCATTAATAACTGATCCCTCTCCAGCAGTCCATAAAGCTATTATTGAAAATATATGTGCTATAAAGATTCGTAGCAATGTAGATAACGGGTTCATACCCAAAGTACGTTCGTTATTGTATCAACTTGATTTAATCGAACACAGACATGGTGAAATGTCATTGAAAGCAGATTATTCCGATGATCCTCAACAGGCAAAAAGAGAACAAGATGAAGCGGACAGATGGAAAAAAACAGAAACAAATAAGGCTATTACAGACTTTAAAGAAGATATAAAAAATGACTATCCTTTTATTGAAGAAAAAACTGAAGACCTATTCTCAATCCCTCAAGTAGATACCACTAATAAAGAAGTCATAGGAACAATTTCATATTACGGTTTTAATGGAGAAGTACGTGAAGTTATTGAATACGATAATGCTGAAAGTTATCTGAAAGCAATAAAACAAGAGTTCGACTGTAATCCTACAGGGTTCAAATATAAGACGTTGACAGACAACCCTAAAGTTAAGAAAGCTGTAGATGATCTCGTCTATGACCTATATGATATGGATAACCCACATTCTTTAGAATGGTATTCTTCAAATAACAAAACAATTGCGACCAACAAATGTCTGGAAACCAAAACAAGCGTATCAACGAACCAAGTAGAGCTCCAATCTTCCGGTTGCAAAACTCTGATCGGTGATGTCTCCCATTCTTCCAGTCAAGAACAACTCAGCAATTATCGCATCCTAGACAAGTCCACCGGTAAAGTTGAACCACTGCACATCAGTAATATCGACTTGGGTAGACAGTCACCGGAAACACTCAAAAAGTTGTTGTCCGGACAACAGACAGAAATAACCACCAAGTCCGGGGCTTCTCAACTGGTGGGATTAAGTAAGACTCTAACCGGATGGGGGATACAGGTAGGAAAACAAATCTTTAATATGGCTGATTCATCAGCAGAAATATAATAAATCTTATGAAAAAAAATATGAATATCTTTGAGAAAGAAACAATGAAAGCTGACTTATCTCTCATCATAAGTCCAGAAGAGCCGTTAATGAAACAAATGTATGCACTTCTTGGAAAACTATGTACCATGTATGATTTTACCACTCTTAATGCCAATGACCAATATGTAACATTAAAACATGATAATAGTGGACTAATTATCAGATATACAACAGAAGAAAGAATCATGAAATCTTCCATGAATAATTCTACACACACAACATATAAAAAGGATTTTGAAGAGTGGATAGAAAAAAATAAAATAAAAGTATTCAATAAACTATCCGATGTGACAGATAAGTATGACTTTGACCTAGAAAAAGGACAAAAGTGTACATTTATAAATGATTATGGAATAAAATTTGAAGGTCATACTATAATGGGATTCGGAGAAAGGGACAATAATATGTTTACAGGCGAAGACACAGGCAGGTATGTATACCTCGACAAAGATAGTTATTGGCTCCCAACATCACCAAAATCAATAATTATAGAAAAAACTGCCATAAATCAGAATAACATAGATAAAGTACTCCAATCTTCCGAAGGCAAAACTCTGATTGGCGAAATTAACCCGGACAAGCAAGTCAATAATTATCGCATCCTAGACAAGTCCACCTGCAAAATTGAGCCGCTACATATTAGTAATATCGACCTGAACAAACAATTACCTGAGACTATAAAAGAGTTTCTATCCGGTAAACAGGTCGAAATGACTACCAAGTCCGGGGCTTCTCAAAAGATTGGTTTATCTAAAACTCCTGCTGGTTGGGGGATACAGATAAGCAAACAGGCTTTTCAGATAACTGATTCATCAGCAGAAATATAAAAACTAAAAAATATGAAAGACCAAAAATCACTATTAGCAAAATGTTTGCATAATGACATCCCTGCCATTGTATTTCAAGGGTCGGACAGTTGTGTTATAGAAATTCTTCAGGCTGCCGAAAAAATATACAGAAAAAATGGTTGTAGTCCGGAATTTCTAGAAGATTTCCATGAAAATGTAGTAGAAAATTTCAGAGCCTATCAGCAAGAGAATAAATTAGGAGTTAAACTTCCCGATTTGACATCGAGTGAAAAAGAAATATTTCACATTTTCCAAGAAAAGAAACTCGCTGATTTTCCTAGTCAAATAAAAGACTTTGAGCAACACCTAAAAGGGTATGGATTCTCACAAACTCATGAAAAGACTGTATCACACGGCAGATACGTTATAGTCAATGAAAAAGATTGGAATGGGATAAATGGTAAGAACGGAGATTATGATTTTGCAATTAACTATAATAAGGAAACAAAACAAATAAGCTATTTTCTTTTTTCCAACGATCCCAACTACCCTGAACGAATAGGGGATTATAATAGCTTAAAAGCATGTTTTTTTGATATAATGGCAAAACATCCATTACAAGAAGAGAAAAACAATCTAATTCCCATTATTGAAGAATATCGTTATACAGGTTATGAAAATATAGCAAACGCTATAGAACGATACTCCATTAATATAGAAACAACTTTTATATCAGGAGAAACTAAATATACAATAGAAAATATTGAACTCCAAACTTGTGGTGCCAAAACAATAACCGTTGATCTCACTATCACGCAAAAGAACAACCAGCCAATAGCTGAACTAAACAATTATCTCATCTTAGATAAATCCACCGGCAAGACAGAACCGATAAATGTAGGTGATATTGATTTGGGACATCAACCTCCGGAAACACTCAAAAAGTTGTTGTCCGGACAACAGACAGAAATAACCACCAAATCCGGCGTTACTCAGATGATGGGGTTAAGTAAATCACCGGCCGGTTGGACATTTCAAGTTGGAAAGCAATTTCTTAGTACAATCGATGCTTCTATTGAAGTTTAAAAATTAAGAATTGCTCTTTCATACTCAAAAATAATATGTACCTTTAACTCTTAAAAGACAAATCAATGGACTTCAACGATTATAGAGCAAAAATTACTATAGCGGAAATGGCAGAATATCTTGGTTACACCAAAATATCCAGCCCAAATGCAAGATACCTTGAATATGCTTTAGGTTCAAGACAGATGCTTGAAGATAAAATTATTATATATCCGAATGGAAAGGCCTACTTTTCTTGTAAGGGAGATATTAATGACAAAGGAGATCTTACCAAATTTGTTTTATATAGATTAAATAGATTCTCTAACTGTACCCAAACCGGTTATAAAGGGGTAAACGAGGTATTGAGTAAATATTTAGGTAATGATTTAAAAACAACTGCACCAACAAGAATTGATACCATACAACCTCAAAAAGTTATCTTTGACATTAATAAGTATTCTCCCCGTCCATTAACGGAAACGACTACAAATTATTTAAATGCAAAACGTCATTTATCAAAAAAAACAATAGAAGATTTCAGCAGTAGGCTGCTTGTTTATTCCGTAGGTACAAAAGACAATGTCGGTTTCCCTTTCCGTAAACCAGGACAAATGGAAATTACCAACTTTGAAATGCGTAATTATGATCCTGTTCAGAATGTTAATTTTAAAGGTTTTTGTCTCGGTGGAGATAAGTCCAACAGTTGTTGGATTGCAAACTTTGTACCATTTGATAAAGTTACGGAAATATACCTATTTGAATCCGCTCTCGATGCTATGAGTTTCTATGAAATCAACCATTTCAATAAGAATACAACTTGTGCATTTATCAGCATCGGCGGTAACATCACTCAAAGTCAAATCATAAGTATTAAATCTGTTTTCCCTAATGTGAAATGGAATTGCTGTTTTGACAATGATGGTGCTGGTAATGGCTTTGATGTCGCTACTGCATATTATTTGAAAGGGGAGGACTGTAAGACATTTTTAAGAACTATTCCAGGAGACAATTTCAAAACTATTTTTATAAGTTTCTCCAATGGGCAAACGCAATCTTGGAAAGAAGAGGAATTTTCTTCATGTCATTATCTTAGTTCCATGAAAATGGAAAATATTATTAATATAATAAAAACTCCAAAATGCAAGGATTGGAACGACTTATTGCGCTATTACAAGCTTTTTGACTGCAATTTAGGGGCAGGTATGAAATTCATACCTGCAATAGAGGATACAATGTCACAATTACATCTCAGAGGTTACCATCTGCTTGCAGATATGTTTCAGACAAAAGGCCAAGAACTCATTCAAAGCCTTGTCCAACGTTCCACATATAACCTTTCAGCCCCTCTTGCGGAAACCAATGCTTATAGGCTCATGGTTGACTGCAATATATTCATGGGCATTGATACTATGGTTCCTATCCCTAATAACCTTTATATTTTTGATAAAACGACACAAAAGACAATTCCAGCATCCACAATTAATGAATACCTCAAAAAAGAATGTATTAATATCTTCAGAGATTTAAATGCTAATGACTTTAAAAATCTATTAGAAAAACAAGTTCTTACCTATACTAAAGGAAATGTAGAAAGAAACTTTGAACGAGTTATTTCTCCGACAGGTTGGGGACTAAAGGAATGTACTCCAATAAAAAAAAAGGATATTGATTTAGGACTAGAAATATGATACTTCTAACCAGCCACAACTTTAAGACACCATTTCTAAAAGCACCAATTATTTGCTTTCCAGAAATGGTGTCTTAAGTCAATGTTCACAAGCCAAACTCTTTCTTTATTATTTGGATGGTAGAAACGGCTTTGCCTGTCAGCTTAGCCACATTGCGAATAGAATAGCTTTTCTTCAACAAGGCAATGGCTTCCCTATATTCTTTTCCGTTCATCGCTTTTACTTCGATACCCTCAGGGTGGCACGTATCATGGCTCCACGCCTGAAGTCATACAAACTCAAATACCTGCTCGAAGTATTTGGTTTTAAAAGCAATAACTCCCATTTGGTTGATTATGACATCATCGTCACCAAGTCAGTGCTTAATCACTTTCTGTGTGTCTTTGCAGTCAATATGCAGCAGTACATCGACAGCCTTCAGAACAACTCTGCTGCGGCCGAGCTGTTCCGAAAAGCCTATGCCGACATCTATCACGGCACACTGAGCCATCTATATCAAAGATCGTTCGAATTTACTTTGTTCGTTGACGAGCTGGAGCATCTGTACAACACATTCATACAGAATCAGTGGATAGCAACGAACCCGAAAATGCAGTACATCTTCAGTTTCCTCCGCAACGATGTAATTTCTCCGGTGAAGACTCCGAGCCTGAAGGAGCAGCTTTCTGCCCACCCTTTCAATATAACAACCTATCATGAAGCTGACCTGTGCGACAGCTCATGCATAACCGAAAAGGTGCTTGTCTCTACAGTCCACAAGGCAAAAGGCCTAGAGTTTGAGAACGTGATCATCTTCGAGGCAACCGATGGTGTCTATCTGTTCTTTGACAAGAAGACTCCAGAGGAAATCAGAGAATCTGCAAGGCTGTTCTATGTCGCCATGACCAGGGTAAGGAAACGTCTGCACATCACATACGCAGAATCCGTGTCCGGAATATCCAGATGGGGAATCCCTTACTCTATTGACAAGGAACCCACCCCATTCCTTCAGTATATAAAGAAATACTTCAGCTTTTAATTGTATGACATAATCAAAGGTAAAAAATTGAGTGTCTACATTATTTAAATTGTCACCTCATGATATAGTCAATCATGAAATACCTTTATTTTTTAATGAACGAAGAACTTTTTAAATAAGAGTTTCTAATTTTGCAATCTCATAATCACTATAACTAAATAAGAATATGCATTCTTAATGTATGAACTGTTGATAATTACAGCATAAGTTCATATGATTTTAATAAGAAAAATTTTGCACTTATATTTATTAGTTGTATGATTATTATCTATTTATGTATGCTTAAGTGATAGTTATTAACAACTCGTAACAATGCGCACTTTTTATGATATATTAGGAATATCACGAACTGCTACACAGCAAGAAATATTAGTAGCATATAGGAAACGTTGTCTTGAAACTCATCCTGATAAAGGTGGAGATGGGAGAGACTTCATGAATGTAAAGAAAGGTTATGAAATATTATCAAATCCAGAAAAAAGGAGTCGCCAAGTCAATCCTAAGCCAAAAGAACAAAGCTGGAGGCATCACGCTACCTGACTTCAAACTATACTACAAGGCTACAGTAACCAAAACAGCATGGTACTGGTACCAAAACAGAGATATAGACCAATGGAACATAAGTTAGGGGCAACTAAATATGTGACAATTGAC
>ENA-OPTX01001184-OPTX01001184.1-human-gut-metagenome-genome-assembly--contig:-NODE-1184-length-9865-cov-2.870948_pt1 | contig 9865 bp, 9 predicted proteins | sample MGYA00241465_ERZ501922 | MGnify/ENA primary metagenome ERZ501922 (study PRJEB25962, sample SAMEA2042399) | human gut metagenome | biome: human gut; feature: human-associated habitat; material: faeces...
GCCCCTTTCCGTCCTCGGGCAGCTCTGCCGCGCACCGCGCCCGGCCGCCGCTCTCCTCGACGGTCAGCCAGCCCTGTCCGCCGGCCAGTGAAAACCGCTCCACACAAGCGCCCCCCTTCTCCGCCCTTTCCTTCTATTCTATGCGGAGCAGGGGGTGAAATGCGCTGTAAAACGGTTGACAGGAGCGCGGACGCCTGCTATACTGTGTGCGACTTGAAAACGATTGGAGCTGGGAAGATGCGCAAATAACCCTTTCTTTGTTTGGAGTCCGACCGGCGGCCCGCGGGCCGTCTCTTTGTTGTGCTCCGGCAGAAGGGTTATGCTGTGCACTTCCCCTTATGGTACCCATTTTTCGGGACATGGGCGCGGAAGGCGAATCCTTCTGCGCCCATATTTTGTATTTGAGGTGATCTATCATGGCTCTGATCGACATCCGGGATCTGACCTTTGCTTATCCCGGCAGCTACGACAATGTCTTTGAGCACCTGAGCCTGCAACTGGATACCCACTGGCGGCTGGGTCTGGGGGGGCGCAACGGCCGGGGCAAGACCACCCTGCTGCGGCTGCTCCAGAGGCAATACGAATACGACGGCGCGATTTCCGTGCCGGTACCCCTTGACTGCTTCCCCTCCCCGGTGTCCGCGCCGGAGCGGGACACCCTGACCATTCTGGAGGAGCAGGAGCCCGGACTGGAACTCTGGCGTATATACAAGGAGCTGGACACGCTGGAGGTGGATGCCGGGGTCCTGTTCCGCCCCTACTCCTCCCTCTCCGGCGGCGAGCAGGTCAAGGTGCTCCTGGCCGCCCTTTTTCTCCGTGAGGGGGCCTTCCTTCTGCTGGACGAGCCCACCAACCATCTGGATCTGGAGGGCCGCCGGGTAGTGAGCCGCTATCTCTCCCGCAAAAGCGGCTTCCTGCTGGTCTCTCATGACCGGGTATTTCTGGACGGCTGTGTGGACCACATCATGGTCATCAACAAGCGGGACATCGAGGTGCGGCAGGGCAGCTTCTCGGCCTGGTGGCGGGACAAGCAGGCCCGGGACGACTGGGAGCGGGCAGAGAATGCCCGGCTGAAGCGGGAGATCGGACGGCTGGAGGATGCCGCACGCCGCACTGCTTCCTGGTCCGACCGGGTGGAGGCCGCCAAAAAGGGCTGCCGCAACTCCGGACTTCGCCCCGACCGCGGCTATCTCGGCCACAAGGCGCAAAAGATGATGAGGCGCTCCAAGGCCGTGGAGGCCCGCCGGACGGAGGCGGCGGAGGCCAAGGCCGGGCTTCTGAAGAACATCGAACTGGCCGAGGCGCTGAAGCTCCGCCCCCTGGAGCACCCCAAGCGCTGTCTGCTGGAGGCCAGGGAGTTGGCACCCGACTACGGGGCGGGGCCCGTGTGCCGTCCTGTCTCCTTCACCGTGGAGCGGGGGGAACGGGTGGCTCTGGTGGGGCGGAACGGCTCTGGAAAGTCCAGCCTGCTCCGGCTGGCGCTGGGTGAGGAGATCCCCCACACGGGACTTTTCTCCCTTGCCTCGGGTCTGGTCGTCTCCTACGTGCCCCAGGACGCCTCCTTCCTGCGGGGCAGCCTGAGCCAATTCGCGCGGCGCTATGAACTGGACGAGACACAGTTCAAGACCATTCTCCGCAAGCTGGACTTCGCGCGGGTACAGTTTGAAAAGGATCTGTCCGATTATAGCGCCGGGCAAAAAAAGAAGGTGCTTCTTGCCCGCAGCCTGTGCCAAAGCGCCCACCTGTATGTGTGGGACGAGCCGCTGAACTATATTGATGTCTTCTCCCGGATGCAGCTTGAGGAGCTCCTGCGGGCCTGCCGTCCCGCCATGCTTCTCGTGGAGCATGACCAAGCCTTCCTGGAGGGACTGGCCGATAAGCGCGTCAAACTAGTTCCCGCCTGAACGACAGACGAACCGCAAACTGCGGTTCGTCTGTTTTTTGTTCCCGGCTCTTGACAACACTATTCTATTGCGGTAGAATCCAACTGTATTCTATTGCAATAGAACGATATAGAAAGGAGCTTACCGATGGAACTCAAGCTGTTTGACTCGGAGCGCAAGGTCATGGAGGTCCTCTGGGACCACGGCGACCTCAGCGCCAAGGAGCTGGCCGACCGCCTGAAGGAGCTGGTGGGCTGGAGCAAAACTACCACCTATACCGTGATCAAAAAGTGCATTGACAAAAAGGCGGTCTCCCGCAGTGAGCCCGGCTTTGTCTGCCACCCCCTGGTCAGCCGGGAGGAGGTGCGGGAACAGGAGACGGACGCCCTGATCGACCGGATGTACGGCGGCTCCGCCGACCTGCTGGTGGCCAATCTGCTGGGCAGCCGCAGGCTCTCCCCGGAGGAACTGGCCCGCCTCAAGCGGCGCATTGAAGAATTGGAGTGATTGTCATGCTGTCTCTGCTGGAACTGAGTCTCACCGGCGGCGTGTTCATCCTCGCCGTGGTTGTGGTACGGGCGCTGGCCATGAACCGGCTGCCCCGGCAGGCCTTTCTTCTGCTCTGGGCCGTGGCCCTGGCCCGCCTGCTTCTCCCCTTCTCCATTCCCTCCCCCACCAGCCTCTACTCCGCCGCCGGACATCTGGGCGAGGGCTTCCGCCGGGCGGGCATCGTCACCGCCGGAGGCACAGATGCGGCGGGGGCCGCAGCGCAGGAGGCGGTCATCCCCTGGATGGCCCTGCTCTGGGCCGCGGGCGCTCTGGCCTGTGCCCTGTGCTTCCTGCTCCCCCACCTGCGGGGCCGCAGGGAGTGGAATGCCTCTCTGCCGGTGGAGGACCCCTTTGTCACCGCCTGGCTGGACGGCCATCCCATCCGCCGGAGGGTACGGGTGCGCTGCTCCGACCGGGTGGACAGCCCCCTCACTTACGGTCTGCTCCGCCCCGTCATCCTCCTGCCCAAAACGCTGGACCGGAGCGACGTGTCCCGGCTGGCCTTCGTGCTCACCCACGAGATGGCCCACATACGCCGGTTTGACGCCCTCTCCAAGCTCCTGCTGGCGGCCGCCGCCTGTCTGCACTGGTTCAATCCCCTGGTGTGGGTGATGCTGGTCCTAGCCAACCGGGATCTGGAGCTCTCCTGCGACGCGGCCGTGGTGCGCCTCTACGGCGCGGAGGCCCGCGCCCCCTATGCCCGCACCCTGCTGGAGCTGGAGGCCAGGCGGTCCCGCTTCCTCCCCCTGTGCTCCGCTTTCAACAAAAACGCCCTGGAGGAGCGCATCGGCGCCATCATGCGCTCCCGCAAAACCTCCGCCGCGGCGCTGGCCGTAGCCCTGGTGCTGGTGGTGGCCCTCACCGCCGTGCTCGCCACCAACGCCCCCCGGGAAAGGCCGATCGCCTCCGCCTCCGGCCTGACCATCCGGGACAATGGAGTGGTGACGGCCTACCAGGAGGGCGTCTGGGACTCCTCCGGGGAGCTCAAACCCGACCCGCAGACCGGCCACTATTACACGAAGGAGCAGTATGAACAGGTTGCCGCGCTGAAAACTGAGGGATACGAGTCCCTGTCCATCGCCGAATTCAACCGCACGCTCTACGCTGCGCTGAACGAGAGCGAGGCGCTGTCCGAGGCCTTTGGGCGGGTGCTGATGGACCTCCCCGAAACCGACCCTCTGGCCCCCTTCCTGGTCAACACCGCCCAGCCCTCCCTCAACGAGTACAACGCCCGGCTGAATGAGGTATATTCGGGCCGGGCGGAGGACCCCTCCTTCTCCGGCCAGCTCTCCCGCACCGAGACCGCCAACGTATACGGCGACACGGTGGAGGTGGGGTGGACCGAGGCAGGCTACTCCTTCACCTACCGGATTCTGGATCAGGACGGGCTGACCGTTGCCGAGCGCGACGCCTTCCTCCAGTCCATTCTCAAGGGTATGCAGGACTGCCTGGACGACCTCTCCACAGAATCGCTGCGCGACGAGGGCAAGCTCAAGCAGACCCTGCAGGCCGAGCTGGACCGGCTGGGCGCGGCCGCCGCTACGGGGCAGATCGCGTATACCGGCGGCGCCGTGGAGGGCTGCTGGTCCGAGGCGGCCTATGACGGCTCGGGTACGCTTGTCACCCACGATCTGGTCGTGGAGGGCATGGCATGAGGAACCGGCTGGTCATTACCCTCTGCGCCGTGGTATCCCTGCTGGCCGGCGCCGGCCTGCTCACCTTCTGGCTGGTTCGCTCCCTGGCTCCCGCCGCCGCGCTGAATTACACACCCTGGCCCCTCTCCCCCGAACCCTATACCCAGGCGGATCTGGACGAGGCCCTGGCCCTGCGCACCGAGGGATATGAGGCCCAGTCCGTCGCAGCGTTCGACCGCGCTCTGGCGGATTGGACCAATGAGGCCGCCTTCCACGCCCGGGAGGAACGCATTCGCCGCCTGCTCTGCTCCTATGAGGAGGACGGACCCGAGGCCGAATTTGTCCTCGGCACCCTGGCCGCCGCCATGGGGGCCTGCTCCGCCCGGCACTACGGCGGCTACTGCACACAGATTACCCCGGCCTATACAGACGCTGCCGCCTATACCCGGTCCGAGGACGTATTCGGCGACTCCTACGTGGTCTATGAGGCCTCCGCCTCCTACACCATCCGTTACCAAATGCCGGACGAGAGCATGCTCACCGTGGGGGAGCGGGACCGGATCCTGACCAGCTACCGGGACGCGGTGCAGGCCTTTCTGGACGGCAAGACGGAGGACGAGCTGTCGAAGGAGGAGGCCATGACCCGTGCCCTGAAGCGGGAGCTGAAACGGCTGGACCAGTCCCTGTCCACCCAGTGGATGGCGCTGGAGGGCACCCGGCTCGACGACTACTTCGCCTATGGCCCGGAGGGGGGCGAGACACCGTGAGGCTGTCCGCCCTCTCCCTCAAGCTCATCGCCATTGCCGCTATGGTGGTCGACCACGTCGCCTTCACCTTTGTCCCCTATGGGACGCCCCTGTGGACCGTCATGGACGCCGTCGGCAAGCTCACCGGCCCCATCATGTTCTATATGGCTGTCGAGGGCTTTCACCACACCAGGAGCATCCGGCGCTATCTGGCCAGGCTGGCGGTCTTTGCCGGCGTCAGTTACTTCCCCTTCCTCTATTTCTGCGCCATGGGTCAGCCGGAGCAGATGAATCCCCTGCGGCTGAATGTCATCTACACCATCTCCCTGGGGGTACTGGCCGTCTGGGTGCGCCGCCGCCCCTGGCCCGCACCCCTCCGGGCCGTCCTGCTCCTCCTGCTGGCCTGCCTGAGCATCCCCGGCGACTGGGGCATCTGGGGCTTCAGCATCATCGTCGTGCTGGACTTCTATTACGGCGACTTCCGCAATCAGGCCTTCGGCTACACACTGGTCGTCCTGTTTGCCGTCAATACCGTCAGCCTGCTCACCGGTCCGGCCTATGATCTGCTCTATCTGGGAGGCCTGTCCAGCCCGGCGGACTACCTGCTGGGGGTGGAAAACCTGGGCATGTTCCTCCCCCTGCTCCTCCTCCGGTATTATGACGGTACCCGCGGCACCGACCGGCCCTGGGGTAAGTGGCTGTTCTACCTCTTTTACCCCGCCCATCTTCTGCTGCTCGGCCTGCTGGCCCATATTCTCCTTTAGAAAGGAAGTTTTCCCCTTGTCCCACCGGAACACACGCATCTTGTCCGGCTGCGCCGCCCTGCTGCTCTGCGCCGGGCTCTCCGGCTGCCGGTCCGTGCCGGCCTCCCAGCCCTCCGCCTCCCCTGACCCTGCGGCCCACCTGCTGGGCCTGACCGCTGAACAGCGGATGGAGGATTACGAGTACCTCTGGTCTACTCTGCGGGACAGCTATCCCTGCTGGGGCATTCTGGAGCGCGAGGGCGTTGAGGTGGAGCGCATCTACACCACCTACCGGGAGATGGTGGTGGAAAGCGACAGCGACGCGGACTTTTATAGCGCCATTTACAGCGCCCTCTACCTTCTGGGCACCAACGGACATCTAAGCATAATCGAGCCGGATGCCTATTTCTCCGATTACCTTCCTGCCGCCGGCCAGTACCGCCGGGAGGGAAAAACGCACTGGGCGGAAGTGCTGGACAGCACGGACACTCAGACCAGGTACCGGAAGCTCCTGGCCCTGGAGCAGGCCGCCAATGGGACGGACGCGGAGTCCTCCATTCCCGGCTCCGGCAGTGATACACCCAACCTGACCACGCTTCTCCTTCCGGGCGGGACGACTGGATACCTTAAAATCGACCGCTTCCCCGCCGACTATACTTCCGATGCCGCGGCACTGGAGGCGTTCTACCTCCAGTGCGCCGGTTGTACCGACCTGATTCTGGATCTGACCGACAACAGCGGCGGCAGTGAGCTCTACTGGGAGCAGCTTCTGGTGGCCCCCCACATTGACCACCCCCTGTCCAGCCGGCACTTGGCCCTGGTGCGGCGGAGCGCCAACAACAACCCTTATCTGGACGAGGCCTTCTCCCCCTCCGCCTTCCGCCCCCTCTCCACTCTGCCGGAGCTGCCCGGGCTGGATGCCGCGGACCGTGCCCTGGCCACCGATGTGCTTACCGTCTCCCATACCGTGGAACCGGCGGCAAAGCCGAGTCCCTTTCGCGGACGCATCTGGGTGCTGGTAGATGAATCGGTCTACTCCGCCTCTGAATCCTTCGTCCTGTTCTGCCAACAGACCGGCTTTGCCACCCTGGTAGGCCGCACAACCGGCGGCGACGGGATTGGCGCTATGGATCCGGTCTACCTTCAGCTCCCGAACAGCGGTATCCTGATTCAATATACCGTCCCATTTGGGCTAAACCCTGACGGCAGCAGCAATGAGGAAATGGGAACCACCCCCGATCTGGTCTCCCCGGCGGAGGAACCGCCGCTCATTACCGCCTTCCGGGCCATTGGGGAGGCATAATAACAAAAGAACGGGCGGCACAATTCCGTGCCGCCCGAGCAGCCAGTCGAAAAGTCTTTTCGACTGGCTGCCGGACTTTTTGAACCTTCTAAAAAAGTTCAAAAAGTCGTTTGATCCCACGCGAAAGGGAACCCTGACGGTTCCCTTTCACACTATCCCTCCCTCCGAAGCCTTCAAGCAGGAGGAGCTATTGACCATTTCAGTGGGCGGCACAATCTGTGCCGCCCACTCTTCTGTTTATTGAATGCTGTAGGTCCCCCGGACCAGGAGGGTCACGGCGGTGGAAGCCTTGACGCCCCGGCCCTCAATGGTGGCCAGATACAGATGGTTGGCCGTCAGGGCCCCGCCGCCGGCCAGCGTCGTTCCGGCGGTCATGTCCACCAGGCCGGGGGAGGTGTCCGAAACGCAGGTAGCCGTGCCGCTGCGCAGGAGGAATTCACACGCCGCGCCGCCGGTGATGGTTTGCCCGGCGGAGAGGTTGACTACCTGATAGGATGCGCCGCCGGAGGGCTGGACGGAGCTTCCCCCGCCTGAGGATGCCAGCTTGTCCTCCACCTCCTTGACATAGCCTTCGACCACGGCGGAGAGCTGCTTCTTCAGCTCCGTCTCCCGGGCCGTGAGCTTGCTGTCCACCTGGGACAGAATGGATGGGGTGGCTTTCTGAGTCAGATAGCTCAGCGTCACCAGCGGGTCGCTCTGGCTCCCCTGCTGGCCTGCGGCAAAGGCAACGCCCACCAGGGTCAGGGTCACCAGGCACCCGGCTGCCAGACGGGCGGGCCAATGTGTTTTCTTCATATGTACGTCCTCCGTTTGGGAAGCGGGGCCGCCCGCCGGGGCGGTCCCGTGCTTCCATTTTTAAACCATGGTGTCCGTATGCAGGCCGAAGCTGACCGCGATGGCGTTGTCCACCCGCTGCATCTGCGCTTCGTCCAGCCGGCCCATATGCTCTCTCAGCCGCCTTTTGTCCAGCGTCCGGATCTGTTCCAGCAGCACCACCGACTCCTTGGGCAGTCCGTAGGTGTTGGCTGAGAGCTCAATGTGGGTGGGCAGACGGGCCTTTCCGGTCTGAGAGGTGATGGCGGCGGCGATCACGGTGGGACTGTGGCGGTTGCCGGTGTCGTTCTGTACGATCAGCACCGGACGCACGCCCCCCTGCTCACTGCCCACCACCGGGCTCAGATCGGCATAAAAGATGTCTCCTCGTTTTACGCTGTTGTCCACAAAAGCTCACACTCCGCCGGAATATAGTCACCAGCGTCACCAAGCACAGGGCTTATGTAACGCGGTCACTATGATTCTCCCACGGGGCGGCGGAATTTATACACAGGGTTTCAAAAAACAGGAAGTCCCCGTCTCTCTCCGCCGCTGCGCCGGCATCCCTCCCCGAACCATTGTATGCCCGGCGGGGCCGCCGTGTGAGCGGACGCTCAATTCAAGTACTCCCGGGGCACCCGGGGAGACACGGCGCAGAGCAATTCGTATTGGATGGTGCCCGCCAGAGCGGCGGCGTCCTCCACCGGCAGGTGTTCGCCGAAGAGCTCCACCTCGTCGCCGGGGGCAGCCCCCAGCCCGGTGGCATCCGCCATGCACATGTCCATGCAGACACGGCCCACAATAGGCGCCCGCTGTCCGCGGATGAGCCCCTCCAGCCGGTCGGAGCACAGCCGGGGCAGGCCGTCGGCATAGCCGACGGTCAGGGCGGCCAGCTCGGCGTCCCGCTCCAGCACATGAGTACAGCCATAGCTTAACGGCGTCCCGGCGGGGACGGCCTTGACCGAGGCCACCCGGGTCTTAAGCGCCATTACCGGCCGCAGGCCAACGCCGTCCAACCCCTCGCAGGAGGGGTCGGGATAGTGGCCGTACAGGGCCACCCCGGGGCGCACCATATCCAGATGAGTACAGGGATACTTTAACACAGCAGCGCTGGCGGCGCAATGGCGGATTGGGAACGTGATTCCCCGCCCCTCCAGCTCGGACAGCAGCTCCAGAAAGCGGGTGAACTGGCCCATGGTGTACGCCTCGTCCCCGTCGGCATTGGCGAAGTGGGTATAGATGCCCTCCGCCTCCAGGCCGGGCAGGGCGCACACCGCGGCAATGGCGTCGGCCGCCTCCGTCCGGTGTCCCTCATTACACAGCCAGCCCAGACGGGACATACCGGTGTCCGCCTTCACGTGGATGCGCAGCCGCCTCCCTGCCGCCTGGGCGGCGGCGGAAAAGGCCCTGGCACTCTCCAGATCGTAGACCGTCTGGGTCAACCCATAGCGCAGCAACTCCTCCGCGCAGTCGGTTGGCGTGTAGCCCAAGAGCAGGATCGGGGTGAGCACCCCGGCCTCCCGCAGCTCCCTGGCCTCCGCCAGGCAGGCCACCGCCAGGTACTCCGCCCCCAGCTCCTCCAGCTTCCGGGCCACGGGGACCGCCCCGTGGCCATAGGCGTCGGCCTTCACCACGCCCAGAAATCGGCACCCCTCGGGCAGCAGCGCCCGGAGTGCGCGGTAGTTGTGCTCCAAATTGGGCAGGGAGATCTCCGCCCAGGTTCGTCTCTCCTGTTGCTTCATGCTTTCGCCTCTCTGATATGGGATCATCCGCTCCATTATACTACGGGCCGGGCCGCGGCACAAGCCCCGTCCGCCCGGCGTTTTCATCCATTTTTAATGTACTGTTCATAGAAATCAAAAGACAAACAGCGAATTTTGGTCTATACTAAGGGCAGAAACCAGGGCCGGGACCGGCCCGCCTTCCAATTCAAATAAGGAGGATTCCGAATTATGTGGGAAGACTTTGGCAAAGCATTGACAAATGTGGCCTTCGCTGGTGTGGGACTGGCCGCGCTGGCCGCCGAACAGGTGGTCAAGGCCGGAAAGGTACTGGCGGAAAAGGGCGAAATCTACGTGGAGCAGGGCAAACGGTATGGCGAGGAGCTCCAGCAGAAGCTCCAGGAGGACGCCCAGCGCCGCCGGGAGGAGCAGTTGGAGCAGCGCATCTCCGCCATGGACGCTCAGGAGCGCGA
>ENA-OPTX01001191-OPTX01001191.1-human-gut-metagenome-genome-assembly--contig:-NODE-1191-length-9795-cov-19.127413_pt1 | contig 9795 bp, 8 predicted proteins | sample MGYA00241465_ERZ501922 | MGnify/ENA primary metagenome ERZ501922 (study PRJEB25962, sample SAMEA2042399) | human gut metagenome | biome: human gut; feature: human-associated habitat; material: faeces...
CAACTTCTCCGTTCGGAGTTTCAAATGTAATGTGAAGCACTGCTTCTCTGATCTCCACATCTTTCTTTACAGAAACATATACGTATCCGTCTCTGATGATACAGTCTGTACTTACCAATGCATATCCTTCCGGCATATATCTTGTCAGGATTGCCATATTTACACACGATGTATCAATTGATACCTGTACCGGCACTTCTGCTACCTGTTTTCCTGCTGCTTCATCATAATAATTGATTTTCACATCCTGTGTTTCTTCGACAAGTACTTTCTTTACCTCGGCATATACAAAATAAGAATCCTGTGTCTCTCCACCTGCTACCGAATAGATACCTTCTACCAATTCATATCCTTCTGGAAGATATTTTTTCACAGTTTCTGCCGGCAATACTTCATATGTATCTTTCGGATCATCACCCCAACGATAATCCTCCACTTTTTCATTGTTAAATTGCACAAAGATAGATTCATTGTTGTCTGTATCTCTAAAATTAATTTCACCAGAAATACTATCCCAACTATCGCTCTCCGTCTCCACCTTTTCCACTGGCTCTGCTGCAAACACTGGTGCAACGTTCGCTGTTGCAATTGAAACAACCATAACACCCGTCAGGCATACGCGCATTAATTTTTTCCTGTACATACTACTTTCCTCCTATTATAACTTTTAGTTTCCCCTTAAATAACAAACCATTTCAAATTTCCGTAACGTTTGCTACCTAAACACTTCTAGTGTATATTCGAATCCTTTTTTTGTCAATACTTTCCAATATTCTATGAAAAATTGCTGCATTTTTTATATTCTTTGTCATAAAAAAATACCGGTAACCTGATATCTCTCCAAAACTGATATCCCTTTACCGGTATTTCTTATTCCCACGTAATATCCTCAACCTCATACACTGATACAACATTTGTCTGATAATTGACTACCATCTGCATAGTATATATCTTTTCAAATGCCTGGTCATTTCTTGTGCCTTTCACATCTATATCACATTCCACAACACCTACATCTGTTTTACCATATTGCGCTTTCTTTGCACTTTTTACTTGTGTAGACACTTCATTGATATTAACCACGCTTTCTTTATAAAAAGCATCTCTTTCTTCTTTTAATAATCTTCTATGTTCTGTATTTGCAATACTTTGATACAAACTCTGATCTGTTATTTCTTTATCTTGAGCATCACTATTTACCGCCAAAAATGCTTTTGCCCAACTATTGACACCTTTTTGTATTACTTTTGTTTCTTCATCTGGAAGGGACTCCTCTGTAACTTTCAGCTGTTCATATATCGTCAACGGTACTGTTTTTTCTTCCTTATCTTTTTTCCCACATCCACATGTCAGAATTCCCAATATACATATCATCAATACCAATTTTATGTATTTTCTCATTGTAATCCTTGTTCCTTTCGCCACTTGGCTTATCCCCCTATCTTTCATGTACTCCCCATAGAAAAATATTGCCAAAAACGCAATGCATTTTTGGCAATATTTCCATTTTTTATAACCTAAATCCGTCTATGCGTTTTTCAGATTATTTAAATTTTTTCACTAATACTGCAAGAATTGCTGCAAGGCTCACACCTACAGGTAATGCTGCAGTTGCTGCACTTGTCTCATCTCCAGTCTTTGGAGAAGTTTTCTTCTTATCTTCTTTCTTAGTATCCTCTTTTTTGTCGTCTTTTTTATTTGTGTCTTCTTTTCCTGTATCTTCTTTGTCAGGATCTTCTGGTTTCTCTGGTTTGTTTGGATCTTCCGGATCTGGTTTCTCTGGCTCTTCTGCAATCTTTGTCACACTAAACTGCAATGGAGTTTCTTTATAAAACTCTACCTGGAAATCTCCAAGTGTTGCCAGCTCATATCCTTCCGGTACCCACTCTAATACTTCTGTATGATTGAAGATTCCATCTCCGTCTACATCTACAAAATAGTCTCCGCCTGCAAGTACTACACCTGCTTCATCTACAAACTGTGCTTTTACGATAGAAGATTTATCTTCTTTTTCTACAATCATTGTAAATCCGCCTGTGGATCCAAATGGAATTTGGATGTTTGTGATCTGATCCACTCCTTCTGCCAGTTTATATCCTTCTGGAAGGTCAAAATCTGTTCCCAGCATGAATGTCCAACACTCTCCGTCTGCTCCCTGAGATGTTGTAGATACTGTCTTTGTTCCTACTACTTCTCCATCCTGTGTTTCAAATGTAATATGAAGAACAGTTTCTCTTGCTGTTACCAGACATTCTGTTGTTTTAGTTTCTCCCGCTTTCAATGTCTCTACAGGATAATCTACTGCCAGCTGGTATCCAAATGGAATATTAAAATCAACTGCTGCATCAAATACATAATTTCCATCTGCATCCTGACGTGAACCTGTTAATGTTTCTTCTCCAACTACTTCCTGTGTTGTCTGATCTTTGTACACCACCTTCATAGTTGCAGCCTTTACCGCTTTCACTTTCAACTGTGTTGTTTTTCCTGCATAATCTTTTACGAACTGATCACCTGCCAAAGACAATTCATATCCTTCTGGCACCGGAAGTTCACTAAGATTAAAAATTCCATCTCCATCTGCATCTACAAAATAGTCTCCACCTGCTACGACTTTATTTCCGTCCATAAACTGTACGTTAATAATAGATGCTTTTGCAATTTTGTCAACCGTTACCTGGAGTGCTGTGTCTGCGTAATCTTTTGTAAAGAAATCTCCAACTGTCTCTGCTTTGTATCCTTCTGGTACTGGAAGTTCACTCACATTGAAAACTCCATCTCCATCTGCATCTACAAAGTAGTCTCCACCTGCTACGACTGTTCCTGCTGCATCTACAAACTGTGCTTTTACAACAGATGCTTTTGAGGTTGTCGTCTCTGTTCCTGCTGGTGCTTCAGCTGCAAATACTGGCGCTACATTTGCTGTTGCAACAGTCACAACCATAAGTCCTGTTAAGCATGCGCGCATTAACTTTTTCCTATACATGTTTCTTTCCTCCTAAACATTCTCTTAATTAATAAGTTTTACCCCAACAGTACAATTACGACTTTTCCCCTTTCATTTTCTAAGCTACAAATTCTAGTCGTGCCTATATTTATACTCCCAAACGTGTATAAACTTAGGCATGGTAAGCCTAATAATCCCTCTGTTTGGTATTATCATGGTATTCCTCTTAGCACAGTTTGTCTCAACACTTTACATCCATTTTATTCAAAATTTTTCCATATTTTTTTCACATTCTCCAGCTTCTACCATCATTTTTACCCCCCCCCTATTTTTTTCTTCAATTTGCATTTTTTCTTCTTATCACTTACAATAAAATCTAATATATCAAGGAAAGGAAATTGCACTTATGAAAATCAGAATTGCTACTTTAAAAGATTTAGATTCTATCCTTCGCATTTATGAACATGCCCGTTCTTTTATGGCGTCTCATGGAAATCCGACTCAATGGGGAACCACATATCCTCCTGTTGATATGATAGAACATGATATCCAAATGGGCAACGCCTATATCTGCGAAGAACACAATTGTGTGATTGCTGTTTTTTACTATGCATTTGAAAATGATGCCACTTATACCGCAATCTATGACGGGAACTGGTTAAATGACGCACCTTACGGAGTCGTTCACCGAATTGCTTCTGACGGTACAGTAAAAGGTGCAGCTTCTTTTTGTTTAAGCTGGGCATTCTCACAATGTCACAATCTGAAAATTGACACCCATCAGGATAATCTCGTCATGCAGAGTCTTCTCACTAAACTGGATTTCAAAAAATGCGGAACCATCCTGACAGAAGATGGATCAAGCCGAATTGCTTATCAGAAACAGGACAGCAAATAAACTTATCCCCATGATACCTTTCGTTCTAAAGCTTCTACTCGCTCTTCCAACTTTTCTGTCCGCAAAGCAAGTGCGCAATTTGGCGCACTATTGCCATTGCGTTCAAGACACACCAAACGGTTTTCAATACGCTCAGATCGATTGTTCGCATGTTCCTGCACTGTATCCAATTCTGACAGGACATTGCTTTCCACTTCTATGATCGTATGCTCCATATCCTTTAATTTTTGCTCCACACCATCTAATCTTCGATTCGTACCCTCTAGTCTTTGGTTCATATCCTCTAATCTTCGATCTATCTGTTCGAACTTCTGATCTATTTGCTCAAACTTCCGGTCTATCTGTTCGAATTTCTGGCCTATCTGTTCGAACTTCCGGGCTATCTGTTCGAACTTCTGATCTATCTGCTCGAACTTCCGGTCTATCTGCTCGAACTTCAGGTCTATCTGCTCGAACTTCCGGTCTATCTGCTCGAACTTCCGGTCTATCTGCTCGAACTTCCGGTCTATCTGTTCGAATTTCTGGCCTATCTGTTCAAACTTCTGATCTATTTGTTCAAATTTCTGTCGGAACTCGGTGTCCATTTTATCTACCCGCTGTTCCAACCTCTCGATTCTTCCATCCAGCATATCAAAACGGTCTACGATAACCGTGGTGATAGACTGCAGCAATTGTTCATTTGTCATACCCATACAATAAACTCCTTCTTTTATCTTTATATTATTTTTTGGAAACATATTTTCATAAGCAATGCATTGTTTATTTGACTGAGATTTTTACAACATTAAGAAATGTATGCAGATTAATAAGAATAAGAATTTACCAGATTTGTTCTTATTGATGTAGATGATTATAACATGCTTCTGTAGAGCAGTACAGCTGTTTTTTCTATTTTTCTTGTTTTTGTTACTCTTTCACAAAGTCACTTTCTAAAAAATCTCCACATCCAATTTTCATCGGACATGGAGATTTTTCTTAATCTTCTTCCTGCATCCCCCAGAACACTTTTTCTGCGGTAATTGGAAGTTCTCTCACTTTTACTCCGACCGCATGGCTGACTGCACTTGCAATCGCAGGGGACGGCGTATTGATCACGATCTCGCCTATTGATTTCGCTCCAAACGGACCTGTCGGCTCGTAGCTGCTTTCAAATTCCACCCGGATATTGCCCACATCCAGACGGCTTGGGATTTTATACTGCATAAAGGAATTGCTGTAATTTTTTCCTTTTGCATTATAGATGACATCTTCATACATGGCCATTCCGATTCCCTGTGCAAGTCCTCCCTCTGTCTGTACTCTCGCCAGACTTGGATTCACTACCGTTCCACAATCTACTACTGCCACATAATCAATCAATTCCAGTTCTCCGGTTTCTTTGTCAATCTCCACTTCCGCCATTCCGACCATAAACGGCGGCGGTGAAACCGGTGAGCTGTATGCCTCACTGGCATAGAGCGCCTCTTCATTGTTGCACATCACACGGTTTCCGATTTCCGCTCTCGAAATGGATGCACCTGTTTTGATATTCACAACACACTGTCCGTCAAAATCCACATCGTCCACATCACATTCCAGGTACTGTGCACCTTTTTCGCAAAGTTTGTCTTTTAGTGTTTCACAGGTACGTACGACTGCCATTCCTGTCACATATGTAGTACTTGATGCATAGGAACCTGTATCATAAGGAGAAGAGTCTGTATCTACTCCATGAACAATGATCTCATCCATTTCACAATCCAGACATTCTGCTGCCATCTGTGACAAAATCGTGTCACACCCTGTTCCCATATCTGAAGCACCAATCAAGAGACTGTAGAATCCATCATCGTTCACTTTAATTCCAACAGATGCTGTATCTACAGCGGAAATACCTGATCCCTGCATTGCCATTGCCACACCGACACCTCTGACTTTTCCATTTCCCATGTCACGGCTCGGGAATTTTTCATCCCATTTCATCATTTCTTTTGCCTTTTCCATACACCGGTCCAGAGCACAGCTGTTTGCCGTCTCCCCGTAATATGCAGGCATTACCTGCCCCTGACGAACCATATTTTTCTCACGCAGCGTGACCGGATCCATATTCATTTTTTCTGCCAGCTCATTGACTGCAGACTCTACTGCAAACAATCCCTGTGTTGCACCATATCCACGATAAGCACCGGCTGACATTACATTCGTGTATACCACATCATAGGCAAAACGGAATGCTTTCGCCTTCCCGTACAGAGGAATCGATTTGTGACCGGAAAGTCCGACTGTTGTCGGTCCGTGTTCCCCAAACGCGCCTGTATTGGAAAGTGTATAGACATCGATTCCCTGAATAATTCCGTCTTTATCAGCTCCAAGACGGACATGAACCTCCATCTCATGCCGCGGAGAGGATGCAATCATAGATTCTTCTCTTGTAAAAATCATCTTTGCCGGTTTTCCCGTTTTCCATGTTACCAGTGCCGGATAAACTTCTGAAACAACAGACTGTTTTGCCCCGAAACCGCCTCCGATCCTTGGCTTGATTACACGAATCTTCGACTTTGGAATATCCAATGCATTTGCAAGAATCCGCCGTACATGGAACGGAACCTGTGTGGACGAAAGGACATTCAGTCTTCCATACGTATCCAGATATGTATATGTTCTGAATGTTTCCATCATTGCCTGCTGGTTTGCCTTTGTATGATACACCTGATCAATGATATACTCACAGTTTGCCAGAACCGCTTCTATATCTCCCTCTTCACAGCTGTCATGTGCACAGAGATTTCTCTTGTTGTCTGCCCCTACCGGACACAGACTCTTCCAGTTTTCTTCCGGATGCACCAGAATCGGATTGTCTTTGGCTTTATGAAAATCAAGTACAGGCTCTAATACCTCATACTTTACTTTGATCAATTTTAACGCCTTATTTACCGCTTCTTTTGTCCGTCCGGCAACGATCGCAACTGCATCTCCTACAAAACGGACTCTCTGATCCAGAATCAGTCTGTCATAAGGACTCGGCTCCGGATATGTTTGTCCCGCCATCGTAAACCGCTTGTCCGGACAATCTTTGTATGTCAGAATACATTCAATATCCGGAACCAGTTCTGCTCTTGTCAGATTGATGTCCTCAATCAGTGCATGTGCATACGGACTTCTGAGTACTTTGACAACAAGACTGTCTTTTGCAGCCAGATCGTCGGTATACACTGCTTTTCCTGTCACCAGCGCTTTATAATCTACCTTGGGAATTGCCTGACTTACCACTCTGTTCCCCATGCCTGCACCTCCTTCTCTTTCTCACTCTGCTTTTTCACTGCCATATATTTCCGGATTGCTCGAAGCTGTCCCATATATCCGGTACATCTGCACAGATTGCCGGATAAATATTCTTTGATCTCCTCAATTGTCGGATTCTCCAACTCACGCACCATTGCCAGCACATTCATAATGAATCCCGGAGAGCAAAATCCACACTGTTCTGCACCTTCCTGTGCAAGAAACGCACCAAACTCTTCTGCTTCCTCTTTCAGCCCTTCCAGAGTCGTCACTTCCTGCCCCTCTATCCCTGCTGCCAGAATCGAGCAGGAAAGTCTGGATTTTCCATTGATCCAGACTGTACAAAGTCCGCAGTTTGTTGTCTCACATCCACATTTCACACTGTAGCATCCTAAATTTCTCAATACATCCAGAAGTATGGTATCTCCGGATACCTCTGCCGATACCTGTTTTCCATTTAATTTAAACCTTACTTCCATGCTCTTCCCTCCGTGATGATTGAACGCATTTCTCTGAAGATCAGTACCTCTGCCAGATGCTGACGATACTTTGCACTTCCTCTCATATTGGTTCCATACTCAAATTCTGAAGCTACTATTTTTGCATATTCCCGGATTTCTTCTTCTGAAATATCTGCCGGAATCTCCCACTGCTTTTCCAACAGTGCTGCTTTCATCGGTCTTGCTCCCACTGAAAAGTACCAGGACTCTACTCCGTTGACCATTCCAGTGACAACAGAACATGCGATCACCGGAAAATCTGTTTTGGTTTGCCGTACTGAATCATAACGGAAGGAACGCTTGCTTTTTCTTATTATAATAGAGAGAAGAAGATCCTTATCTTTTTTACGATTTACAAATTCCGAAAGTCGGATAATTCCTCCATTATACAACTCCACAAATGTATCCAAAGCCAATAATGCCGTCAGTACATCTGAAAATCCAAATCTTCCATAGATACTTCCGCCGACTGTCGCCTGATTTCGAAACTGCACTCCAACAATGTGGCGGACACACTCTGCAATTCCGTTGCCATACATTTCACGTAATCCCTGATGCAACTCCAGCTGTCTCAAAGTACACATCGCCCCGATTTTAAATACATGGTCTGTCTCTTCAATCTGATCAAGACCAAGCTCTGACAGATCGATTACTGTCTTTACTCTCGCATTTCCAAGACGCATCCACATCATTCCGCCCATTACACGGCTGTTTCTCGCCTGGTTCAATTCGTAAGCTTCTTCCAAAGTCTTTGCTTTCACATAATCTGTAATCGTAAGCAAAATTCTTCTCCTCTCTTTTGTATCTTTCACTCTTTTGTTCTCAAGGCATAAAAAAAGTGCAAATGTACTTATCATTCACACTTTATTTTAGCCTTACAAATTCTATCACAAGTTTTCAAAAAAGTCAAAACTTTTTATCGTTGGTCTGTTCAAGAGGAACTTTGATTGCCTCTATATTTTTGATAATAAATAAAAGCCGTAAAACCTTCTATTTCTAGAACTTTTCACGACTTCCTAAGAACAGGGGATGAGAGAATCGAACTCCCACCAAAGGTTTTGGAGACCCCTATCATACCATTTGACCAATCCCCTATATGATGTATCTCTTGAATACTTGTTAAGTATACCTGTTATTCCTCTGTTTGTCAAGAAAATTTTTGAATTTTTTCTACAATTCAAAATATTTTATTTCTAACATCATTTACAAACAAACAGTGCACCCAAAAAGTCAGGTGCACTCTGTTTTTATTGTTCAATTACATCCATTGCCATCACTTTCCCATCTATTTTAGAAATGTCTTCATCAGCAATAGTATATACATTTTTATCATCCTTGTTTACATGTACTGTAATCGTCTCCGGATCCCCGTATTTCATCCCCTGATCCAGATAATTCCGCAAAATATCATGATAAATTTCAAAAACATGTGTCTGCATATCTGTCTCAGACGGTAAGGATGCTCCATTCATCACTTCATTACTAACCTGAGTAGCATAATCTTCTGTCTGTTTCTGAAGCTCCTGATAGGTATCATTAAAGATTAACATAGGCTCTACTTTTACATCTACCGTGAAATTTTTGTTTTCTACTTCTTTTGCCTCTGCAACTGTATATTTTACTTGCTTCATCATATCGCTAAACAACTTTCGATACTTTTCTTCCAACTCATCCGGCAATTCATAGCCGGAAAATTCTTGTAGCATTATATCCATGTTGTTTTGAAGATTATCTTCAAATATTTTATCCGCTTCCTTTTCATCCGCCCCTGTTAATTCTACATACTTCTGAATTTCGTTTTTATAACTTACATCCAAAACTGCCTTGGTATAACCACTGGCATCAAATTTCTTCCCACATCCTGCAAGCAAGACACATACTCCGATAAAAAATGCTATGTAGCGTATCTTTTTCCCCATATTCTTCATAAGTTCTCTACTCCTTTTCTTATTTTTCTTCATTATAGCATTAATATACATCCCAGTCACCGTCTTCTTATCGCCAAATTTCGTCATTTTAAAGCAAAAGATTCGTGGAAACAGTAACAACACAAAAAAACAACACCTATCGGTGCTGCTCTCTCATTCCATCTATATATCCTGTACCTTCAAAACTGCATACAAAGAATCATCCTTTTTCCTATCACCTTGCTTGGTTATGCCCTCGACCTATTAGTAACAGTCAGCTCC
>ENA-OPTX01001198-OPTX01001198.1-human-gut-metagenome-genome-assembly--contig:-NODE-1198-length-9764-cov-2.332784_pt1 | contig 9764 bp, 5 predicted proteins | sample MGYA00241465_ERZ501922 | MGnify/ENA primary metagenome ERZ501922 (study PRJEB25962, sample SAMEA2042399) | human gut metagenome | biome: human gut; feature: human-associated habitat; material: faeces...
ACCGTTCTGGCAATGGCAGCCTGCGAAGATTCAGCTTCGTAGGAAAATATGTGAAGAAGGTCGGAATACGTAACTTCAACTTCATAGGCTGCGGGCTAATCCTGCTGGCATGGGCTTCACTCTATTTCTGCGGCAGCACCTACGCAGGTATCATCGCGGGCGTTGTACTGATTGACATCGGCATGCAGTGTATCCAGCTCAGTAATCAAACCAGCATATTCGATATTTGCCCTTCAGCGTCCAACCGGGTATACCCGATTCGCCAATGGAATCCGATGCTTTCGTCAGGTCTTGAAGAAATTATTCTCAAGTGTACGCAGAGAAATCCCGAGGACAGATATCAGTCCTGTGCAGAGCTTTTGTATGCTCTCGACCACTACAAGGATCTTGATATTGAAAATAAAAAGGTTCAGTCGTTTAAGTGGAAAACCTTCCTTGCCTCATTTATTATGACGATTGTTATGCTTGTCGGTACAATCGGATTCAGTGCCGGTCTTACGGTTCAGACTTCATCAACTTATGAGAGTTATATTGCAAACGGCGACAGTGCGGTAAGTCAGGATGCGGCTGAAAAATATTATTTGGATGCTATAAATGTTGATCCTGCAAATCCGTTGGCATATCAAAAACTTCTTGAAAGATGTACCTCTGACTCGAAACTTTCCGAAGATGAGTACAACACCATTAAAGATGCGATATATGAACACGAGGACGAACTCAAATCAAAGTATCCGTCGGAATATGCCGATAATGTTGCATATAAACTCGGTCAGGCATTGTACTTTTCATATGTGCCGTCATCACAGAAATCTGAAAGTGAGAACTTTAGTATGGCAGGCATAACGGTTTCTCAAAGATGGCTTGATATTGCACAGAAAATGGGTAGTACCGAACAGATAAAGCACAGGGCGGAACTTTTGAGTTCGATGTCAAAGGCATATCAGAATATGTCGGGCAAATCTCTTGAGGGCGATCCCGTTGAAGAAGTTAAGGAGTATTGGAACAATCTTGTTGAGATTGCGTCCCCAAATATTGCCAAAGACGAAAACAACCAGATTGCACTTTTGATTTACAGAAATGTTACTTCGCAAATATATACAAAGTATTATTGGTTTATAAAAAACAGTCTTGCAACTGCTAAGGATATAAGCAACGAACTTGATAATATTGAAAAGTATGTTAATGAAATCAAAGTAGCTGTTCCGGATGATGAGGAACTTCAAATTCTTGTTAATGAATGTCTTGATAACATTGAAAATACAAGAAGTTTGGATAATTCGGAGGTGAAATAATGGATTTAATTTCGATTTTTAGGATTTGTTTTTACGTATGCCTTGCGTTTACGATTTTGTTTTTCATTATTTCAGTCGTTCTGTTTTTCCTGTTTGATATCAAAACAATTTTTAATATCAGAACAGGTCGTGCAAAGCAGAAAACAATCAAAGAAATGCAGGCGGCAAATAATTCAACGGGCAGACTTCGTGTTGATGGAAAGACGCTTACTTCACAGCTTTCAAAAAATGACAAAAAGAATATCAAGAAGAAGAGGGAAAATATTATCGTTCCGCCACAGACGGAGCCTGTTAAAGAACAGTATGTAAATCAGAGCAAGACGCCTTACGGCGACGGTTCGGAAAATACAACGGTTCTGCAACCACAGGCTGAACCGACAGCCGTTCTTTCACAGCCTGATATTCAAAGCTATGATCCGGGTGCACAGACAACGCAACAGCTTTCCGAAAGCGATATGAATAATATAGGTTACGACAATTCTTTTGCATATGACAATGTGCAGAATGTGAATTTTCAGATTGTCAAAAAACTTGTGGTTATTCATACCGATGAAATTATTAACTGATAATAATTAGAAGCTCAACAGCAGTTTTCTGCTGTTGAGAATTCGCATATTTTGAGGTGAACTACTTGAAAAGTGATATAAACAAGTTTAAGGCGGTATTGGTTTTGCTTACTGTTTCACCGCTTTCGCTATTAATTCTTCTTTTCCTCAGTTTTGAGGGAGATTCGGTAAACATTCCCTTAATTTGCATTACAGAGGTTATTTTTTGGGGATGTATGGTTGCAGGCTATGCTTTGCTTGCAATGATTAATAAAAGTCGAAAGTCAAAAATAAAAGGCAAGCAGGCACTTAAAAAGACAAAACCGGGTGTTATCTGTTTTGTCTCAAACAGATTTGCCATTGTTTTTGATATGATTATGGGACTTTCGTTTGTGCTGACGATTATATTTTGGATATTTCCTGTTTTGAACTGTGCTGTGATAGAAACTTTCGCAGTATTTCTCTTTTCTCTGCATATGCACAGTATCTTTAACGGGGTGAATTATAAATATATAAAGAGTATATCTGACAAAAAAGAAGGAGAGTAAACAATGGAATTGAATTTTTCAAAAAAGACCAGAAAAATCGTTGCGTCATTGCTTGCTGTGGCAATCCTCCTCGGAGTTCTGCCCGTTAGCGGCTTTACAGGCAATTCTTCGGGTGCTGAGAGCAGCAGTTCAGAAAATTCAACAAAGACTATTTATGTCAATTCAACAAAACAGCCTATACTGTTTGATTCTGTCGGTAATTTTAAAGAAATTATACCGAAAGTTAAGAAAAACATTTACAGTACAGAAGCTGAAAATGGTGACAAGATTGCTTTATTTACCGATATAGGTAATGGCAACTCCGTAGTCTTTTATAAAACAACAGAATGGACTCCGTCTGCGTATATGTGGAAAGAAGACAGTTCGGAAAATCCTGATAAAAATGCCGCATGGCCCGGTGAGGCTATGAAAAAATACGGCGATTCTAACAGTAGCCTGTACTATTATGTTTATGGGTCAGCTAAAGGATTTGACAAAGTTATTTTTAATGACGGCAACGATCAAAATGGTGATCAGACCGATAATAAAGATTTAAAGGCTTGGAATGTATATACAAAGACAAGTGCTGGTAGGCCTATCTGCGATTCTTTAACCAAATGTGATGTCAGCGACAATTTTAATGTGTATGAATATGCAGATTCAAAATTAAGCGGTAAAAATATTTCAGCACCGCAGGGCATGGGTGCAACAATTGAAATTGCAGGTACAAAATATACTGTTTGCGGTGACGGCGCTAAAAGTGAAATTACTTGTTATGAGGATGATAAAATCACTTCACTTACTGCAAACACGGTTGATGGTTATACTGCCAAGGTAACTAATAGCGTTGTCGGTGACAATCAGATTACATATTCCGTCACTTACACAAATAAGACATACGGTATGCAGTTTTCCGTTGAAAACACAGTTACTTTCATTAAAAATCCAAGACTTGTTCTTGAGGGAAAGTGGACAGTAACCTTTAACGGTAAGAAATATGAAAACGGTGACACAATATGTAATCAGAAAGATTCAGTAAAAAACTTAGAAGCAGCTTTTAAGATTGATAGTGTCACTTTCAATGGTAAGGAAATAAGTGGTTACGATGCAAAAACAACTTTAAATGGTAATTCGTTTGATTCTTCCTGTGGATCAAATGAGTTGGAAAAAGAGAACAAACTTGTTGCAACTGTTTACTATGAAGCCGATAACGGTAAAAAATACAGTGCAAAATCTGAATTTTCATTCAAATATTCTGAGGGCGATGTTACACTGAGCGAAAATGAAGATGGTGACACCGTATATTTTGACGGCAACAATATCTATACCAACAGCGACTCTGTAACTCTTACCTTAAATGACGAATCAAAAATTGAAGATTTGACATTGGAATTATATAAGGGTGATTCCACACCTGACAGCAAAAATAAGATTGAAAATGCTATTGAGTTTGACCATGAAAAAGGCACAATCACAATAGGTAATAAAGATGTAAAATTGTCAGAAATTAAAAGGGCAACTCTTACAATTACATCCTCAAAATATAATCTTTCCAAGACCTACACTATAAGTTACGATACTATTTCAAAAGACAATCTTAAATACAGCAATACTAACGAAAATAACGAAAGATATTATGTAAATGCTGAAAAAGGTGTTACAGTAACATTTAATCTTGTCGAAATAGATAAAAAACTTTTTAATGACGAAAATGCAGAAGTAACTTGTGATAAAGAAAATGGCGTTAAGATTTCTTTCAATAAAGATAATAAAGAGTGGAAAGCAACAATCACTAAATCGGCTGATTATACATTTACATTTAGCAATAATGGTTTTGTTCAAACTGTAAAAATAACAAAGCAAGACCTTTATCTTGATGATAAAGCCCCCAAAATTAAATCGTTTAAAATTGAAAATGGTTCATCCGACAGTGATAAGTTACTTTCATTTCTTACTTTTGGTATTTATCATAATAACGTAATTAAGGTAACAGTCAATGCGGAGGATGAGGATATTTCATCGGGTATTAAAGATATTGTCCTTTATGACGGAAAAAATGCAATTGAGGGTGCCGCTTGTAAGGTCGAAGGAAATAAGGCAAGCCGAATTTTTACACTTGATTGCGGAGAAAATGAATTTAAACAGTATATGTTAACTGCAAAGGTTGTGGATAATGTTCTATACGAGTCAGAATCATATACTTTTGAAAAGCCTGAAAAAGCAGAGGATTTGTATTCAAAAGAACTTACTGCAAAAATTTCCGCTGCAGATATAGAAATTGTAACGAATACTATTAAACCTGATGTGACATCAATAACATCAAATGCATATGGCGATAACTCTGTAAAATATACTGATTCAGAGAATAGAGAATGGTATTCTAATAATATTCAGTTTAATATTTCAGCAGATGATAGTGAAGTTGCTAATCACCATACAGGTATCAAAAGTGTAACTGCTACATTCAATGGAACTGATGTTTCTAAAAAATTAAAAGGTCTTCCTGTTTTTACCGCTGAAAAGGTTGAAAGTGTTAATGACATAACCTTTAATACAGAGGGATTAAATTTAAACGAGGGTACAAATACAGTTGAAGTAACAGTTGTAAATAACAGCGGTATGTCTTCAACTAAGGAATATAAAGTTTATGTTGATAAAATTGCACCTGAAATAACAAGCTTTGATATCCAAAATAAGGATAAACAAAAAATCGTAGATTTAACACCTGAAAAGCAGCATTATAACTATTATTTCCAGACGGATACTCAGGTAACTGTAAATGCTGACGATAATGCTGAAGATAAAGGTAATTACTCGGGAATTAAGACTATTTATTTCAGAGCATATGATGTAGTGACAGGCGAAGAGTACAAATCAAGTAAGAATGTTTCCACTGATAATGATACCGCATCAGCAACATTTACTGTTAAAGCAAACTTTAAAGGTGAGCTTTATGCTTATGCTGTTGATAATGTAGATAACAATGGAAAAACTCAGCATGGCGAGAAAAAGCCTGATGACTTAATTGTTGAAACACAGCAGCACCACAACGGTAATGCAAGTGTTACTATGTCAAGAGCAAAGGCAAGCTACAAGGACAATTCGGGACTTGACCTTTACAGCGGAAATGTAAACGCAAGGGTTGTATTTGAAGACGCTTACGCAGGTATTAAAGACGCTGAAATTAAGGTTTCTGATTATAGAAATACCGTTACTAACACGATTAGTGTTTCTGTTGACAATAACGGTAATATTACTTCCTCAGGGAACGGTTCTGTAACTGTGACAGGTACTAAGGCTAAGAATACAAATGATAACCTTATTACAAATATTGTTATTGATTATGTTGTTACGGATAACAGTAATAATATTAAAATTACAACATCAATGACTGACAGAGCAGGTAATAAGACAGACAATGTTAAGGACAGCTTGAGCATTGACAAGACTAAGCCTGTTATTGATGTTAAGTATGACAACAACGAGCATACTACATACGGTGGAAATGATTATTACAAGGCTGACAGGACGGCTACCGTAACTGTTACAGAGCGTAATTTTGACGAGTCGCTTGTTGAGGCGGCAATTATGAGAAACGGCGGCAGATACACAACAATCGGCGGCTGGACTCACAACAACAATACCGCAGATCCCGACAAGTCAACTCATGTTGCTAAGATTGTTTACAACACAGACGGCGATTTTACATTTGACATTGCCGTTAAGGACAAGGCTATGAATTCTGCCGACAAGTTTACTCAGCAGAAGTTCACGGTTGACAAAACTGCTCCTGTAATTGACGTTTCATTTGACAATAACTCTGCAAAGAACGGCAACTACTACAAGGCTGACCGTACTGCTACTATCAAGATTACGGAACATAACTTCAACAGCGGAAGTCAGTATGTAAACATTCCCGTAACTGCAGAGGGTACAACTGCTCCGTCAGTTGTAGGTTGGTCAGGTTCAGGCGATGACCACAATGCAACAGTTTCGTTCAACAAGGACGGCAAGTATTCATTTACTGTTGACTATACCGACCTTGCAGGTAACAAGGCTGTTCAGAAAAAGGTTGATTCGTTCTATATCGACAAAACCGCTCCCGAAGTTGAAATCACAGGTGTTGCAGATCATCAGGCTTATAACGGCACGGTTGCTCCTGTTGTAACATACAGAGACGATAACTTTACAGATGATCACGACTTCCGATTCACAAAAATTGATATCAACGGCAAGAGTGACGATACTTCTAAGTTTGATTACGATACCGGCGGCAACGGCGTGACAGAATTTATTTATAAGTACAGAGATTTTGCCGAGGTTCTTGAAAATGACGGTATTTATAACTTCACCGTTGAGCTAAGCGATAAGGCAGGCAACAGCACATCAAAGAGCGTTACATTCTCTGTAAACAGATTCGGCTCAACATTTAGAACAACCGATGAACCAACGGAAAAGCTCATTAACAATGGTTACACAAATGCCGAGCAGGATATCGTGGTTGAAGAAATCAATGTTACTCCGCTTACAAAGCACAGCGTAACACTTGCCAAGAGCGGCGGAAATAGTACAGAACTTGTTGAAAATACCGATTACACATTTACTTCAAGCAACAACGGCAATGAGTGGTGCAAGAGTGTTTATACCGTAAACAAGAAGAACTTCTCTGACGAGGCTGCATATACAGTTACAATTATGTCGGTTGATAAGGCTAAGAACACAAATAACAACCGTATGGCAGATTCTTCTCTCAGCACAGAACAGAAAAATAAGCGTGAATGTGCAATTTCATTTGTTGTTGATAAGACAAGCCCTCTCGTAAGCATTACGGGTATCAAGGATAATGAGCTTTACAAGGAAGCAAGCAAAAAGGTTAAAATTGTTTGTGAGGACGATAATCTTGATAAGAGCAAGCTGGTTGTAACTCTTGATAACAAAAAGCTTGCCGAGGGTGAGGATTACACGATTGTTGATGATAAGGACGGTTCTATTGCAGGTATGCTTACCGCAGAAATTGTTCTTAAAGCAGAAACAGGCGGTATTAAAGAAAATCTTAAGGTTACAATCGGTGACCTTGCAGGAAATACAGGTGAAAAGAGTGTTGATAACTTCATTCTTTCCGCTAATATATTCCAGAGATTCTTTGCAAATCCCGTACTGGTAATTTGTACTTTTGCAGGTCTTGCACTTGTTATTGCGGCAGTAATCTTCTTTGTTGTAAAGAAAAGAAAAAAGGCTGAATAAAGTCAGACAATATTTTTAATGATTCGGGCGTATCCTCTTTTCGGGATATGCCCGAAAAAGAAAGGTGGGTAAGATATGCTTTTCGGCGGTGATATCGTAAATGATACTTACAGTATTGTTGAAGAAATCGGCAGCGGCGGTATGGGAGTGGTGTATCTTGCCTATCACCTCAGACTGGAAAAATATGTTGTTATGAAAAAAATCAAGAACAGAAATCTTGATTCTTCCTTTCTGCGAAATGAAGTGGATATTCTCAAAAAACTTCATCATCCGTATCTTCCGCAGGTATATGACATCATCGAATACGAATGTGATTTTTATACTGTTATTGATTATATTGACGGCAAGGATCTTGAACATTTTATCAATGACGGTTATGTGTTTACGGAAAGTCAGTTAATCAAGTGGCTCCGACAGCTTTGTGAGGTGCTTGACTATTTGCATTGCAATAATCCTCCGATTATCCATACGGACATTAAACCCGCAAATATAATTGTGAGGGATAACGGCGACATTTGCTTAATTGACTTTGGCATTTCATTGAGTGCCGATGACGCTGTAAAGGGTTACAGCAAAAATTATTCATCACCCGAGCAGTATATGAATGTGATGAATATATTGAACGGAACTCCGGAATTCAACGCTCCGCTTGACGGACGGACAGACATTTACAGCCTTGGTGCTGCTTATTATCATCTTATGACAGGATGTATTCCCGATATTGAGGACGAAACACTTCCGCCTCTTGAAGAATACGAACTTCCGTATTCTCAGCCGTTTGTTTCGATAATAAGCAAGGCTATGGAGTGGGACATAAAGAAACGCTATAAATCTGCGGCAAAAATGCTTTCGGCTGTTGACAATATCAAAAAACAGGATGAGCGTTATAAGAGATACATATTATTGCAGATTTTGTCTTCGGTTGTTTCGGGAATTATGATAGTTTCCGGCGTGCTTATGTTTGTGTTCGGTAATTATGAAATTGCAGGTACCGAGCTTGCAGGGCAGTATGATTTGTTTGTTTCATATTGTGATAAAGGCGACACGGTTAATGCTGAACGGCTCGGAACGGATTTGCTGAATAATTCAAAATATCGCAGTGTTATGACCGATAAAACAACGGCTGAAATTCTCCGTTATATGGGCGACTGTTATTTTGACGAGGGCGATTTTGCCAATGCCGTTGAAAATTATAAGTCGGCATATGAAATTGCTGACGATGACAATGCCGAAGTTTGCTTGAGAGATTACGCAATTGCCCTTGTAAAAGGTAAAAGATTTTCAGAGGCTCAGAGCGTTATTTCTATGGCAGAGGAAAAATTTCCGAATTCATCTGTCAATAAATTACTTCAGGCGGAAATTGAATATGGAAACGGCAATTTGGAAAATTCTTTAAATTATGCAAATGAATGTCTTAACACCGAATCGAACGGCGATAACGCATTTGCCGCATTTTTGCTCAAAGGCGATATTTATACGGACAAAAATCAATACGGCGACGCCGTATCAAGCTATGAGAGTGCAAGGAGTATTGATGAGAATTTAAGTGTCTTGAGAAAACTCGGACAGGCATATCTCGGAATGGGTTCGCTTGGTTCGGGAATGGAAAACAGCGGTCTGCAAAAAGCAAAAGAATGTTATTCAACCATTCGTGACAGATATTATCTTTCCGCAGAGGACGGAATAAATTATTCACAGGCATACAGCCTTTCGGGAGATTTGTCGGGGGCAAGAGGTTTGCTTGATGACCTTGCAATAACTTATCCCGATGACTGCAGGGTATATATGCAGCTGGCAATTGTCAGCGATAAGCAAAATGATACTCAAAGCAGAGTGTATTGCGAAAAAGCGAGAGCTTTGTATAAGGAATCAAGCGACAGCGTTAAGCAAAATGTTGACGGTAACAGATTGAATGAAATTAAAAATTTGTACAGACGATTTTTTGGAAGTGTGTGGTAAAAGGGGTGTTTGTATGCTGTTGGTTTTTGGCATAGCACTTGTTATTGCCGGCATAGTTCTGTTGGCAGTAACTCAGATTGTTCTTTGGAAAAAAATAAAAAAGTTTAATGAGGAATGGGAGGACGAGCAGAATGAAATGTCCTAATTGCAGGTGTATTGTTCCGAATAATGTAAGCAGATGCACATATTGCGGATAT
>ENA-OPTX01001206-OPTX01001206.1-human-gut-metagenome-genome-assembly--contig:-NODE-1206-length-9699-cov-5.342182_pt1 | contig 9699 bp, 5 predicted proteins | sample MGYA00241465_ERZ501922 | MGnify/ENA primary metagenome ERZ501922 (study PRJEB25962, sample SAMEA2042399) | human gut metagenome | biome: human gut; feature: human-associated habitat; material: faeces...
ACTGGTTCATCGCTATATCTTGCTTCTCTGCCATAACATTGCATATTTAAGGGGCAAAGGATATGACAGAACTAATTGCGCATAGAATAATAGCTAACCGATTAAACTTATTATTACCAATTGACTCGTACTAAACGTGTTTTTTACTCTATATTTCCCGGCATCACTATCGTATAATATACAAATTCTATTATCATTGCTTACTGAGAAAAACTCTATATTAGGGTATGATACCAATACAGTACCACTATTTTCGCTGTCAATAACAGCCAATGCCTTTTTTGCCGAATGCGATGCGTTCTGGACTAAAATTAGTCCAGAGGAGAAGGGTAGATATACACTTGTATTAGGTTCTATCCTCTCGTAAAATCTTATCACCCCAGAGGCTTTCGATAAATCTGTGGGAGTAACAAGCACGCTGTCCTTACCCTTTAACGCTCTCACATAATCCACGCTGCTGACCGAAGTCATCTCATTTTCCTTAATATCCTCTGCCATAACTATTGCATATTTAAGGGGCAGAAGATGCGAATGAAAATCCGCATGGCTTGCAGAGCCACTATCAGAAGGAAACTTCTTTTACAGAGTAACCTTCAGGAATGGTTTCGCTGACTTCTTCCGGTGTCTGCAACTTGAAATTGATGAGGGCGGCAGCGGATATTGTAAACTTGTTTAAGTTGTAAAGTGTTACATATATGTCTAAAAAACTTCGTTCAGTTGTTGATCTTGCATACAACACACGAGCTTTCGATATAGGAAGTTTGCTTGAAGCAGCTACTTTTGTAACGAAAGCTCCATTATCATACCCTTCAGCAAAAGCATAAAAAAAGATTGACCTTGAGGCTTCATTTACAAAATTACTTCCTATATTGAATAGTCCGGAAGAAGCGGCATTGCCAGGATAACCAATCGCAATTCTATACCATTTGCCATTAGATAAATTAGCAGAAACAACTCCACCACCCGTATTCGGATGAGGTAGATTCTCGGGAGCAATAAGTACGCTGTCTTTCCCTTTCAAGCCTCGCACATAGTCCACACTATCGACCGAAGTCATCTGGTCTTCTCTAATATCTTGTTCTGCCATAACTATTGCATATTTAAGGGGCAAAGAACACGGCATAGAAACATAAAGCTCAATCTGCCATCTAATTTTGGTAAAGTAGATTGAACTTTATAATATAAATGTCAAGATAATATGTTGGTTGGATGCGTATGTGCTTTTGACAACATATTTAGTGTTTTCTCCTGCATTCATTATACAAAACTTATTTTCAACCTCTGAGAAGAAATTAATGGCACCTTGTGGAACTATTATGTTCCCGGTATTGCTCCCATATACAACTGCAATCGCTTTTTGATGTACAGAAGAGGCATTTTGAACCATAATTAATCCGGAATTATAGGGCAGCTCATACGTTTCTCCAGGAGTAATAGTTTTGTCTAATCTAAAAAATCCACAACTCTTCACCAAATCTGTAGGAGTTACCTTCTGCTGGTTGTTCCCTTTCTCAGTATACAGATAGTCCGCTACATTGTTTATCGGAAACTCATTCATTGCTATATCCTGCTTCTCTGCCATAACATTGCATATTTAAGGGGCATAATTTCCACCTGGAAATATTACCCGATTTAACATTTTGTTTTTAGTCTCGTTTTGTAAATTATAAATCAAATTTTTCCATAATATCTGAAGAACTCAAAAAGAGTTCTCACATCAAGATAACTGTCTTGCTTTCATAAAAAACTCTCATACATCTTTCCATTTATATTAGTTTGTTAATTAACCGGGTTTTCGTAATCATGGTCACCCAAATCAGCATACGAATACGAAATGCCATTTTTATTGGTTGAAATCCAGACTCCTCCCAATGATATGAATTCATAAACACCAGGCTCTGTGATATGAGCTTTATTGCAATAATGGTATTGACCGTCAACCAACTCCATATCATTAAATCCGTCCGATGTCACAACTGACACATAGCCATATGTGCTCCCTGAAGAATTATTATATATGATCAAGGATATTTTCATACCCACACATTGGGCAGAGCTGGGAAGCATGTATTCACTTTGGCCTATTCTACTGGGACGCCCATTGCCAAAATCCGAACCAAAATTGGGGTTCAGGTAAAAGTAGCCTTCATTGGAACTAAACCCATGTATCTTTATGAATGCCGCTGTCGCTGTAATTTTTCCTTGAACATTGACTTCTCCAGTCTCACCATCAATGCTACAAGTGACATTTCCATTCTTATCCCTTGCCAATACGTTCTGTACCACCAAATCATCCACAAGGATTTCATCAGCACGTATTTTTCTCGCTAAAGCCATATCCATAGCTACAAACATAAACTGCTGTGCCGCCTCCCAATTCGCATCACCGTCTATCGAGGTGGGTGCGACAGTGACCGACGTACCGTAAGCCCGTACCCGAAACGGAATGGTGCGATTGTTGAATGTGGCCAGTACGATGTCATGGTAATCTTCATTCCAGACATATGTGTTGCCCTTGGCGAAAAAACCTCTCGGACGCGGCTCACTGGCATCCCGTCCGCTTGAACCGTCATAGCTGACACCCACGGACATCTCCGCAATGAAACTGTCATTCCATGCCGAAGCGTCAGCCTGGCTCTGGTAACAGCGGACTGAAAACGTTGAATACCCTGCAGAAGCGTTGACCGTAATCTCGGAAGCCCTCGAAGGCCCTGCGATGGCGCTCCATATCCCGTTGCTGTACCCCCGTGCGGTCAGATATCCGTCCGGATAAGTCAATGTGGCGCTACCAAGCGTCCGCTTGGCATAGACGCGGAAAGCTGAAGGAACAAGCGAACCGGCATTGCTCACCCGTATATTGCTGCATGTACTGATGAGATAGACCATGCCGCCGTCTGATGTCAGTTGTTCCCATTCGTCGGTGTTCACTTCTTCGGTAATAATATAACCGTAGGACTTGCCGCCGTTCTGGGTCTGAGTGATTCGCCTCCCGTCATGAGTTGTCTGAGTCCATAGAGGTGGATTCGAAGTGTCAACCTTTGAGAGCCAGGAGCGACTCCCCATCGTACAGATGGTGAGCTTTTTGTATGGAGTATTAGCCGTGCGCCACTCACCGCCAGCCTTGACGGATTCGCCGTCACCGCCAGGTTTTCCTGGATTACCGTCGTTGCCGTCCACAACCATGGGTATAGTTTCCCGGTCCACGACCTGCCCACCCACGTAGAACACGAACTGCAGCTGCGTCGTGAAGTTCTTCGGGGAAATGGCCGTGCCGTTCTGTATCTCGACCTCCGAACCACCGTCCTTACTGTATTTCAGCACACCGTCAGTCGTGATGGAAGTGGTACCGCCTACAGACTTGGTGCGTGTGCATGACACGCTTGCCACACTGTAGGTACCATCCTTCCGCTTGCTTACTGAAGATACGGAAGGCACCAGCCTATAGAGTATCGCATCACTGCCCGGATTACCGGCACGTACACCGGCAATGGTGAACACCAGCTCACGGCTTATATCCGTATCCTGTACCGTAGCCGTAACGGTTATCCTGACCTCTGAGCGTGCAGGCATCGAAATGCCGGAAGCCACGGTAAACGCTATCACACCCGTATTGACATTGTAGCTTTCCGTGACACCGGCAGGCGTCACGCATGAGATGGACTTGAGCTGTAGCTTCTTCGTACCATACCACATGCCGACGGTTGTATTGAGCACGGATTGCGAAACAGTCTTTCCCTCGTATGTCAACGCCACACTCTCCATCTCATTGTCGAAATCGGCTACAATGGCCGACTCACCGTCAAAGCCCCATTTGGCCCAGATGGCGGCCGGACTGAACGCGCTCCATACACCGTCCTTCTTAGTTCGGCAGCAAGCCCACTCGTATGGCAGGCTCTCGCTCACCCCAATCGGGTCATCATGCCAGCCGGACGGCACATAGTCATCCACCTGTGATGTGGCAGGGGTTGCCGGAGCGATATTTTCCGCAGTATGCTTAAAAATCCATTCATAATCCCTACCGTCACGCCCGTCCTGGCCGTTCTCCACCAGCAGCTCATACTCAGCGGTATTCAAGTCCCCGGTAATGGTATAACCGTAGGACTTGCCGCCGTTCTGGGTCTGCAGGATACGGCGCCCCTCATTGGTCGTCTGAGTCCACATCGGAGGATTGTCGGTACCATCAGGAGCGACACATAAAAACACACGTCCGGCCATCTTGGTAATACCCATGTAAGGTATATGCTTTCCGGTCTGCCATTCACCGCAATTGGTAATGCTTGTACCGTCTGCACCCTTGCTGCCAGTCACACAGATGGCGTTCGTTGTGGTACTTGTACCATCAGTAAAGACTATCCTTGTCCGGGTCCAGATATACCAGCCGTTTTTCCACGCCGGAGAGTCTGTCTGCCACTCGCCTCCGGTTGTGGTGGCCGATGAAGAGGAAAGGTAGTATTCTTCGGTAATGGACTTGATGCCCTTGCCGTCGGCTCCCTGCCCACCACTGATACAAGCCGCTTGAGTGTACTTGACTTCGCCATCAGAATAGACAATCTTCGTCCGCGACCAGATATACTTGCCAGCTTCCCATTCAGGGGAGGTAGTCTGCCAACCGTCCACCGGGGCAATGACATTAGACACCGATATCGCGTATTCCACATCGGTAGACTTGATACCCTTGCCGCTTTCTCCCTTGGCCGCATATTTCAGCCAGTCGGCATTGCCGTCTGCCGGTTCTGTAGACGTGCCTTTCTCATTGACACATATCCAGGAGCTGCCGTTATGCGTCACCTCATCATAATAGGCATACTTCTCACCCTTTTTCCACGTACCTTTAAATAGCGGTACCCGGAAAGCCTCGCCGGTGATGTCATCCACCTGGAATATCTTGCCGGACATGATGACGTGGCGAAAAACAGCCGAGTAGTTGTCGGCCGGAATGCCATGCACGGTACGGCCTTTCTTCTTGCCAATCCACGACATCTCTTGTGCAGGCTCGACATCCCAGGTATTGGCGTGGTCAAAGAAAGTAATGCAGTTGTTGCCGCCCACCGTATCAATCAGGATGTACGTCTGCCTATCCTCATCCGTGAAGTTACCCGTCTGGGCAAGTACCATCGCATCCCCCGGCTTCCAGTCAGTACCCGGCTTCGGCGTCATGACGAATGTCTTGGCTGTATAGTCTGCGGAAGTCACCCGGAATTTCATCTCCTCGAAACCCTGCAGCTTGCCTTCGGCGTTCTTGGTGACGAAGTAAGTAGTAAGTATATCATCGACAAACTGGCTCAGCCCGTCGGCATCCGTCAAATCGGGTGTTATCGTATAGCTACCGTCACCATTATCGCTCCATTCCTTGACCGTACATCCACCTCCGGGAGAGGCACACATACGTCCTTTGAAATAGGTCACACGGTTATAGGCAATCTCCGGAACAAACAGACGTTTGCGGAATATGCCTTCCTCCATCTCGAGAATGCCATTCTTGTCGATGCACCCTCCGGAAATACCGGTGATGAACTCGCCGAACTTGACCCAATCTCCGAAGGTTATGGGGAAAGGAGTGCCGTCAGCTCGGTCTTTGTGAAGGAACATATCCTCCATTCCCTCAACAGAACCAGCTTTGTCCGCATAACCAGCTTTTATCTTTTGGCCATTTACCAGCAGATAACCTTCAATATATGAAAGCAATTCAAGCAAATCATAGTTACGGTGTTTATGACCGACACCGCCGCCAGAACCAAAGATGCGAGATAAAAAGTCTGCGAGGTAATACCCAATTGCAGCTACATTAGTAGTTGACCATTCCTCTGAATATGGATTTTGTATGGGAAATAAGGCCCCCTCGGAAAGTGGTAAGCGGGAAAATTCAGCAAGCCGAGGGGGCACCGTAAAAGAACCGACTTCGGGAACAGTGATGTTAAGAATATCTGCCGGAAGATCAGTTCTGGGAAGATTTAATAGAGGACGGACATCCGCATACTTAAATGTGAATGTATAATTACTCGGTATGTCACGATCCGTAAAGCTGACATTACTTTCCATTACGACTATCTGCCGCAAATAATTACTTGCATACAGATATTTGTTCTGGGATGGGAAAAAATCAAGCAACCATTTGCGTTCATTATCATTTAAGTATCCGGTATTCTTTTGAAATTTCCTTTCGGTATCCACACGATACTCTTGGAAACATTCATCAGTTTCCGCTATATTATGAGTGTGCTCCCCATTAAGAGTAGTGACACCGTAAGCCCGAAAGGTATCTATGCCGCCCAACGAATTCTCGAACAGTACCCATTGTTCCTGCTCGGAGCGCATATCCTCAGCATAGTAACGCTGTATATATGTAAGACGCTGGCCGGAGGTATTCTCGACCCATACATCATAATATGCAGGTAATTTATGCCCCAGCCATCCCGCAACGACAGAGTATTGTAAAGGCATTGTATAAGCTATACCTGGCATCAACTCTGTAACAGTATAATCTGTCTGAGATTTAACAGTTCCAGACTCGTCCGTAAAGTAAGCGCGAAGTTTGACTGTACCGGCAACCACAGCATAGTAGGTTAGGAACTCCGGAGAATAATACGTAACCGGTTTAACATTCGGTTGCCAGGTAAGAAAATTCTGTGTCAGAAAATTTGTGGCTGAGTCTGCCAGGCGATCCACTCCACCACGCACTACCCGGAAATTGACGGTGTCCATGTCAATTAGAGCAGAAAAATCGGCAACAAGATCTGCCTGTGTATAAACAATGCCAACATCTGAAACAATAGTTTGCAGTGATTCATGCACCATCTGGCGTAGATCTATCTGCACTTGGCCGTTCTTATCCGTCTGGTAGCTTTGTGAAAGTAGCACTTCACCGTTTTTCTTCAGAGTGAAGGTTACGGTCTCAGCTGTAGACTGTACGATGATCGGTTTTAAGTTCATCGAGAGCGAAAGTACATCTGGTTGTTGCTGGATAGACATGCTTGATTTCTATTTTTGATTTTATACGCAAATTTATGCCACACATGACCGGTATGAAAGGACAACCAGCTTTCCTTACCTGCATGGCTTCAGGGCAAAGAACGCATGCCGGTAAAACCATTGGCCGCCGGTTCCGTCCACACGCCCCGAACGGTAGTAACTGTACCAAACTTCACGCTCGTACCATGTACCTCCTTGCACCACTTGTGAGGCCGTTGGTGCCGGAGGAAAAATGCTGGGACATTTCACGGTTGTCTGTGGAGTGAAACCGGCGGCTTTCCAATGCTCCTCATCCACCGGACTGGAAGTCCCAATCTGTTCCCAATAATATTCCGGACGATCCATATCTATTATTGGCGGCAGGCAAGCCGGACGTTGAAGATTGGTAGTAAGAAGGGTGCATTCAGCAGGACGGTTCCCACCTCCAAGAGTAAAACCGACCTTGTTTGGGAAGCACTTCACTCCTTCAAACAGTACGGGGCTATGTACACGGAGCGTACTCTTCAGGGTAGAGGGCAGAAGGAACTGGGCACTTACGTTATTCAACGAATGACGGAGCAGCAGGTCGAACTGCCGCCAAAAAACTTCGTATATTCCACCGGGTGCATTGTACAATAAAGAATAGGAATCCTTCACGGTGACAGTGCCGACAGACACGTCTTTCATTGGTCCCGTACCGGGCTGCACGAATGCCAGTACCGGCTTCTGGTCGTGCCGGTCAGTCTTGTTCCCTTCGGTAGCGCCTTCTCCGCTTTCCTCCTCTTCAATGGAACCGTTACTGATGACGATGGTACTGTTGAGTGCCCTTGCTTCTCCGGCATACAGAGCACTCCTTTCCAGGGTAAAGGCTGTATAGGCATTGCCATTACGGTCAGTGCCGTATTCGGTATGGAAGGTTGCCGTGGCAGGACAAGGCTGGCAATCAGGTACAGTAACCTCATATTCTTCCAGTCCGTCATCTGCAAAATAAGGGATATTCCCCTCGCTCAACAGTTCGGAATAATCTCCCACGGCATGTCCATCCCGATAGTAACAGCCGTTACTCGCATTACAATAGGCGGTGGGATACTTTTCCTTCAATTCCTTCAGACTGTCGAAAGAGTTACAGTCGGTCAGTGAAGTGGCTGAAGAGAGCTTCAGTTGGCGTCTTGTGGCATACTCGACAGACGGGTGTCCGTCCATAAAGAATGTAAGGTCAACCTGCGGCTTTTCATCCAGCAATTCATTGAAGAAACGGACAGCTACGGTCCGCGCGGCTTCATCGGGTATAAACTCACAACAGAACTTCTTGCGGAAAAGGTCTATAAGGTCCGAACAGAGGCAGTCGGGCACCAGGTGCGCCAGAAGAATATCCCCGTTGACCAGAGTGTCCATGGTGGTGTTGATGAATACCATCCCGTTGAATGGGGGAGTCTTATCAAAGAAACCCTCCAGCAGTTCATATCCGAAATATGCAAAAACACGGCGTAAAACGTATGTGCATCGGATAAAGGGAGTGATGTAGTATCCGGGGGTAAGACTGATGGTGCGCCCGTCCACCTGCTCTGTACGTGACCAGGCATTGTACAGTCCGGTCACGGTACGCCCATTGTTCAATGGCGTACCGTCAGCCTCCATTTCTGCCATCGCATTGAGTACCCGTCGTTCACCGTCCATCTCCACGATAGCGGGGAAAATGGAAAAGTTCGGGTCCGTGTTTGTCCGCAAGCTCCAGCACCAGGCAATACCCTGCTCGACAGTCTGTACTCCGGGGACTGTTTCCGAACCGAACACATCAGTTAAAGGGGTACGCTGGAGGCGGCTCAGGAAACTTCCCTCATTCATGTAGAAGGTGGTTGTGATACCTTCGTTCCGACGGGCTCCCAATACGGCCTGGCGGCAGGTGCAGAAGTATTCCCCGTCGGTAATGGTACATTCGATATCGGTAGACGGACGCTCAAGGTTCGCCAGCTGTTCGGGATTCCCCGTCAGACGACGGTTCAGAGGTGTGTCCGGTAATGTGACCGGCAGTGTCTGCTCACCGTACTCATTGAAGAAGAGATTCGTCCGTTCCACTTCAAGGCATGTGTCGGGAGAAAGCTGGTAGGCCTCGCCGGTGGGGATATGTACTATTTTCATAATATGATACTATTTTTTTGCTATGTTACGCGAACGGTTCCGCAATTCCTGCTTGCGTTCAAGTTCTGAGAGAGTGACGGATGCAGGGATACCCTCTTCATCAATGCGGATGATTGCATTGGCCAGGCGTTCCATCAGTCTTGGGGGCAGTGAGTTCCCTGGTGCGTTTGGTGGTACCGGAGCCGTAGCCTTCGGGGTATCTATGGACCCGCCGGATGAATACCCGGCCATTCGTGCGCGGATTGCCTGGTTAAGGTCAAGCGTACGGATGGTACCGGCCTGCTGGGACTTATCCAGTATATCCAGGATTGGTGCAACAGTGGGATTGCTTACTGCAGCATTGCTGGCCACCCATTCTTTGGATTGCCCGAAAGGGCCTTCACCTACAATGACAGTAGGACGGTCTATGAATCCCCGTGCATCCGGGTCATAATCCGCATCAGGAAAGAGTTTCCCATCCTGGGCACGCCGGACATCAATCTTGCCTCCGGACTGGCGACCGGTGGCAACGCGTGCGCCGGTACCGGAACTGCCGGAATTACTGCCGGAAAGAGTCATATTTTTGATTTTATCCCGTTCAGCTTTGGCACTGGCCAATTGTGCGGCTCCGGT
>ENA-OPTX01001210-OPTX01001210.1-human-gut-metagenome-genome-assembly--contig:-NODE-1210-length-9688-cov-8.011523_pt1 | contig 9688 bp, 16 predicted proteins | sample MGYA00241465_ERZ501922 | MGnify/ENA primary metagenome ERZ501922 (study PRJEB25962, sample SAMEA2042399) | human gut metagenome | biome: human gut; feature: human-associated habitat; material: faeces...
TGAACTCCAGCCAGATAAGAAGCATCATACTGCTGGGCGTGAACCAGAGGCCGTTGATGGAATATCCGAACAAGGAATGGGGATATGGAACGCTGGACTTGTACCGTGCCCTCGATACACTGCGGAGAATATAAATGATTATATCAAAGGATAAAAGGAGAAGAAAAGATGGCAGATTTTTTTGAAGAATTAGGGAAACGAATCTCAGATGTAGCAAGCGATCTGGGAAAGAAGACGGAAGATACGATTGAAATCCAGAAGATCAAAGGTGAGATCCGTTCTTTGAAGCGTGCAAATGACAGGGATCTCATGGATCTGGGACGCATGGTGTATGATAAATTCCAAAAAGGGGAGATACCGGATACTGATTATATCGACCTCTGCGACAACATTGAGAAGAGAGAGGAAGAGATTGAGAGGCAGGAAGAAGAGATTGTAAGAATCAAAGAGGATATATAGATGCTTTCGTTAATAGCGGCCGGCACATTTACGGTACTGCTGGGATTGGATGTACTCCTAAAGCAGCATGTAGAAGAAAATATCAAGTCCGGAGAAGAAAAAAAAGTGCTTGGGGGAAAAGTCGTCATACGCAAGGTGTATAACAAAGGGTTCCTGCTGAATTCCCTGGAAAGCCATCCTGTGCTGATCAAGACGGTATCCATCCTGGCGGGGGCAGGCGTGCTTGCGTGCGGCGCGTGGACATTTGTCAGAAAAGGACATTTCACCGAGAAACTGGGCATGGCTATTCTGGGGGCAGGCGCTGCAAGCAATCTGTTTGACCGGCTGTCAAGAGGGAAAGTCATTGATTATATCGGAATCTGGAGCAAAAATCAATTTCTTGCCAGGCTGACAGCCAATCTGGGGGATTTCTATATTCTTCTGGGGGCAGTTTTGCTGGCACTGAAAAGATCATACCCGGAATTGTCTGAGGAGGAGTTAAAAGAGATCTCTGAGAAGGTGAAGAGCCGTAAGTTCAAATTATAAGAGGCAATGGCAGCATTGCCTCTTTTCTTTATTATATATGTCTGCTACAGTTGGAAGAATTCCTTTACCTGCCCCAGGATGATGCCCATAAGCCTGGTTCTGGACTCCACGCTTGCCCAGCCCACGTGGGGAGTGATGAAAAGCTTTCTGCTGTCTGTAATGCGAAGCAGAGGATTGTCCGGACTCATTGGCTCCGTACAAAGCACATCTAAGCCTGCGGCGGCAATCTCGCCTTGCTCCAGGGCGGCAGCAAGATCCTGCTCGACAACGATAGGACCCCGGCCAAGGTTCAGAAAGATGCAGGTTTTCTTCATCTTCTGAAATGCCCGGGCATCAATCAGATTTTCCGTTTGCGCATTGAGCGGCGCGTGTACGGAGATAATATCGGAAGAGGCAAGCAAAGTATCCATGTCTACCTGATGGTAGCCATCCTGAGGGGCGCTGCCGGAAGGAGAGGCGTAGATAACATTTAGTCCAAAGGCCTCCGCAATAGAGGCTACCCGCCTGCCGATATTGCCAAGCCCGATGATCCCAAAGGTCTTGCCATGCAACTCATAAAACCGTTCTTCAAAGTGCGTAAAGATCGTATCATTGGTATAGCGGCCTTCTTTTACATAATCATCATAGTACCGAAGTTTCTCAAGAAGGAAAAGCAGCATTGCAAAGGTGTGCTGCGCGACGGATTCTGTTGAATATCCGGCAACATTCCTCCATGCGATATTGCGGCTTTTTAAATAGTCCTTATCCAGATTATTGGTTCCCGTGGCAGTCACGCAGACCAACTTCAGGTTCCGGGCCTTCCCAATAGTCGATTCATTTACCTGTATCTTATTTACAATCATTACGTCGGCATCTTCGACCCGCCCAGGGACTTCTTCGGAAGTAGTGAAAGGATACTTCACCACCTCGCCTAACTGGTCATAGCCGGACAAGTCGATGTCTTCGCCGATTGTCTTTACATCTAGGAATACGATTTTCATAAAACAGGCCTCCCTTACATATTCATTTATCAGTATATTGGAAAATTATATCACAGGAAAGTGATTACGAAAACAGAATACTTAGAATCGGGCATGAAAAAAGCGGGTGATGGGAATCGAACCCACGTATCCAGCTTGGAAGGCTGGTGTTCTACCATTGAACTACACCCGCATATCGGGGTGACAGGATTCGAACTTGCGACCTCCTGGTCCCAAACCAGGCGCTCTAGCCAAACTGAGCCACACCCCGTAATAACTTATCTGATTGTGAACGTTTCACGCTGTGAACGAAATAAATAATATCATTTTTGGAAACAAATATCAAGAGTTAATTGCAAAGAATGTTAAAAAAATACCAGCCATGAAATATCCCATGGCTGGCATTCCCCCTTATTCTCCTCCCGGGCCGTCTTTCCTTGGCCGCTGGGATTCTGGCAGCGGTTCCACTGCCTTTGTAGGATTCAGACGTTCGTCATTGGATTCCTTATCCTTCTGCTTGTCTGAAATCGTTGGAATAGGTGCTTCAACTATCTCTTTCATGCGTAATCCTCCTTGCCTATTCTGCCTCTCCCTCTGCCACGATATCTTCCAGAACGTGAATTAAGTCGTGGATGGATTCCAGCCTTACATCCCGTTCCAGGATACAGTTTTTAAGATTAATAGACAGTGATTCGAATTTGTCCCGGATTGCCGGGGATACATAGGATGCCATATAATCACCTCGCTATAGTATGTGCAGAAAGCGGCCGGTTTATTAATTTTGAATTTGGCAGGGACTTTAAGTTGAAGTGAAGGATACCCGTGTGACGGGTTATCCTTCAGGAAAGAATTGCAGATCAATCTAAGGTATTCATCATTTTCCAAGCACAGCAGCAAGGCGTACTGCAAGTACCGGAAACCTTGATAGGTCAAATATGACAAAAGTTTATTGAACTCGTCGAGATTCGACCGGCTTGGAAATAGGAAATAAAAAAATGGAGTATACGGGACTTGAACCCTCTGTAAAAACGCCATAACCACTATAAATACAGGGAATGTTATTTTTCGTGTTGCATTTCGTGTTGCATACGCTCGAAGTGCGTATTGATTTTTTCAGACTGCTTCTTCATCTCGTCGGTGATGACGCCGCGGTAGACGCTCTTCATGACGCTGTCCGTAGCCCATCCGCCCCTTGCGACGATATACTGGTCCTGCACGCCGATCGCATGCATGATCGACGCGGCATAGTGGCGCAGGTCATGGAACCGGAAATGAGGCAGGCCGGCAGACTGTACGGCTCTCTGGAACCGCCGCGTAATCTGGTCAGGAGTGGCCTTGACGATCCGCCCCTCTATCCCGGACATGCGCTGGATAACGAAGTCAGGAAACTCTATGTCGCGGTAGCCGCTGTAGGTCTTGGGCTGCTTGACGTGCCACGCCCTGTCCGGGCCCAGGACCATGTTGCGCCGGACAGTCACGATGCTGCCGCTGATGTCCCGCGACTCGAGGGCGCAGATCTCCCCCCGGCGAAGAGGGCCGAAGGCGGCTAGCAGCACGGCGATCTCCAGTTCCCTGCCCTGGGCGTGCCTGAGAAGGGCCAGGATGTCCGCATCGGAAGGGACGTACAGGTCGGACTTTCTTTTGGCCGGCAGCGTTGTCTTAAGCCTGAAATCCGGGGCGAAAACCTCGAGTGTGGAAGATAGTAGGGCATGGGCGTTCCGGACGGTCTTAGGGCTCAATCTCGCGCTCAGGCCGCTGACCCACTTCTGGATCCTGGTATTGTCGAGATCCTGCGTGCGCATCCTCCCAATATCGGATCCGAGGAAGTAATTCCGGTACAGGCTCTCATACCCGCGGAGGGTGCTCTGCGAGAGAACGGCGGCCTTGCTGTCGATGTACAGGCGTACCGCCTCGCTGACCGGCATGTCGGACACGCGGGAGAGCTGCTCCTTCCCGGCCGCGAAGTCCGCGGCCATCTGCTCGGCAAGCCGCTTGCCCTTCGAGCCGGGAACGTCCGACGTGAAGGAGCGGTATACTCTTTTGTGCTTTATCGTCCCATCCGGCTGCAGAATATCCTCCGTATGGGAATAGACCTGGCAGCGCCAGGATCCTGATGGCAGTTTCTTTGCTGTTGGCATTCTATCATCCTCCTTTTTTAAGGTGCAAAAATAACAGCCAACGAGGAACGGGTGTTCCGCTTGCGGTGGCTGTCCGAAGATGATACAATATATTTGTTGAATATGCGTATATCTTCGGGTATATGTTAGGCCGTTCCTGGTTGCCGCCAGGAGCGGTTTTTTTATCCAAATAACTTGTTTTCGATATCACCATATTGTTCCATCGGTGGAATTTCCAAATTGGAAAGTAGTAACTCTTTTCCGGGGGCATGAGTATTTGCGGAATAATCTAAGTAAATATGCTGTCTTTGGCTATGGCGATATATTCTTTTTATTTCTGGTACATCATCATAACTGATAAGCCATGGATAAGATTTTGTCTTAATAAATTTTGCCAATTCCCGATGTAAATCCTTTTCATAATAATATCTGTATAAAGAAGGCCCCTTGTTATAATAGGGTGGATCTATATATACAAAGGTGTTTTTGTTCCTTTTGTATTTTGTTTTCTCCTTTAAAAAATCGAGAGCATCCATATTGTATAATTCAATTTGATTTGAAAATTGTGATAAATCTTCTATACTTTTTATGATACGAGTTTTGTTAAATCTGCAGTCTATCTTGTATCGTGATTCTTGTTTCATACCGCCGAGAGGATTTGCGTTTAATATCCCGGAAAAATTTGTACGATTTAGGAACAATCCGGCAAACCCAATTTCTACTATACTTTTTCCTTTTAAATAGTCGCTATTACGGTATAGAGCATATGCATTCCAAGCATCTACAGTGATATTAACTTCATGTATCATCTCAATTAATTCATGTGTATGTTCCATAACAGAAACCCAGAAGCAGTATATTAAAGGGTCCAGTTCATTAATCATAGCTTTTGAAATTGTACCTGATTCAAGCAAGGCAAGTGACGCGGCGGCACTTCCTGCATAGGGTTCATAGAAAGTACATCCGGTCAGTTTTTCTGTTTCTATCAACTTTTGAATGTAAGGTGCTAATTTTGATTTAGCACCTGGGTATCTTAAAGGGTTATTAATTGTCATGTTCATCATCTCCTGAGACGATTATACAATAGTATAATAGGTTTGGCCAGAATTAATTGAATTTAGGAATCTTTGTTCTGCCAGCAACGATATTAAACTTATCCTTAAAATTTCTTTTGAATTTTCGATAGTCATCGGGATGATCTTCTATCCAATATTTCATTAGATTTATATCCTCAAACATTCTCTGATTATCAATGAACCATTGCTTATATTTTTCTCTGTCTTTTTTATAGTGGCTATACTGACTGCTTGTAAGAGGATCCATTTCTTTAAAAAAACGTAACGACAATCCCTTTTCAAAGAAGTTTGAGAGAATTTCATGTGTTGGAGGTAAACTTATTAAATATTCGTATAATAGGGCTTCGGGGCCTTTGTTACCGGGGAGAAATATTACATTGTTATATCGATCAGGTAAATCTTTGTATTTGGTTGGTAATATATTTTTATCTCCATCTAAAATAAATAAAACATTTTTAAAATAAGCCGGATCATTATATAAAAGAGCCATTAAGGATTCGCCGCCTAATTTTATGTCAATGAGACGATAGCGATCTTCATATTCGCTTAATAAACGAGAGATTAACCATCGAGCCTCAGAATCCTCAGAGTATATTACAATTCTTTTCTGTGTGTTTGTAAGATAGTAATTGCTAATAAGCATATCATTCTCCATCGCTTCATAAGTTGGATTATGTTTTATTTGAAGTATATTGTTAGCCGTGGTGAAATATTCTATGCTTATGTCATGATCGTTAGTTTGTTTTTGATTTAGATATTCCAGTATTTGCAATGAATGTGTAGTAAAAACAGCCTGAAAATTAAAGTATTTACTTATATCATATATTAAATCGACAAGTCTAATTTGGGCAGCCGGATGAAGAGTGGCATCTATTTCGTCAACTAGCAATAATCCGCCTAGCCATGGTTCGGCTTGGTTTTCCCAAGATGAACGTAATTTTATAAAAGAAAGAAGTAGATACAAAATCTGCATCAGATTATCTTGTCCGGACGAATTGCCTAAATAATCATATTTAGGTGTATTTATTCCTCCTGATCGTTTTTTGTTGATTTCATAATTTGATATGCTGTCAATCGTATCATCAAGTGAGAGTATATTTTTATAATTTGTAAATAGCCATTTTAAGTCGCTGTCAGTCAATTTGCTTTTAAACTTTCGTTCCTCTATAACTTCTTGTTCATTTTCCCCCAAAGGATAGAGTCTGCTCAGACCTAGATAGAATGATGGGATAGGAAGTTTTTTGGACGTTTTTGAAGTAGAAGTACTAAAGGGATCAATCCAATAATTTAAAATACGAAATCTGTTTTTTTCTTCCGAATCAGATGTCCATTTCTGCCATGTAACACGCAATCCAATTTGTAATGGTTCTGGCAGGGCAGGATGTTGGTATAATATGCTGCCAATGGGACCGCTTACTTTGTCATGAGTTTTTGATCCTTTAAAGAGTTCCGAAAATTCTGCCTTAAACTGTTTATCGGTAATGGTTGTTCCATATTTACTTTTTAGTTCACTGGAATTGCCTAAAATTCCTAAAATCGTAGATTTGCCTGTTGCGTTATGCCCAGCAATTGCAGTTATGGTCTCTCCTAATTGTATCTTCTGATTCTTAAATATACGAAAATCATCTAATAGTAATTGTAAAAACATCTTTTCTCCACCTTTTTATCTTTTGTGTCTCGTAGAAATTTGTTTATTCCAATCCGTGTTCGCAATACAGAGAGCGAATAATTATTATTAGTCTAATTCGGACAATAATTTTATTAACTTCATTTTCTGTTCAGTTGAGAATTCTTTTCCGTTGCGTGCAAGGAGTCTTTCTACATCAGCATAGGATGGTTCTTTTTTTACGATTTCGCCAGCAACTAACCTCTCCAAATCCTCAACAGTAATGCCGAGAGTTTGACAAATTAAAATAATATTATCCACACTGGCTCGGCCGACACCTTTTTTCAATATCGTGTATAGAGTACTTTCCGGAATTCCGCATGCATGTGCAAAAGATCGAATAGAGTACCCTTGTTCTTTTATGAGTCTCTCTAATACCTTGGCTTTTTCCATAGATTCACCTCGACTTTAAGTTATTCACATTATACTTGATATTTTGATAAATGTAAACATAAAATTACGGAAATCCGTAAATATTCGGAAGTCAGCAAACAAGTAGTTGACAATTTGCGGAAAACCGATTATATTTTAAATATGATTTGCGGAGTACCGCAATAGAAGAGAGGTGAGAAAATGTATAATAGACTGTTAAATGCAATGAAGGAAAAGAATATAACTATCACGCAAATTGCTAACTTGCTCGGATGTAGAGTTGCAACTGCAAGTGACAAAATTAATGGGGTTGTTGACTGCGGATTCTATTTTGACGAGGCCACAAAAATCAAAAATGTATTTTTCCCTGAATATGATATTGAATATTTATTCCAGCGTGAAAAGCGAATTGCTTAAACAGAACAAATGTTTGCAAAATTACTATAGCATTTCTGAATGCTGAAATCAATTGGCAATTATGCAAGAAAAAAGGCGGGGAGGTGAAGAGGATGCCAAGAGTAGTACTGACTGAGAGCGAGAGAGACAGGGAAGCCGTGGAGAGCCTCATCAAGAAGCATGCAGGGGCCATGAGGCTGACCATGCCGATGCTGGCCAAGCGGATAGGGATGCCGTCCGCGACGCTGTACAAGCGCCTACATGATCCGGACACGTTCCGGCGCGGAGAGATGCGGCGAATATGCAAGGCGCTTAAAATACCGGAGGACGAGAGGGGAGGGCTGCTGGGATGAAGGAATTTTTAAGAGACTTAGTTACAGGATTTATTGTCGGCCTGGCAACGGGCGCGGGGATCATCATAGTAGTGCTGGTCTACTGCCGGATGGCAGGGCCGTTATAGGGAGGAGGCGAGGAAATTGACGAAGGAAAGATGGATGGACCTCGGGCTGCAGATAGAGCCGCACCTGAAAGAGATCGCAAGGCTCGTCTCGCAGGCCGGAATGGACGTGGTAAGCATTGCGGCCACGGATAGCGGCCTTGCGTGGGCGACCTACATCGACGAGGATGACAGGCATTATAACGTTGAAGTCAAGTCTGACGGAGTAACCGAACTGTCGATAGACGGTGGCGTATTCTACACGAAAAACTGAAAGAGCGCTTACATAAGCCGGCAAGGCGTAAGCACTCTCGTAATCAACCAATTAGAGTATAGCACAGAAAGGCAGGTAAATACAAATGAAAAATAAGGCAATCAATGCTCTGATAGAGATGGGCATGCCGGCGAACGTCAAGGGATTCCATTACATAGCGGAAGCAATGGCCCTGCTTGAAGAGGACCCGTCATGGAAGCCCGGAAAGACAGGGGAGGTGTACCGCAGGCTGTCCGAGATGAGCGGGGACACGCCTTCCAGGGTAGAGAGGGCGATCAGGCATGCATTCACAATCGTGCTGACGGAGGGATACCTCGATGCGGTAGAGAAATACCTGACGCTGCAGAACACGACGAACGGGAATCTGCTGGCAACATTGTATCTGAGATTATCACAGGAGAAGGGAAAGGAGAAATAAGTATGAAATTATATGAACTAACAGAACAGTACGATGGGGTAATGAACCTGCTCTATGATGGCGAGACGGACGAGCAGACGATTCTGGACACGCTGGAATCCATTGAAGGAGAGATCGAGGACAAGGCTGACAATTACGCAAAGATCATCAAAACGATGACAGCAGAGGCGGAAGCAATCAAATCTGAAGAGGACAGGATTCATAAAAGAAGAATGACGCTTGAAAATCGTGCGAAGTGGCTGAAGGATACCCTGCAGGCGAACCTTGAGTTCATTGGCAAGACAAAGTTCAAGACAGAATTATTCAGTTTTTCCGTATCATCGAATGGCGGGAAACAGCCGCTGGTAATTACGGACAACCTTGGTGAGATACCTGGCAAATATCTGATTCCGCAGGATCCGGTTGTGGACAAGGATGCGGTCCGCGAACTTCTGAAAGACAAAGAGGTAGAGTGGGCAAAACTGGAACCATACGGAAAGCATCTTAACATCCGGTGATGGCCATGGGAGGGAGAAGCAGGATTGCCGGGCTTGCGGATTATATCCAAGGCCGCCTGGCTGACGAGAAGGTCATCATCCAGCGGTATGATGCCTATTCAACGTCGAGCATATACCTGAAGCTTGACTGCGGGGTGTGCAATAACATAAGGATATCGGACCACAGGGGCAAGAAGCATCTGAAATACAGATATAACATAGGCTCATGGATCAAGCAGAATGAGAAGATAGTAGATGTATATGATCGCTATTACTATGCGGAAGGCCAGGCAGATGAGCTCGTGCGGAAGATAATGGAAGATCGTGGCGAAAAGATCGCCAGGTATGGATGGGCAGCTTACCAGCAATTCGTCAGGAAGAGCAGGATAGAGCACATGCATGAAAGTGGATTCTGGAGCAAGTCCTATTATGTGAGGTAGCCGTATGGATGAAAAGAAGATGGATGGGATCCCTCCATACCGCATGAACCAGATCGTGAAGACGGCCAGCGTGA
>ENA-OPTX01001215-OPTX01001215.1-human-gut-metagenome-genome-assembly--contig:-NODE-1215-length-9630-cov-2.662559_pt1 | contig 9630 bp, 7 predicted proteins | sample MGYA00241465_ERZ501922 | MGnify/ENA primary metagenome ERZ501922 (study PRJEB25962, sample SAMEA2042399) | human gut metagenome | biome: human gut; feature: human-associated habitat; material: faeces...
TGAGAACGGACTTAAGACATTCCTGGCTGAGAACAAGATGATGAACGCGGCCATCGAGCAGATGGACGGAGTGGTTCCGTGGACAGCGTTCCCGGGAGACGCGGGCCTTCAGGCAGAGCAGATGCTCCTGGATATGAGGGACCAGATTCTGGGCGGACAGGTGACGGCAGAGCAGGGCATGAAGGCAACACAGGATGCCATCAACCAGCTGCTGGCAGTACAGTAACCGGCTGAAATACAGCTGCTTACAATAAATTGGAGCGGGTATCCCCGGAGTATATGGGGGTACCTGCCCCTTTATGGAGGTAAAATCAGATTGAATCAGGAAGAAAAAAAGCAGACACTGCTGGGATATCTGTTTCTTGTGCCATCGCTGGCTGTGTTTGCGGTATTCATGTTTTATCCTTTGTTTTATACGGTATATCTCAGTTTTTTTGAGTGGAATATGGTGAAGCCGGTGAAAAAGTTTGTGGGGCTGGCTAACTATGCAGCCATTTTCAGGGACCCGAATTCCTGGAAGATTGCGGGAAATACGGCGGTGTATATCCTTGTACTGCTGGTGCTGAATTTTGTGCTGCCCTACATCCTTTCCTTCATCCTGTCAGCGGTGATTAAGAGGGGGAAGGGATTTTATAAAGCTGTGTTTTTCCTTCCCAGCGTCATATCCCTGGTGGTGGGATCCATTCTTTATATCTGGATTTTGAACCCCATTTCCGGCCCTGTGGCCCTTGTGTTAAAGTACTTTGGCCTGGCCCTTCCCTTCTGGTCCAAGACAGAGGGCTGGGTCATTGCGGTGCTGAGCGTAATCACCTCCTGGAAGGTGTTCGGCTATAATTTTATCATCATACTGGCAGGTGTGTCCGGGGTATCCACAGAGGTCATTGAGGCGGCCAGGCTGGATAACATTCCACTGTGGAAAATATTCCGCGACATGGTGGTCCCCATGAGCTCGGCTACCGGAATCTACGTGTTTATCACCACCATTGTACAGGGACTTCAGTATGTGTTCACACCCATCAAGGTGGTAACCCAGGGCGGTCCAAACTATGCCAGCTCCAACCTGATATACATGTCCTACCACGAGGCATTTACCCTGTACCGCACCGGCACCTCGTCAGCCGTGTCAGTGATTACCATGGTGCTGTTCATTGTACTGCTGCTGATGGAGTTCCGGTTTGTGGAAAAGGGGGTATATTATGAAAATTAAAGAAATGCAGCCGGGATGGCACCTGCTTCTTCTGTGTGCCGTGTTCCTTATCCTGATGCCCATTGTATTTGCGGTGTCAAATTCCTTTAAGACCATGCAGGATGCCTTTAATACGGTATTTCAGATTATTCCGGCCAGGCCCACGGTGCAGAATTACATCCATGTATTCAGCAAGCTCCCCTTCTTAAGAATTACCATGAATACCTTTTTAATTGCTGCCACCGTAACTGTTTTTAAGACCGTTACCAGCCTGTTTGCGGCATATTCCTTTGTATATTTTGATTTCAGGGGCAAGGGAATCCTGTATTTTATCATGCTGGCCACTATGTTCATACCATTTACCGTTACCATGATTCCCAACTATCTGATGATTTCCAAAATCGGACTCAGCGACAAGATATGGGGCGTGGCCCTGCCCCAGCTGGCCGATGTGCTGGGAATCTTTCTCCTGCGCCAGTCCATGCGGGGAATCCCCAGGGCTCTTATCGAGGCGGCCAGGATGGAGAATGTGAAGAATCTGAAGATCATGAGGGATATCATCATCCCGTTAGTACGGCCCTCCATTATTTCCACGGGAATTATCTTTTTCATCAATTCCTGGAACGAGTACGTGTGGCCGGTTCTTATACTAAAAAGCAAGGAGAATTACACCCTGTCCCTGGCCCTGCAGATGTACATAAGCGCGGAGGGAGGGACGGAATTTACCATAGCAATGGCTGTTTCTGTCATGACCATGGTGATTCCGCTGGCATTGTATATCCTGTTCCAGCGCTACATCATAAACACCTTTGCCATGTCGGGCATCAAGGGTTAGAGCGTGTCTGAAAATTCACGGTCGAAGGAATCAAATAAGGAGAAATAAATGAAAAACATAGTATTTGACCATGTAGTAAAGGCTTATGACAAAAATGTAATCGTAAAGGATTTGAATATGGAAATCAGGGAAGGAGAGCGCCTGATTCTGTTGGGACCTTCCGGCTGCGGCAAATCCACCGCGCTGCGTTCCCTCGCAGGCTTGGAAGACATCCAGGCCGGCCGTATTCTCGTCGGCGGCCAAGATGTGACTGGCGTGCCCGTCAACAAGCGAAACATGGCCATGGTGTTCCAGGCGTACTCGCTGTTCCCACACATGACCGCTCTGCAGAACGTGGAATTCGGGTTGGAAATCCGCGGCATGGGCAAGACGGAACGCCGTAAGCAGGCCATGGAGAAGCTGGAACTCGTAGGTCTTGCCGATCAGGCTGGCAAATACACGCAGCAGATGTCTGGCGGTCAGCAGCAGCGTGTGGCGCTCGCCCGCGCACTGGCCGTGAACCCCCGAGTGCTCCTGCTCGACGAGCCGCTTTCCGCACTTGACGCCAAAGTTCGTGTGCAGCTGCGCGACGAAATCCGCCGCATCCAGCTCGAAGCCGGCACCACCACCGTGTTCGTGACCCACGATCAGGAAGAAGCGCTCACCGTTGCCGACCGCATCGGCGTGATGAACCACGGATGTATCGAACAGATCGCCGACCCGCAGACACTGTACCGCCGTCCGGGCAGCGAATACGTGGCCACCTTCATTGGCCTGACCAACCGACTCCCAGGCATCACGAATGGTGAGGAAGCCGTGGTGTTTGGCCAGCGCGTGCCGTTGCTCGAAGCCTCCAAGCGCGACGCCTCCACCGTGCTCGTGCGACCGGAAAACCTTGTGATCACTCTAGCCGCAAACGATGGCAACATGGTAGGCGAGCATGGTCGCGTCGACATGGTGCACTTCCTCGGTGCGCTCGCCCGCGTTGACTTGACGGTTGCCGCAGGTGTGGGCCACCTGCCCGTCACCGTGCAGCTGCCGGCCAATGAGCTTCCTGCCGGCCTGACGGTTGGATCCGAAGTGGTGGTGGCTCCGCGTCCGATCGCCGCGCTCGCCGTATGAGCTGTTTCGTTGCGGACGCCCATGACGACGGTCATGAGATTGTAAGCTGATATTCAGCATTCCTGTACTAAGGTGCTGAATATCAGCATTTTCGTATATGCACCCCGTGCACGTCGTCGCAAAGGCAAATATGACGTTTCCGCAGTACCCCCAATATCCGCAGCGGCCGCAACAACCGCATACGCAGCAGAATCCACAACAGCCATCCCAATATCAGCAACAACCGCAGTATCCGCAGCCACAAGCCAATCCCTACGAACTGTGGCTCAGGCGCGTGAAAAGCGTGTTCTCCCGCATCGGCGCAGGCATGTGCCTGATGGTGGTGATCTGGTATGCGCTTGCAACGGTGCTTTCCGGCATGCTCTATCAGGTACTGCACACCACGAATCTGCCGAATTGGGCGGTGTATGTGGCATCGGATACCCCTTTGTATCTCGTGGCCATGCCGCTCGCGGTACTGATTATGGGCAAATCGTCGGTCATTGAAACACGCAAGTTCGACATGAAGCCGGGCCAATTCTTCAAACTGCTGGTCATGTGCTTCCCGCTCATGTATGTGGGCAGTCTCATCGGCAATATGTTGGCGTCGCTGCTGTCCGGAGGCAAAGCCAGCAATTCGGTGAGCGATCTGGCCATGCAATTCGACGTGTGGAACGTGGTGTTCCTCGTAATTCTCGGACCGTTGTTCGAAGAATGGATCTTCCGCAAGGAACTCATCAGCCGCACGCGCAAATACGGCGAAAAAACCGCGATCGTGTTCTCCGCGCTGTTCTTTGCTCTGGTGCACATGAACCTGTTCCAGTTCTTCTACGCATTCGCATTGGGTCTTATGTTCGGCTACGTGTACGTGCGCACCAGCAAACTGCGTTATTCGGTGGCCATGCACATGATCGTCAACTTCATGGGTGGCGTGGTTGCGCCGTGGGTGGTGACGAACATTGACATCGACAGTCTGATGAACGTGCTGACCAGTGCGGAAAACGGCGACGGAACGGCCATGATGCAGTGGATGGGCCAGAATGCGACGGGAATGATGATATTCGGCATCTATATGCTGCTATATTACGGTCTGATCATCGCGGGCATAGTGTTGCTTATCCGCAATCGCAAGAACTTTGAATTCTATACCGCACCGGAAGAACTGCCTCGCGGCGTTCGCACGAGCACGGCAATACTGAACGTCGGTGTAGTTACTTACATTGTAGTGACGGTTATTATTACGTCAATCAATCTAATGATGCAATAATTTCAGTATAAAAAAGTGCCGCATGTGGACTACTGCATGCGGCACTTTATATATATGGGTCAACCGCGATTTCTTATGTTCGCGAGGATATTACGATTCTTTGTTAATGGCGCGATTCTCAAGAAAATCAGCATTGGCGATGGAACGTGCCACGGCGTTGATCATGTCGGGAAGCAACGATTCCGGCTTGGCGTACGCGCACACTTCGACATTGATGCCGTAAGGGGAGTAGCCGGTCAGTCTTACTTTCGGAGGGAAGCGCGGATCGGCCAAATCGGCGGTATCGCGCTGCACGGCCTGAACCACCTGACGGGTCATCTCGTCGATGTCGGTACCGGCCTTGGCGGTAAACGGCACACGAACCAGCATTTCGTTGGACGGATTGAGTTTTTCCAGTGACGCGGTGTTCAGAATCGAATTCGGAATGATCTTGATGTTGCCATTGCGCTCGCGCACTACGGTCTGACGCCAGTTGATATCTTCGACCACGCCATCGGTGCCCGCCACATTCACCAGATCGCCCGGCTGGATTACACGGCCAAGCATCAGACCGAAACCGCCGATGATGTTCGCGATCGTATCTTTCATACCGAGCGACACCGCAAGACCACCAATGCCGAGCGCGGTGAAAATCGTGGTCGGATTAATGCCGAACACCGGCTGCAGCACAGTGCCCACAGCCAACGTCCACACCACCGCGCGCAGAATATTGATGAAAATCGAAGCGTTCGGCACTTGCGAACGGTCCAGCACTTTACTCACGATTCGGGTAAGCGCCTTGTCGATAACGGCCGCAAGCAGTGCAACGACAATGAGCAGAATGATTTTTCCGGAATTGGTTTTCAGCCAATCCACAACGATTCCAATCGGTTCCATAGTGTTCTGAAGCGTCCCTTCATAAGTTTGATTCGCATGCATTACTGGTGCGCGCGACTTGCGTTCGCTGCGTCTGCGATGCGTGTTCGCAACTTGTGTTCGCACATATCCTACAGTGCGTGGCTGAGTCGGTTTGAGCGTGGGTGTGCGGGGGCGTGCGCGAGAACATGTGGGAATGCGCGTGGTGACATGTGTCCGGAGCCGTGAACGGACTAAAGTTGAGGCATGGGCAATGTTGTGGATTATGTGCGCCGCGAGTTCCGCGGGTTCGGCGAATTGGCGTTCAGCAATGTCGATTCCTTGGTGCTTTCCGAGCTTTCCTACATGCGATTGCCGGGCTTGGTTCCAGCATTCGGCGAGGCCAAGTCGGTGGCGACCGTGCCGATCCGTGACTTGCTGCGCGCCGAAAGCTACGATGAGATGTTTGTTTCGAATTCCTCTGAAATGAATGATTATCGGCTTTCGTTGCTGCGCGCGGTTTGCGAATCGCCGCGATTCCGCGGGTTGCGGGTGGGGGAGTATGCCGAACGTTTGGATGAGGGCGAGCAGCAGCAATTCGCTGCGATGACCTTCGATTTGGGTGCCGATTTCGGCTTATATGTTGCGTTCCGTGGCACTGACGGCACGCTCGTCGGTTGGAAAGAGGATTTTAATATGGCGGTGCGCTGCCCAGTGCCGTCGCAAGAATCGGCATATCGATATGCGGACTCGATTCTGGACAGGACGGAACGTTTCCTCTCGGCGAAAAAATCACCCGACATTATGATCGGCGGGCATTCCAAAGGCGGCAATATGGCGGTATATGCGGCCATGCAAATCACGCAAAGCGATATTGAAGCGACCAACGAACGCGCGCAACGGCTCGGACTGCTGCCGGCGCTCGGAGGAAGCGTGCCGGGACGCAACTGCAGAATCTCCCGCATCTTCTCGCATGACGGTCCTGGAATGTCTCAAGTCATGGTGCATAGCCGCGCATATCAGGCAATCGCGGCACGAATCGACAAAACCGTGCCGGAATCCTCCATTATCGGCATGCTGTTGCAATCGCAAATCAAACCAACCTTCGTCAAAGCCGACGCCATAAGCATTCTGCAGCATATGGGATCAAGCTGGCAAGTGACGCAATCCGGCGAATTCGAGCAGGCAAGCGAGCTGACAAGCGGTGCGCAACTCATCGGCAAAACCATTGACGGATGGTTCGACCGCGTAAGCCAGGAACAACGCGAACGGGCCATCAACCAGATATACGACATCTTCGCAGCCGCGGGGTACGGTAATATCGCTGATCTGGTGGCGCATTGGACGGATTCGCTGCCGAAAATCGTGGCAGCCGCCAGAGGTACCGACGTGCAAACGCGCGAACTCATCAAAGACGTGTTCAAGGCGATTCCAGCCAGCGCAGCGAAAGTCGCTGTCGGGGAACTGCGCAACGACAAGGAGGGGGATGCGTGATGGGCAATATTATTGACTATGCGCGCACGGAAACGCGCAGTTTCGAGGCATTGCCGTTCCGCGAGGCCGACGCATTGGTGTTGGCGCAGCTTTCGTACGACGAAGTACCGGAATGCGTGCTGCGATTGGACGATTTGGTAGCGAAATACGGTACGTTGCAGGCGCGTGCGAAGCAATTCGATATTCGGCGTCCGATCGCATCGTTGCGTATGCTGCGCAAGCCCCCGTTTGGCGGCGTGACGATTGCGCGTGCCGATGACGAGCTGAACCACGACAAGCCCGTGGCCGACCATGATGTGGAGAACGTGGGATTGGTCGATCCGCAGGTGACGCACGACTTCTACCATGCTGTGGCGGCGAATCCGCGGTTTTCCGACGTTGAGATGAGCGCGTATTGCGAGCAGTTCGATGGTGGTGCGCAAACGCAGTTCGCGGCAGTGACTTTCCGGCTGCCGTCGGGAACGCTGGTTGTGGCGTTTCGGGGTACTGATGATTCGCTGGTCGGATGGAAGGAAGACTTCAACATGGCCTTCCAATACCCGGTTCCAGCACAGGTTTCCGCAGCTGAATACCTGAAAAAAGTCGCCTCGCTGTGGGATGGACCGATACTGCTGACCGGTCACTCCAAAGGTGGTAATCTGGCCGTATATGCGGCCATGAACGCCGCAGACGAGATCAAGGACCGCGTTGAACGCATTTACTCGCTCGACGGGCCGGGTTTCCCCGAAGAAGTGGTGAAAAGTTTCGAATATGCGAGCGTGAGCGACCGCATTGTGAAAATCGTGCCGGACTCCTCGGTGGTGGGCATGGTGTTTGAAACCCCCGAACGTTGCGTGGTGGTGAAATCCGACGTGGACGGCATCATGCAGCATTTCGCCTTCTCGTGGCAGATGCACGGGGGTGAATTCGCCAAGGCCGAAGATGTGGCCGACAGCTCGGTGGTGTTCAACAAGTCGCTGAACGGCTGGCTTGCGGGACTTTCCAAAGAACAGCGTGAGCATGCGGTCGACGCGCTGTTCTCCGTGCTTGAGGCTTCCGGTGCGGGCAGTATTTCTGCGATCGTGGCGGCCGGTCCGAAAGTGATTCCTGAAATGCTCGGCACATATGTTGGCTTGAGCAGTGCGGATCGGCGCAACATCAATCAGGCGTTGGTGATTCTGTTGCAGGCGGCGCTCGCTCGCAATCCGAAAGTTCAGCGAAAGTGAAGCGCGAATGAGGCGTGAGTACTGTGCGAACGTGGGCGGGCACTGTTCGCGTAGCGTACTTGTGTTGTAAGCGTGAATTCGTATACGACATTTGCCGAAATTCGGTCTAGACAACTTGTACAATAAAACGTGGTTATGAGGCAACGTGACTAATTATTAGGGGGTACTGATGCCACGACCACGTAGGGATTCGGAAATCCTGCCAGCAAAAGATCGTCTCGAAAACGCCTTCTGGGAGCTGCTTTCGGAACGCGAGTACAACAAAATCACCGTCACCGACATCGTGCGCACGGCCGACGTGAATCGCAATTCCTTCTACTATCATTTCTCCGGACTGCCGGAATTGGCCGACTCCGCCATTCTGCACGCCGTCGAAGACACGCCAATGCCGGGCGTGCCAGGGCGGGATTTCAATCCTGACACCGAATGGCGCAAGCACGTCACCGCGTTGCTGCGCGATCCCGAACAGCGTCAGCGTCTCGACCGATTGGCCTTGCTGGCAGGTCCGCACAGCTCGCCGGAACTCGTTTCGTCGTTGAAGGAATTCGGGCGACTCACCATGATTTCCGTACTTGGACTGGATGCCGACAACCTCGATCTGAAAACCGATCTCATGCTCGATTTCACCGTCGGAGGCATGCTGGCCGTACTGCAGCGCTGGCCGAAACTGCATGAAAAACTGCCGCTCGACACCGTATTCAACGAGGACGTCGCCGTACTCGCGGCGGGCATGTTCATGTCAATGTCGAAAGCGGACATGCTCGAATACTGGCGCAGGATCTTCAGCGAAGGATTCGTACCCGGCATGGCGATTTCGCAACAGCAGCCGCCGTCTACCAAGTGACCATCGAAAGCCGGCTGTGACAATCCGGTGGTAGAAACGATATAGCGGCGTTTTTCCGCGGATTGTCCTGCGGAAAAACGCGAACGTGCGAAATGAACGAACGACGGGGAGGTTGTCCATGATCAACGAAGCTTACAAGGCCATGCTCGGCGGAAAATCCGTGATCCGCGAGCTGAGCGAATACGCGACCGCGCGCGGTGCCGAAATCGGCTACGAGAACGTGTTCGACTATTCGTTGGGCAATCCGAGCGTGCCCTGCCCGCAAAGCTTCACCGACGAAATGATCGCCCTGTACCAAGAGGCGGAACCGGTCGCGTTGCACGGATACTCGCCGTCGCTGGGCATTACCTCGGTGCGCACGGCCATTGCGGAAAGCCTCAACCGCCGCTTCGACATGGACTATACGACCGACTACATCTTCCCGACCACGGGTGCGGCCGGCGCGCTGGCCCACGCACTGCGCGTGGTGACCAAGCCTGGAGACGAAGTCATCACCTTTGCCCCCTACTTCCCTGAGTACCAGCCGTATGTCAACGGAACCGGCGCGCACCTGACCGTGGTGCCGGCCGACACCGAAAACTTCCAAATCAACTTCGAAGCGTTCGAACAGGCGCTGAACCCGGGAACCGCGGCGGTGCTCATCAACACGCCGAACAATCCTTCCGGAGCCGTCTATTCCGCCGAAACGCTGACCCGACTGGCTGAAATCCTGCGCGCCAAGCAGGTCGAATACGGGCACGACATCTTCCTGATTTCCGACGAACCATACCGTGAAATCGTGTTCGATGGGGGTGTGCAGCCGTACCCGAGCAAGTTCTACGACAACACGCTCTCGTGCTACTCGTACTCCAAGTCGCTGTCGCTGCCGGGCGAGCGCATCGGCTA
>ENA-OPTX01001232-OPTX01001232.1-human-gut-metagenome-genome-assembly--contig:-NODE-1232-length-9482-cov-3.834412_pt1 | contig 9482 bp, 6 predicted proteins | sample MGYA00241465_ERZ501922 | MGnify/ENA primary metagenome ERZ501922 (study PRJEB25962, sample SAMEA2042399) | human gut metagenome | biome: human gut; feature: human-associated habitat; material: faeces...
GAACTCCTTAATGGCGGCGGTGACGGGGCGGATGTTGATGAGGCTCTGGGGGGTGACGATGTCCAGATCCTGGATGGTCATGCGCTCCCGGATCACCCGCTCCATGCGGGAGAAGCCGATGCGGAACTGGTTCTGGAGCAGCTCGCCCACGCAGCGCAGGCGGCGGTTGCCCAGGTGGTCGATGTCGTCGGCGGAGCCCACCCCGTGGGCCAGGCAGTTGAGGTAGTTGATGGACGCCATGATGTCGTCCACGATGATGTGCTTGGGAATGAGGTCGTCGATGCGCTCCTTCACGGCCTCCTTGAGCTCCTCGCCGGTGTAATTCTGGAGCAGCTCCTGGAGCACGGTGAAGCGTACCTTCTCACTGACGCCGCACTCCTCCGGATCAAAGTCCACGAACTTGGACATATCCACCATGTGATTGGAGAATACTTTGATCTGCACGCCGTCGAGCTCCAGTACAACCTCGTTGACGCCCTTGTCGTCCAGCTCGTGGGCCCGCTCACGGGTGAGCACCTCGCCGGGCTCGGCGATGATCTCGCCGGTCATGGGGTCGGCCACGGGGGCGGCCAGGGTCTGATTCACCAGGCGGGTCCAGATCGACAGCTTCTTGTTGAACTTGTAGCGGCCCACGGCGGACAGGTCGTAGCGCCGGGGGTCGAAGAACAGGGCGTTGAGCAGGCTCTCGGCGGAGTCCACCGTGGGGGGCTCGCCGGGGCGCAGCTTGCGGTAGATCTCCAGCAGCGCGTCCTCATAGGTTTTGCAGGCGTCCTTCTCCAGGGTGGCAACGATGCGGGGATCCTCGCCGAACAGCTCGAGGATCTCGGGGTCGGTCTTGGGGCCCACCGCACGGATCAGGCAGGTGATGGGCAGCTTGCGGTTCTTGTCGATGCGCACGTAGAAGGCGTCGTTCAGGTCGGTCTCATACTCCAGCCAGGCGCCCCGGTAGGGGATGACGGTGGTGGCGTAGGTGATGCCGCCGGCCTTGTCCTCGGTGTGGGAGTAATAGATGCCGGGGGAGCGGACGATCTGGGAGACGATGACGCGCTCGGCGCCGTTGATGACGAAGGTGCCGGCCTTGGTCATCAGGGGGAAGTCGCCCATGAAGATCTCCTGCTCCTTGATCTCCTCGGTCTCCTTGTTGCGCAGGCGCACCCGCACCTTGATGGGCGCGGCGTACGTGGCGTCCCGGGCCTTGCACTCCTCCACGCTGTACTTGGGGGGCTCATCCATGGAGTAGTCGATGAAGGAGAGCTCCAGGTTGCCCGCGTAGTCGGTGATCGAGGCCACATCCTTGAAGACCTCCCGCAGTCCCGTGTCCAGGAACCACTGATAGGAGTTCTTCTGCACCTCCAGGAGGTTGGGCATGTCCAGGATTTCTTCATGGCGGGCAAAGCTCTTGCGGAGGGTCTTGCCGTAGTAGACGTCCTTGACCATCGTAGAAAAAACACCTCGTTTTCTTTGTTTGGGGAGCGTTGGGCGGCAGCGCTCTCCGGTTTCCATCGGCTGTCTTCCGTCAAACCCGACAAAGCGCGGCGGGGAAGAAGGAAGTACACGCTCGGCTGTGTGGACAAAAAAGAAACAAATCCTCTTGCGCTTTCCCGCCCCGCATGCTAAACTGTATCCAAGCTGGGAAAAAATCGGGAAAACTGGATTGGAAGATAAGAGCATTTCAGTATACCATGAAAAGGGAACAAAAGTCAATTGTTTTATCCGTCGAATCTGGAGAAATCCAGATTTTTTTATATTCTCATGAACAGAAGGGGAGAGCAGGCATGCTGGAGCGGTTTCTGGATCAGATTGGCGAGGTACTCCGCCTCTGCGAGGATACGGACGGAATTCTGGTGGTCAACCGGGAGGGGATCATCGAATACCACCGGATTCCGCTGAACAGCTACTGGTGCTCCCAGGACACGGTGGGGCGGCACATTCTGGAGCTCTATCCGGAGCTGGACGGGGAGAGCAGCACCATCCTTACCGCCCTGCGGACGGGCCGGGCCAGCTACAACGTTCTCCAGGACATCAACAACCACCGGGGGGAGCGGGTGCTGCTGGAGTCCACCACCATCCCCATCGTGGTGGACGGCCGGGTGGAGTGCGTGGTGGACTCGTCCAAGTACCACACCATTGACCAGCGGGTGATCCGTGGCGGGGAGGGCGGCGGCCTGTCCACCCTGGACCGGATGCTCACGGAAGACCCGGCCATGTTGGCCCTCAAGAGCCGCATCCGGGACGTGGCCGGGCTGGACTCGTCGGTGCTCATCTATGGTGAGACGGGAACGGGCAAGGAGCTGGTGGCCGAGTCGCTCCACAGCGAGGGCGGCCGGGCGGGACCTTTTGTCTCTCAAAACTGTGCGGCCATCCCGGCCACCCTGCTGGAGAGCCTGTTTTTTGGCACGGAAAAGGGAAGCTACACCGGCGCCCTCACCCGCAAGGGGCTGCTGGAGGAGGCGGACGGCGGCACCCTGTTCCTGGACGAGATCAACTCCATGGACCCGGCCCTCCAGGCCAAGCTGCTCAAGGTGCTGGAGGAGAAGAAAGTGCGCCGTCTGGGGGGCAGCCGGGACATCCCCTTCGACGTGCGGATCGTGGCGGCGGTAAACGAGAAGCCTCAGAAGCTCATCCGGGAGGGGCGCCTGCGGGAGGATCTGTACTACCGCCTGGGGGTGATTCGCCTGCCGCTCCCGCCCCTGCGGGAGCGGCTGTGCGACATCGGCCCGCTTGCGGACTACTTTATCGAGCACTATAACCGGAAGCTGCACCGGAGGGTGCGGGGGCTGAGCGAGCGGGCCCTCCGGCTGCTCCGGGGCTATGCGTGGCCGGGCAATGTGCGGGAGCTGAAAAACGCCATCGAGGGGGCGGTGGCCGTCGCCCGGGGGGAGCGCCTCACCGTGGAGGACATGGAGGAGATCCTGGCCGGGCGGCTGGGCGGCCTGAACCGGCCGCCGGAGCTGCCGGAGGCCCTGCGCCTGGAGGAGAGCTTTTCCCTCGCCCGGGCGCTGGACTCCTACGAGCGGGAGCTGCTCAGCCGGGCTATGCAGCAGGCCGGCTCCATCTCCCAGGCAGCCCGCCTGCTGGGCCTGTCCCGGCAGAATTTGAAGTACAAGCTGAAAAAATTTGACCTGTAAAAAATTTTGCGCCGCAAAATATTTTCCCCCTGAAAAAGGGCCCGAGAGCCGGAGGTATGTCCTATAATACCGGCCCTCGGGTCCTTTTTTGGGCATTAGGGTGAGCTGGCATCCCGTTTGCAAAGTTAAGTGCACGAAACTTGCCGCAGGCGGAAAGGAAGGCTGATATGCGGAGACTTTGGTACAACGGAACGGTTGCCTCGATGGACGGCGCCATGCGCCGCTATGAGGCGGTGGGCGCGGAGGACGGCAGACTGACCTTTTTGGGGAGCGTTCAGGAGGCTCTGGCGCAGGCGTGGGATGAGACGAGGGATTTACAGGGTGCCATGGTGCTGCCCGGCTTCACCGATTCCCACATGCACCTGCTCCACTACGCCATGATTCAGAAAAACCTCTCCCTGTTTGGCGTGGCGTCCATCGGGGAGATTATAGAACGGGGGCGGGCCCGGATTGAGCGGGACCACCCATCCTACCTGATCGGCATGGGCTGGAATCAGGAGACCATGGCGGAGGGGCGCCTGGTGACGCGGGAGGATTTGGACCGCATCTCCACCGATATCCCGGTGTGTATGCTGCGGACCTGCCTGCACATAGGGGCCTGCAACTCCGTAATGCTGGAGCGCATCCGCGCGCTGGAGGATGTGGCGCCCGAGGTGCTGGCCCTGGTGGACTTTTCCAACGGCATTCTGCGGGAGGATGCCGCCCGCCTGTATATGAAGGTGCTCCCCCAGGCGGATGACGCCTATGTAAAGGAGCTGATCCGGCTGGGCCAGCGGGATCTGAACGCGGCGGGCATTACCTGTGTCAATTCCGACGATCTGAAGGCCATTGCCGGAGTGGACCCTATCCGATTGATCGGCATCTTCCGGGAGATGGAGGCGGACGGAGAACTGACGGTGCGGGTCTACGAGCAGTGCCTGGTGGAGCCCGAGGACTTTGAGCGGCTCCAGGCGGTGCGCAGCGATCCGGCCGACCGGGAGAGCCTCTTCCGCACCGGCCCCCGCAAGCTGCTCCAGGACGGCTCCCTGGGAGCCAAGTCGGCGGAGATGATTGACGGCTACCTGGACGAGCCGGACAACCACGGCATCCCTATCTACACCGAGGAAGAGCTGTGCAGCCGGATTCGCGCGGCCCATACCGCCCATATGGACGTGGCGGTGCATGCCATCGGCGACCTGGCCTTCCGCAAGGTGTGCGACGCCATCGAGTGGGTGGAGCGGGAGGAGCCCTGGCCGGATCACCGCCACGGCATCGTCCACGCCCAGACTACCACACCCGCCCTGCTGGAGCGGATGAAGGCCTTGGGCCTCCAAGCGTACATCCAGCCCATCTTCATTGACGCCGACATGAACATCATCGCCGAGCGGGTGGGGGAGGCCCACACGAAGGAGTGCTACAACTGGAAGGCCATGGAGGATCTGGGCATCCGGGTCAGCGGCGGCTCCGACTGCCGGGTGGAGCCCTTCAACGTGTTGGACAACCTGCGCGCCGCCGTCACCCGGCAGAACCGGGCGGGCACCAGGGTCTATCTGCCCGAGCAGGCCCTCACCGTGGAGCAGGCGGTGCGCCTGTTCACCTCCGATGCCGCCTGGGCCAGCCGGGATGAGGCCGTCCGCGGCACCCTGGAGCTGGGCAAGCAGGCCGACCTTGTGGTGCTGGACCGGGATCTGTTTAAAATCTCTCACCAAGACTTTAATTGGGTTAAGGTTTTGGAGACGGTGTTAAATGGTGTGACAGTCTATCGGGCGGAAACGCTGTAGTCCGTTCACAGCTTAGATCATAGGCAACGAAACAACGGGGAGGAAGCACTATGAAGAAGAAATCCTTCTGGAAGGATACCGTGATTGTAGGTTTGGCGCTGTTTTCCACCATGTTTGGTGCCGGAAACCTGATATTCCCGCCGCAGATTGGCCTGTTCAGCGGACAGGAGTGGTTCCTCGGTGCTATGGGCCTGCTGCTGGGTGGCATCGTTCTGCCGGTTATGGCTCTCTGGGCGGTTAATAACGTCGGAGAGGGCTCTGAGGACCTAATGGGCCACGTGTCTCCGTGGTGTTATAACGCGTTTTATCTGGTGAGCTGTACACTGATCGCCATGGGCTCTACCTTACCCAAGAGTGCCGCTACCACTTATGAAATCGGAATTCAGCCGCTTTTCCCGCAGGTGCCCAACTGGGCAGTTATCATTGTGTTCTTTGTTTTGGTCTACTTTTTTGCCTGTGACCGGGAGTCGGTGATCGACAAGCTGGGGAAATATATGACGCCTATCCTACTGGTGCTTCTGGCAATTGTCCTTATCAAGGGTGTGGTGACGCCGGTAGGGGAGCCAGTGGATACCGGGATCGGAAACCCCTTTGGGGATGCCATGCTGACGGCCTATAATACAGGCGATCTGACGGTCGGCATCATGTTTGCAAGCGTCATCCTGGGTGATCTCCGCCGCCGAGGCTATGACGGAAAGGAGAGCCGAAGAGGCGGATTTATGGCGGGTATCGTCTGCATTATCGCCCTGTTTGCTGTTTATGGTACTCTGACCTACATTGGCGCCACGGCTAGCGGTATCTATGCCCAGGATACTGCCCAGACTGCGCTGCTCTCTGGTGTCATTCGGCAAATCATGGGGACTGCCGGGCTGGCTTGTATGGGCGGCGCGGTAGCCATGGCCTGTCTGACGACTGCGGTCGGCATTGGAACCACAGTTGTCTCATTTATTTATGAATTTCTAAAAAAGAGAGTGCCCTACAAGCTGCTGATGCTGATAGCCTGCATCATCGGAGTTTTCATGGGGATCACCGGAGTACAGAATATCGTGAACTATGTTACACCAATTTTCCTGGTGATCTATCCGGTCTGCATTGTTATGACCATCTTGGGACTGCTGGACCGCTTTCTGCCGAACGACGGTTTCTACAAGGGCGGCGTTTTGATGGCGGGGATTGTGAGCCTGGGGGACGCGGTGCTTAGTGTGGCGCCTGACATTGGCTGGTTGAAGGACCTGATGAGTATGTTCCCGCTCTCCGATTTGGGCTTTGCGTGGCTGGCTCCAGCCGTTATAGGCGCAGTAGTGGGAGCCCTTCTGTGCAGGGGAAAGGAAAAATATCAGGCCATGGGCGACCCAATTGCAGAGGAAATTGCAAAAAACGAATGATTGAATAGTGCCAGGGGAGCGGCGGAGGGGGGAAGCCCCTCCGCCGCTCTGGCGGTTCTGACTGGAAACGGGCCGGAAAGCTTTGCAAAATCTAGTGATTTTCTGATTGACTTTAGAATTCGCATATGGTAAAATTCTAAATCGCGCAGGTATGCCTGCCAAAAGGGGATACGCGGCAGAAAAGCCAGACGGCCCTGCAAATCAAGCGATGGGAGGCAGACCGCATGCTGACGGAACTCAAGCAGGGCTCCAAGGTGGTCGGCGTCAAGCAGACCAAGCGGGCCGTCAATGATGGGAAAGCCGCCCGGGTTTTTCTGGCAGAGGATGCCGATCCCAGGGTGACCGCCCCGGTGGAGGCCCTGTGCGCAGAAAAACAGATTCCGGTGGAGCGGGTTCCCCAGATGAAGGAACTGGGCTCCGCATGCGGTATCGCCGTGCCCAGCGCGGTGGCCGCGCTGCTGCACTGATTTTAGCGAAACGGAATAATTTTCATCCGTTTCGTTAAAATATATTCTTTAGAAACCAAGAAAGGAGGAAAACCATGCCTACGTTTAACCAGCTCGTCCGCAAGGGACGCGAGGCCGCGACCTACAAGTCCACCGCTCCCGCCATGCAGAAGGGCCTGAACACCCTGCAGAACCGCATGACCGACCTGCCTTCTCCCCAGAAGAGAGGTGTGTGCACTGCGGTTCGTACCGCCACCCCCAAGAAGCCGAACTCCGCTCTGCGTAAGATCGCCCGTGTGCGTCTGACCAACGGGATGGAGGTCACCGCCTATATCCCCGGTGTCGGCCACAACCTGCAGGAGCACTCTGTGGTCATGATCCGCGGCGGCCGTGTCAAGGACCTGCCCGGCGTGCGTTACCACATCATCCGCGGCACTCTGGATGCCCAGGGCGTTGCCAACCGCATGCAGGCCCGTTCCAAGTACGGCGCGAAGCGGCCCAAGGCCGGCAAGAAGTAATTTTTCTCCGTAAAAATTCTTCTGAAAACCCAATAAGAGACTTTATGCGCAAACGCGCAAGGCAGTTGTCCTTGCGGAAGCGCTTACCTATATATAATAGGGGGCGTTTTCTGTGGGGCACTGGACAAGCAGGCACTTGTCTTACACGGGGGCTTTTCTGAAAAGCCTTCGAGTACCTATGAAATCATACTATGAAGGAGGGAAGCAAAGTGCCCAGAAGAGGAAACGTACCCAAGCGGGAGGTTCTGCCCGATCCGATTTACAACTCCGTCCTGGTGACCAAGCTGGTCAACAGCATCATGCTGGACGGCAAGAAGGGTGTGGCCCAGAAGGTCGTCTACGGTGCTTTCGACATCATCAAGGAGAAGACCGAGAAGGACCCCCTGGACGTGTTCACCACCGCTCTGGAGAACATCATGCCGTCCCTGGAGGTCAAGGCCCGCCGCGTGGGCGGCGCCACCTACCAGGTGCCGATGGAAGTGCGCCCCGAGCGCCGCGAGACACTGGGCCTGCGCTGGCTCACCACTTATGCCCGTGCCCGCAGCGAGCGCACCATGCGTGAGCGTCTGGCCGGCGAGATCATGGATGCCGCCAACAACCTCGGCTCCGCGGTCAAGAAGCGCGAGGACACCCACAAGATGGCCGAGTCCAACAAGGCCTTCGCGCACTATCGCTGGTAATAAGGAGTTAGAGTATGCCTAGGAAAGTTACCTTAGAGAATACCAGAAACATCGGTATCATGGCCCATATCGATGCCGGTAAGACCACCACCACCGAGCGTATCCTCTACTACACCGGCGTCAACTACAAGATCGGTGAGACCCATGACGGCACCGCCACCATGGACTGGATGGCTCAGGAGCAGGAGCGCGGCATCACCATCACTTCCGCGGCTACCACCTGCTATTGGAAGGGGTCCAAGGACCAGTTCCCCCAGACCCGCATCAACATCATCGACACTCCAGGCCACGTGGACTTCACCGTGGAGGTGGAGCGCTCCCTGCGCGTGCTGGACGGCTCCGTGACCGTCATGTGCGCCAAGGGCGGCGTCGAGCCCCAGTCTGAGACCGTGTGGCGCCAGGCCGACCACTACAAGGTCCCCCGCATGATTTACGTCAATAAGATGGACATCATGGGCGCGGACTTCTACAACGTGCTCAACATGATCCACGACCGGCTCAAGTGCAACGCGGTGCCCATCCAGCTCCCCATCGGCTCCGAGGATACCTTCAAGGGCATCATCGACCTGGTGGAGATGGATGCCGACATCTACTACGACGAGCTGGGCAAGGACATGCGCGTGGAGGAGATCCCCGCCGATATGCTGGAGCTGGCCCAGGAGTACCGCACCAAGCTCATCGACGCCTGTGCTGACATCGACGATGAGATCATGGAGCTGGCCCTGGAGGAGAAGCCCATCCCCGAGGATATGATCCGCCGCGCCCTGCGCAAGGGCACCATCGAGAACCTGCTGGTTCCCGTGACCTGCGGTACCTCTTACCGCAACAAGGGCGTCCAGAAGCTGCTGGATGCCATCGTCGACTTCATGCCCTCCCCGCTGGACATCCCGGCCATCAAGGGTGTGAACCCCGACACCGACGAGGAGGACGAGCGTCCCGCCGACGACAACGCGCCCTTCTCCGCCCTGGCCTTTAAGATTATGACCGACCCCTACGTGGGCCGCCTGTCCTTCTTCCGTGTGTACTCCGGCAAGCTCACCACCGGTTCCTCCGTGCTCAACAGCACCAAGAACCAGAAGGAGCGCATCGGCCGCATCCTGCAGATGCATGCCAACCACCGGGAGGACATCGAGGAGGTCTTCTCCGGCGACATCGCCGCCGCCGTGGGCCTGAAGAACACCACCACCGGTGATACCCTGTGCGATGATAATCACCCCATCATCCTGGAGTCCATGGAGTTCCCTGACCCTGTCATCCGCGTGGCCATCGAGCCCAAGACCAAGGCTGGTCAGGAGAAGATGGGCCTGGCGCTGGTAAAGCTGGCTGAAGAGGACCCCACCTTCCGTACCTGGACCGACGAGGAGACCGGCCAGACCATTATCGCCGGCATGGGCGAGCTCCACCTGGAGATCATCGTCGACCGTCTGCTCCGCGAGTTCAAGGTGGAGGCCAACGTGGGCGCCCCGCAGGTTGCCTACCGCGAGACCATCCGCAAGGCCGTCATGGATCAGGGCTACACCCACAAGAAGCAGACCGGTGGTTCCGGCCAGTTCGCAAAGGTCCTG
>ENA-OPTX01001238-OPTX01001238.1-human-gut-metagenome-genome-assembly--contig:-NODE-1238-length-9417-cov-4.715125_pt1 | contig 9417 bp, 9 predicted proteins | sample MGYA00241465_ERZ501922 | MGnify/ENA primary metagenome ERZ501922 (study PRJEB25962, sample SAMEA2042399) | human gut metagenome | biome: human gut; feature: human-associated habitat; material: faeces...
GCCCGCAGAGCAAAGGTAACGGAAAGGGTGCATTGTATGGACTCATATAAGTTTGATTATTCCGGCGGGAAACAATTCATGCTGAATTTATGCAATTGTCCTCCCAACAATCAGGGCCAGTTTACCGCATATTCCAATATCATCATCCACTATCCGGGATACAAGAAAAATGGAGATTACCGTTTGGAAATTCAGGGAGGGACCGTTCCCTCTCACTCCGATATATGCAAAATTCTGCATAATTTGATTGTCAATAACCGGTACTCCTTCTCTGTCCTGGAACAGCTTTTAGAGGATATTTACGAGAACGGAACCCTCACCGATTATGAAGACCGTAACCTTAAATATTTACAAAATCTCATATTCTGGGTTACGCTTCAGGAAGAGATAAACTATCCGCGCACTAAACCATGGTTTGCCGGAAGAAATCTTGCTTTTTGCCGGTTTTATGAAGCGATTTACTGCACCAGGCCGGAATCCGCCTTCACTATCAGGGATGTACTGGGGCGTTGTAATAATCACGGAAAGGGACGGCCAGTTCTGTACCGGCTGGGGGGCGGATTGCTCGCGGATTTATTATTATTGATGGGTATTTATATGCCGTTTGTATTGAGTATAATTATCATTGGTAATATTAGTTAGCCGCATAATTAGTTATATAAAAAAATCGCTGAAGTCTCACCACCTCAGCGATTTTTCTATTGGGGGAGTTTTTTTATAGTCCCTTTCTTATTTTGATAACAGATATTCTGAATCAGTCTGCTTTGCACCTTTCCAATTATTGTAAATCGGAACAGCCAGCGATACAATGGAGATAACGATTAAGGCAATCCGAGATTTTAAATCCCCAGCCGGCTGCTGCTTGCAGATTTTCATAATGACCGTCACAAGGCAATTCTTCTCCCAGCAGATAATACAAATAGGCATCAAGTTTCCGAGAGGCTACAATGGCGGAATTTTGCAGCTTTAAAGTTCCGGAGGCTGCATTGCGTGGATTAGCGAAAAGCGGTTCTTCGCGCGCTTCCTTTTCCCGGTTCAACTCTTCAAACACTTCCCAAGGCATCAAGATTTCTCCTCTGATTTCAAATAATGCAGGGTAATTGCCATGGAGTATTAATGGTATGGTACGGATTGTTTTTACATTATCCGTTACATCATCGCCTTTTTCACCGTCTCCACGAGTTACGGCACGTACCAGTTTGCCATTTTCGTAAGTCAGAGAGATGGAAGTTCCATCATACTTCATTTCACAACAAATTTCAAAATCCTCGTTCAGAGACTTCTTTACCCTGTCATAAAACTCGGTTACTTCCGTTTCCGAATAGGTGTTAGCCAATGAAAGCATAGGATATTTGTGAGCTACCTGAGTGAAATTCTTATTCAAGTCACTCCCCACACGCATGGTAGGTGAGTTTTCATCTTGATATTCCGGATGTTCTTTTTCAAGTTCCTGTAATTCACGCATCCTGTCATCGAACTCTTTATCAGATATTTCGGGAGTATTCAATACGTAATAATTATAGTTGTGACGATGTAAATCGGCGCGTAGCTGGTCTATCTTTTCTTTTATGGTCATAATGATTCTGGTGTTTGAACGCAAAAATACGGGTTTCTCCCGAATATTTTTTGCTTTTACTCTTAACTTACACTATTTTTGCGGAAAAATTAAATATATGCGTATTGATATCATTACTGTTTTGCCGGAAATGATTGAAGGATTCTTCAATTGCTCCATCATGAAACGTGCTCAAAACAAGGGGCTTGCAGAAATCCATATTCATAATCTTCGTGATTATACCGAAGATAAATATCGCCGGGTAGATGATTATCCTTTTGGCGGGTTTGCCGGAATGGTTATGAAGATAGAACCCATAGAGCGTTGTATCAATGCTTTGAAGGCGGAACGGGAGTATGACGAGGTGATTTTTACGACTCCGGACGGTGAACAGTTCAATCAGCCTATGGCCAATACGCTATCTCTCGCAAAAAATCTCATTATCCTTTGCGGACATTTCATCGGCGAGATTTCCATCAACAGCTTCTTCATCAACTACGTGGTGGAGCAGAATTGGATGAATGCCCGCGAAGCTTCCGTAGTGCTTTCTTTCGGTGGACTGGGATTATTTATGTTAGGACGTTTTGCCGGTAGCTGGATTATGGGACGTGTGCGTGCCGAGAAGATGTTGCTGGTTTGTGCTACGGGCACTGTGATGACTACCTTGTTGGTGTTGCTGGATGTAGGAATGGTGTCGCTTGCAGCTCTGTTGTGCGGATATGCATTTGAGGCTATTATGTTTCCCACGATTTTTGCACTTTCCTTGCGCGGGCTGGGCAACCATACCAAGAGGGCTTCCTCTTTCCTGATGATGTCTCCCGTGGGAGGCGTGGTAGGTCCGCTGTTGATGGGACTGGTGGCAGACCATACGACGATGGTGTGGGCGTTCATCGTACCGCTGGTTGCCTATTGCGTGGTGTGGGCATATGCCCGCAAGATGGTGTCCGTCTCTACCGCTTCTTCAATATAGAAGGAAGCCTGCGACTCCGGCAAGGATTATCAGTAAGATAGGGTGGAGGTTCCACTTCCACGTCACGCCGAAAGCGGCTGCAAAGATAAGTATGCTTTTGTAATCTATGAAATTTTCCTTGTTCATCAGCAATAGGGCAGCAGCAGCTATCAATGATACGGACATGGGCAGCAGTCCCGACATTGCCGCCTTGATGTATTTGTTGTCCTTGCATTTCACGAAGAAGTAAGAGATGAGCAATACCAGGATGAACGAGGGAAGACATACTGCAATGGTGGTCACGACAGCTCCCCACACGCTTTGAGTAACTGCATAGCCCACATAGGTGGCACTGTTGATGCCTATCGGACCAGGCGTCATCTGCGAGATGGCCACTACGTCCGTGAATTGTTGCAGGGTGAGCCAGTGATGGTGGTCCACCACCTCATATTGGATGAGGGACAACATGGCGTAACCGCCTCCGAAACCGAACATTCCGATTTTTAGATATACCAATATCAGCTGCCAATAAATCATATCTGTAATTTTCTCAGTTTATCTTTTAACCATAATGTATAGAGCATTCCTCCTGCAATTCCTGCAAGGACAATGTATACGGGGGATAGCCCGAATTGCCAGATGAGTATGGTGGCGATGGCTGGAAGCACCAGTTGCCAATACTTCAGCTTCAGTGCCCGTGCAGCCGAAATGCAGGGTATCACAATCAGTGCGACTACTGCCGGACGGATACCGTTAAAGATGCGTATCATCACCTGGTTGTCCTGAAAATGAGCGAAGAACATGGCTATCAGCATCATGATGACAAAAGAGGGGAGGATTGTGGCAAGTGCACACACCAGGCTACCTTTTACTTTATGCAGCTTGTAGCCGACGAATATGGATATATTGACAGCAAAAACACCGGGAAGTGACTGGGTCAACGCAAACATTTCCATGAAATCTTCTTTACTCATCCATCTCTTTTTTACGATTTCCCGTTCAATGAGAGGTATCATAGCGTATCCGCCACCGATAGTGAACATTCCTATCTTGGCAAAGGTCATAAAAAGCAGTAAATATTTCATTATTTCTCTTCGGGTGACTTTCTTTTGCAAAGAAACCCAAATTAATCAACATATACAAATTAGGGGGATAATATTTATTTATTAATATTTTATATTACAGGGCTATATTCTTAAATCTATTTAAAAGGAGAATATTCCGTCGTAAATAAGCTTTATCTTTAACACGTAATTACAAATAATATAAATGTAGATATGATACAGATAGTGCAATTACATGGTACGGATAAAAAGCTGTACGAGCTTGTAGCCCCTTTGGTTATGAGCCCGGAAGTGCTGAAACAGAACTACAATTACCCTTTCCGGACATCTGAAGAGTACGAGTGGTTTGTTGCTCTGGATAATAAACATGTTGTAGGTTTTGTGCCGGTGGAGCACAAGAAGTATGAATGTGTCATCAACAACTATTATATTAAGGAAAGGAATGTTGACACGCTAAAATTGCTTCTGGAAAAGGTACTTGAGAAGCAGGGCGAGGAGAGTAGTCTGACGGCTGTTAGCTTTGTTGAAGATAGGGATGTCTTCAGCGAGCTGGGCTTTTTGGAAGACAAGGTATGGACCCGTTATGTGAAAATGAAGAAAAACAGATAATTATGGCTACACCCAAAAATGTGTATGAACTGGCGCAAGAACGTCTTGATGTGATTTTTAGGGAATTTGACACGATATGCGTCTCTTTTTCGGGAGGAAAAGATAGTGGAGTGTTGCTGAATTTGTGCATAGACTATATCCGCCGGAACCGGCTGAACCGTAAACTGTGTGTATTCCATATGGACTATGAGATACAGTACAGCATGACCATTGATTATGTGGACCGGGTATTGGAGGCGAATAAGGATATATTGGAGGTGTATCGTGTTTGTGTGCCTTTCCGTGTAACGACTTGTACGTCGATGTACCAGAGTTACTGGCGTCCGTGGCAGGAGGATTTGGAGGACATTTGGGTAAGGAAGATGCCGAAAGGCTGCCTCACTAAAGAGACGTTTCCTTTCTACACTCCCGAAATGTGGGATTATGAGTTCCAGATGCACTTTGCCAAATGGCTGCATGAGAAGAAGGATGGAGTGCGTGCCTGCTTTCTCATAGGCATCCGTACGCAAGAGAGTTTTAACCGCTGGCGCAGCATCCATCTGAACCGGAAGTATCAGATGTACCACAATTACCGCTGGACCTCGAAGATAGGCAATGACATTTTCAATGCTTATCCCATTTATGATTGGAAGACGACGGATATCTGGACGGCCAATGGCAAATTCGGCTTTGACTATAACCATTTGTATGACCTATATTATAAAGCCGGAGTCAATATCGAACGCCAGCGTGTGGCAAGCCCTTTTCTTTGTGAGGCACAAGAGAGCCTGAAGCTGTATCGTGTCATCGACCCGAATACTTGGGGAAGAATGATAGGGCGGGTCAACGGGGTGAACTTTACCGGTATTTACGGAGGGACGCGTGCTATGGGGTGGCAGACGGTCCGACTGCCCGAAGGGTATACGTGGAAAGGCTTTATGCAGTTCCTGCTTTCCACCTTGCCGGAAGAGACCCGGAGGAACTACTTGAAAAAGCTTACCGTCAGCATTGAATTCTGGCGTACAAAAGGGGGGTGTCTGGCTGACGAGACCATCCAGAAGCTGAGGGATGCAGGAGTGTCCATTGAAGTGATAAATACCACGAATTACAAGACAAACAAGAAGCCGGTGCGCATGGATTATCTGGATGATATTGACATCGCGGAATTCCGGGAAATTCCCACTTATAAGCGGATGTGCATATGCATCCTGAAGAATGACCATGCCTGCAAGTACATGGGTTTTGCCTTGAACAAGGAAGAGGCATACAAAAGAGACAAGATAATGGAACAATTCAAAAATATGATGTTATGAGCGTAGATAAAAGTCCGGTATATAACGTAAGGGCAATTCCAATAGAGAAAATACAAGCAAACGATTACAATCCGAATGTAGTGGCACCGCCCGAAATGAAGCTTCTGGAGCTTTCCATCTGGGAAGATGGTTTCACCATGCCTTGTGTCTGTTACTATGATGAGGAAGAGGATAACTACATCCTGGTGGACGGTTACCACCGTTATCAGGTGTTGAAGACATCCAAAAGAATTTATCAGCGCGAAAACGGGTTGCTTCCCGTGGTCGTGATTGACAAGGAACTTTCCAACCGTATGGCGTCCACTATCCGTCATAATCGTGCCCGTGGTACGCATAATATCGAGTTGATGTGCCATATTGTTGCGGAATTGGACAGAGCCGGTATGTCTGATGAATGGATAATGAAGAATATCGGAATGGATCGCGACGAAGTGTTGCGTTTAAAGCAAATTTCGGGTCTGGCAGACTTGTTTGCGAACAAGAACTTCAGCATTCCGGATAAGAAAGAAGAGTATGTGGCGGATAAATAAATGAATATTTCAGGGGTGGATTTTTTAATCTGCCTCTTTATATTCATTAACAAGTGAAATATTTCGTTGCAAACTTGCATAATTTAGTCAAATCGCCTACATTTGTCAGCATCAAAACAAACAGAATAGGTCCTATGTGCTTTAAGGCACTATAAAAAACATTACATGAAGAAAATTTTGGTTAGTGGCGGTGCTGGTTTTATAGGTTCTCATCTTTGTACCCGATTGATAAACGACGGGCATCAGGTGATTTGTCTGGATAATCTTTTCACCGGTTCGGAAGGAAATATCACTCATCTGAAGAGCAATCCCCGCTTTGAATTTGTACTGCATGATGTGGAAACCCCTTATGAGGCAGATGTGGACGAAATCTATAATCTGGCTTGTCCTGCTTCTCCCATCCACTACCAATATGATGCCATTAAAACCATCAAGACTTCTGTATTGGGCGCCATCAATATGCTGGGACTGGCCAAAAAGACGAATGCCAAGATATTGCAGGCTTCTACCAGCGAAGTGTACGGTGACCCCGTTATTCATCCCCAAGTGGAAAGTTATTGGGGAAATGTAAATCCAATTGGCCTCCGTTCTTGTTATGATGAAGGGAAGCGTTGTGCCGAGACATTGTTTATGGACTATCACCGCCAGAATGGAGTGCGGATCAAGATTATCCGTATATTCAATACGTACGGTCCTCGGATGTTGCCGAATGACGGACGGGTGGTTTCCAATTTCGTGGTTCAAGCATTGCAGAACCAGGATATTACAATATACGGTTCGGGTAATCAGACGCGAAGTTTCCAATATGTAGATGACTGTATAGAAGGTATGGTGCGGATGATGAACACGGAGGACGATTTTATCGGTCCGGTAAACTTGGGAAATCCGAATGAATTCTCCATATTGGAACTGGCGGAAAAGGTCATTAGGCTGACGAATTCCAAGTCGAAACTGATTTTCAAGCCACTGCCTCATGATGATCCCAAACAGCGTCAGCCGGACATCACTCTGGCAAAGGAAAAGTTGGGCTGGGAACCGACTATAGAGCTGGAAGAGGGTTTACAGTATATAATAGAGTATTTTAAGGAATATCGTTCCTAACTAAATAGTAATTTTGATAACGGGAAAAACAATATAGAAAGATGAACATGGAAATAAATCCTTCCGAATACAAGATTCTCATCGTTGACGATGTGATGTCAAACGTTTTATTGTTGAAAGTGCTTTTGACAAATGAGAAATTCGCGATTGCTACTGCAAGTAACGGGCGGCAAGCGTTGGAACAGGTGGAAAAGGAAAATCCTGATTTGGTTTTGCTTGACGTAATGATGCCGGACATGAGTGGTTTTGAAGTAGCTCAACATTTAAAGTCAAATCCGAATACAGCTGATATTCCAATCATCTTTCTGACCGCACTGAATAGTACGGCAGATATTGTGAAGGGGTTTCAGGTTGGCGCGAATGACTTCATCTCTAAGCCTTTCAATAAGGAGGAATTGATTATCCGTGTTACCCACCAAATATCTTTGGTAGCTGCCAAACGGTTGATTTTGAGTAAGACGGAAGAACTGCAACGTACTATTGCCGGGCGTGACAAGCTTTATTCGGTGATTGCCCATGACTTACGTTCTCCGATGGGATCCATCAAAATGGTGCTGAATATGCTGATATTGAACTTGCCATCTGAGAAAATTGGCGCCGAAATGTACGAGCTTCTGACGATGGCTAATCAGACTACGGAGGATGTGTTTTCATTGCTGGATAACCTGCTGAAATGGACAAAGAGTCAAATCGGTAAGTTGAACGTGGTTTATCAGGATGTGGACCTCGTCGAAGTGACAGACGGTGTCATTGAGATTTTCAGTATGGTGGCAAGCCTGAAGAAGATAAGAATCCGCGAGATGAAACCGGAAAAAATGATGGTCAACGCTGATATTGACATGCTGAAGACAGTGGTCCGTAACTTGTTGAGTAATGCCATTAAGTTCAGTAAGGAGAACTCAGAGGTACTGGTGAAGATGGAGGAAGTAGATGGTATGGCAGTTGTCAGCGTTCAGGATTATGGCTGTGGCATCAGCGAGGAGGGGCAGAAGAAGTTGTTGCATACTGATACGCATTTCAGCACGTTCGGCACGAACAACGAAGAAGGCTCGGGACTGGGCTTGTTGCTATGCAAGGATTTTGTCGTGAAGAATGGCGGTAAACTGTGGTTTACTTCCAAGGAAGGCGAAGGCTCCATATTCAGCTTCTCTATTCCGGTGAAGAAGTGATAACGAAGAAAATAGAACGGATGGTCCGTTGAAGTAAAACAGACCATCCGTCAGACTCAAATAGACCGTCTGTTACGGTCGTGCAGACCATCTGTTTCTTATGAACGGATGGTCTGTTTTTTTATCTCTTACACAGACTGCGGAAATCGCAATATTCACATTTCCGGGTATCCTCTGTTTGGCTGAATGTTTCTTCTTGGCTGAATATCTCCTGCAGGAGTCCGTGCAGCCGTTCGCGAAACTCGTCTTCGAAGAAAGCGAAGTTGTTGACCGGTACCTTGGGTTGTCGCGGCGCTCCCATTTCGATGACCGGGGAGTAGCTTTCGGAAGCTGCCCGGTGGATGTAAAGTAGGGAAGGGGCTACCTTCAGCGATTGCTTGCGGCAGAGGATGGCGGCGTACAGAAACGTCTGGAAAATATAGTTGGGACGGTTGTCGGCGGGAGTAAACAGTTGTTCTATATTTTCAGGAGTCTTGGGAGTACCGCCTGTCTTGTAGTCCACGATACGTAGCGTGTCTCCTTTGCTGTCCAGGCGGTCGATGGTACCGCCTATCTGTAAGGCAAGCTTTCCTTGCGGAGTATCTATTTCCATCATTTCTCTGACGTCCTGTTCCATACCCTCCATACGGAACGGGGCATATTGCAGGTCATTGCGCAGAAGCTGGCGCAGGTAAGAGGCAATGACTTTGGAATGGATAAGCTGCGTACCGTTATATTCCGGTTGCTCCGTAAGGGGCACATGGAAGAACTTTTCTTTAAAAGCATTGTCCACATAGGCTTGCAGGCGAACATCGTCTTTCAGTAATTGTTCCAGGTCGTCTTTACGTATCTCCCGTCCGTTGGCTGTCAGTTCGTTGTACACCAGTTCGGCGGAACGGTGGAAGATGGTGCCGAAGAGGGTGGAGTCTATCTCGGCGCTTACTTCATCGGGAGCTTTCAGGCCGGCTACGTATCGGTAGTAGAATTTCAGGCGGCAGTCCAGATAGGCATTGAGGGCAGAGGGGGAGAAGAACGCTTTGGGACGTTGGTGGATGTTGTAGGCGTCGAACATCTGTTGCAACATCTCCGGTGTCTTGTGAATCTCAATTTCCCGGGCTTGCTGTGGAGATTGTCCGGCTTCAAGGTACTCAAGGGAGATGTTGTGCGGC
>ENA-OPTX01001240-OPTX01001240.1-human-gut-metagenome-genome-assembly--contig:-NODE-1240-length-9411-cov-4.903057_pt1 | contig 9411 bp, 8 predicted proteins | sample MGYA00241465_ERZ501922 | MGnify/ENA primary metagenome ERZ501922 (study PRJEB25962, sample SAMEA2042399) | human gut metagenome | biome: human gut; feature: human-associated habitat; material: faeces...
CTCCTCGATGGCCTCTTTCAGTAACATGTCCTTGACCTTCATGAGGCGGATGGTGTTGGCGCGCTCGTTCTCGTCCAGCTTCATGGTAATATACTGGATGGCCTCCTCCATTTGGGGGATCTTTACATACTCCAGGGCGTTGACCCGGCGGCGGGTCTTCTCGATCTCCTCGGCCAGGAGCTGGGAGGTCTTTTCGATCTCCGCCAGGCGGAGCATATCCTGGAGCACGCCGGACAGGGCCTCCACGGCGCCGTCCAGTTCGCCGGAGGTGGTGGCGAAGCCGTAGGGGTAGATTTCCCCGGCGTCGTCGCTCTTGGTCTTGAAGTGGTACACCGGCACATTGACGCTCATGATGTTCTGGAAGGTCATGTCCAGCTCCACGCTCTGCTTGGGGTAGAGCAGGGCCTGCTCCAGCATCTCGGTGGACATGAGGGCGGAGGCCACGGTGAAGGAGCCGTGGGCGCGCATCAGCCCCTCCTCCACCCTCTTCCGCAGGGCCCGGTTCTCCCGCACCACGTCCATGAACTGCTTCATGAGCTCGTCGCGCTTGTCCTTGAGCAGCTTGTGGCCCCGGATGGAGGTTCTCAACCGGGTTTTCAGCCGCGTCAGCTCCTGCCGGGTGGGATTCACGTTAATCGCGGGCATGGATTACCCCTCCTTTTTCGGGAGGTATTTCTCAATGAACTCCGGCTTGATGCGCTTGAGCTCCGCCTTGGGCAGGATGCTCAGCAGCTCCCAGCCCAGATCCAGAGTCTCCTCGATGGAGCGGTTCTCGTCGCTGCCCTGGGCCACGTAGCGCTTTTCGAACTCGTCGGCGAACTTGGCGTACTGGAGGTCGGTGGGGGACAGGGCGGCCTCGCCCAGGATGCTCATGAGCTCCTTGTTCTCCTTGCCGGTGGAATAGGCGGCAAAGAGCTGGTTCATGGTGCCCGCGTGGTCCTCCCGCGTCTTGCCGGGGCCCACGCCCTTGTCCTTCAGGCGGGACAGGGAGGGCAGCACGTCCACCGGCGGGATGATGCCCTTGCGGTAGAGCTCCCGGGAGAGGATGATCTGTCCCTCGGTGATATAGCCGGTCAGATCGGGGATGGGGTGGGTCTTGTCGTCCTCGGGCATGGTAAGGATGGGGATGAGGGTGATGGAGCCGCTCTTGTCCAGCTGCCGCCCCGCCCGCTCATAGAGGGTGGCCAGGTTGGTGTAGAGGTAGCCGGGGTAGCCCCGGCGGCCGGGCACCTCCTTCTTGGCGGCGGACACCTCGCGCAGGGCCTCGGCGTAGTTGGTGATGTCGGTCATGATGACCAGCACGTGCATGCCCTTCTCGAAGGCCAGGTACTCGGCGGCGGTGAGGGCCATGCGGGGGGTGGCGATGCGCTCCACCGCCGGGTCGTTGGCCAGGTTGGTGAAGAGCACCGTCCGGTCGATGGCGCCGGTGCGGCGGAACTCCTGCACGAAGAAGTCGGACTCCTCGAAGGTGATGCCGATGGCGGCAAAGACCACGGCGAAGTTGCCCGCGTCGTCCCCCAGCACACGGGCCTGCCGGGCGATCTGGGCGGCCAGGGCCGCGTGGGGCAGGCCGGAGCCGGAGAAGATGGGCAGCTTCTGGCCGCGCACCAGGGTATTCAGGCCGTCGATGGTGGAGATGCCCGTCTGGATGAACTCGTTGGGGTAGTCCCGGGCGGCGGGGTTCATGGGCAGGCCGTTGATGTCCCGGTACTCCTCGGCCAGAATCTCCGGGCCGCCGTCGATGGGCTTGCCCATGCCGTTGAACACCCGGCCCAGCATGTCGCCGGACACGCCCAGCTGGAGGGGGTGGCCCAGGAAGCGCACCTTGGACTCGGCCAGGTTGATGCCCGCGGAGGACTCAAAGAGCTGAACCACGGCGTTGTCGCCGTTGACCTCCAGCACCTGGCAGCGGCGCACGGTGCCGTCGGGCAGCTCAATCTCCCCCAGCTCGTCGTAGGTGACGCCGGACACCCGGCGCACCACCATCAGGGGGCCGTTGACCTCCTGTATGGTACGGTATTCCTTGATCATTCCTCAGCACCTCCCCGGGCGGCGATGTCCGCGATCTGCTCCTCCATCTCCCGGGCCATGTCGGCGTAGACGGCGGCGTACCGGTCGTCCGGCACGCTCTTGGCCCGGCCCATCTGCTCCCGGAAGGGGATGGCGAACAGCTCGGCGGTGGCGGCGCCCTTCTCAATGGCGGCGCGGCACAGCTTGTCGTAGTCCAGAATCATCTGGATCATCTTGTCCTGGCGCTCGTAGCTGGAGTACCAGTCCACCTCCATAAAGCCGTTCTGCTGGAGGAAATCCTCCCGCAGCATCTTGGCGGTCTCCAGGGTGAGCTGGTCGGCGGCGGACAGGGAGTCCTTGCCCACCAGCTGCACAATCTCGTTGAGGCTGGCCTCCTCCTGAAGGATGGACATGGCCTTGTCGCGGTTGACCATGAACTGGGGCCCCAGGTGCTCGTCATACCAGGGCTTGAGGGAGTCCAGGTACAGGGAGTAGGAGTTGAGCCAGTTGATGGCCGGGAAGTGGCGCTTGTAGGCCAGGGAGGCGTCCAGGGCCCAGAACACCTTGACGATGCGCATGGTGGCCTGGCTGACCGGCTCGGACAGGTCGCCGCCGGGGGGCGACACCGCACCCACCGCGGTCAGGGAGCCCCGGCGGTGCTCGTCGGAGCCGATGCACTCCACCATGCCCGCCCGCTCATAGAACTGGGCCAGGCGGGAGGACAGGTAGGCCGGATAGCCCTCCTCGCCGGGCATCTCCTCCAGGCGGCCGGACATCTCGCGCAGGGCCTCGGCCCAGCGGGAGGTGGAGTCGGCGATGACGGCCACGTCGTACCCCATGTCACGGAAGTACTCGGCGATGGTGATGCCGGTATAGATGGAGGCCTCACGGGCGGCCACCGGCATGTCGGAGGTGTTGGCGATCAGAACCGTCCGCTTCATCAGGGACTCGCCGGTGCGGGGGTCCACCAGCTCGGGGAACTCCCGCAGCACGTCGGTCATCTCGTTGCCCCGTTCGCCGCAGCCGATGTAGACCACGATGTCCACGTCCGACCACTTGGCCAGCTGGTGCTGCATCACCGTCTTGCCCGAGCCGAAGGGCCCGGGGATGGCGGCGGTGCCGCCCTTGGCCACGGGGAACATGGCGTCCACGATGCGCTGGCCGGAGAGCAGCGGGGTCCTGGGGGGATACTTGTGCTTGTAGGGCCGCCCCACGCGGACGGGCCACTTCTGCACCATGGTCAGCGCGTGCTTCTCCCCCTTCCCGTCCACCAGCACCGCCACCGTGTCCTGCACCGTGAAGGAGCCGGACTGGATGGACTCGATGGTGCCGGACAGGGTGGGGGGCACCATGATCTTGTGGAGCACCACACTGGTCTCCTGGACGGTGCCCAGCACGTCGCCTCCGGTGACCTTGTCGCCGGGCCTGGCCACGGCGGTGAAGTCCCACTTCTTCTCCCGATCCAGGGCGGGCACCTCCACGCCCCGGGGCAGGTTGTTGTTCCCCGCCTTCCGCATGATGCCCTCCAGGGGGCGCTGGATGCCGTCGTAGATGTTCTCAATGATGCCGGGGCCCAGCTCCACGCTCATGGGCGCGCCGGTGGTCTCCACCACCGCGCCGGGGCCCAGGCCGGAGGTCTCCTCGTACACCTGGATGGACGCCGCATCGCCGTTCATGTTCAGAATCTCGCCGATCAGGCGCTGCTCGCCCACCCGCACCACGTCGGCCATGTTGGCGTCCTTCAGCCCCGTCGCCACCACCAGCGGGCCGGAGACCTTGACAATTTTTCCGCTCAATGCTTCAACCTTCTTTCTCGTCGGCGCAAACTGCACATCCTTCGCGTCCCCGTAAACGGGAACGCTCACTCGTTCCGCTGCGCCTCCTCCTCCCCGCCGGACCCACTTCGTTGGGCTCCGCCGGGGGTCCGGACGGCCATAAAGGCCGCCCCTACCGCAGGGCGTTCCGGACGTAGGGGCGACCTTCATGGTCGCCCGTCCTTCCGGCCATTGCCGATGATCCGCTCCCTCGGCCTGCTCCGTCTTCGGCGCGGGCGGGTGTGGGCACCCGCCCCTACAGGGCGCCCAACGCGTTATGGGCGTAGGGGGAGCTACAAAATATCCGCGCCCACGGCCCGCTCCACGGCCCGCTTGACGTTGGCCATACCGATGCCCAGGGAGCCATCCTTGCCGGGAATCAGGATGATCGCGGGGGTCAGCGCGTCCTTGTACCGCTCCAGCTCCGCCTCCATGTGGGCCGCGTACCCCTCGGTCAGGTACACCACCGCGTAGTTCTCCTTCGCCAGAGCGTGAAGGGTGCGCTTTGCCTCCTCCGCGCTCTCCGCCGGGAACACGTCCAGCCCCAGGGCCTTGAAGCCCAGCACGCTGTCCTTGTCGCCCAGCACCGCGATTTTATAGTTAGACATAGGCCTCACGCAGCCTTTCCCGAATAGTGTCCGCGTCCAGCCCGGCCATACGGCCGGAGAGGATGGTGCGGATGGCGGTGAACTCCGCCTCCCGGGCGTACAGATAGCCTACCACCGCCTGCTCCCCGAAGGGGATGCGGCGGGCCTGGGCCAGGTAGCCCATCACCGCGTCGTCGCACAGCCGCTCAAAGGCGGTGAGCTCCCCGCTGCCGGGAGCGGTGAGGGCCGCGCCGGCCGCCGCCGCATCACTGAGGGGACCGGCCCGGAACACCGCCGCCAGATCATTGCCCTTGCCTGACGTGAGCACGTGGGCCTCCACATTTCCCCCGGGCAGGAGCACCTGGCTCAAAAAGTCGCTCCCCTTCCCCATCCGGGCGCACCGGACGGCGGAGCGCAGGTTGGCGGCGTCGATGAGCAGCCGCACATACCCCTCCAGGAAGGGGCTGCCCACCGCGCGGGCCGTCTCCGCCATCTCCGCAAAATAGGCCCGGTCCAGCACAAAGTCGGCCAGTTGAGGGTCATTTCCACCATTGAGGGTCTCCCGGGCCTGCACAACCGCCCGGCGGAAGGGGTCGGTGAACTCCCGCAGGCTGTCCCGCTGAAAGGCCTCCTTCACCTGGGCGGCGCTCCACCGCCCGCCCTCCATCAGCAGCCGGTCGGCGTCCGCCCCCACCGCGGCCCCCTTTACCAGGGCCTTGGCGTTGTGGTAGTCGTACTTCATCTGAAACAGCTCCACCAGCCGTTTGTCGGGTACTGCGCCGCCCAGCTCCCGGTACAGGGCCGCCCGTGCCGCCGAGAGCAGCTCGTCCAGCCCACGGTTGGTCAGGGCCGGCAGCTCCTCATAGCCGCACTCGGTCAGCACCTTCACCGCCTCGTCGTCGCTGCGGGCCTCCACCATCCGCTCCATCCGCTCTCGGGTCACCAGGCGGTTCTCCATCGCCCGCACGCGGGCTGAGATGGTCAAATAATCCGTGTCTCTGATCTTACTCAAGTTTTCGCCTCCCTATCGGAGCGCTCAGCCAAAGAGCACCTCCACAACCGTCCGGTCCATCTCGCCCCGCAGGAGGCGCACCAGTGTTTCAAAGGTGCAGTTCACTTCCACGTCCCCGTCGCTGAGAATCAGCCCGCCCCGGATGGGCCGGGTCTGGACAGACAGGGTCAAATGGCCGTCCCCCAGCCTCTCGTTGGCCTGGGTGACCACCTGCTTGCCATAGCGCGCCCGGTCCTTCTGGGACAGAATGACCTCCTCCCGTCCCGTGGACGACGCCTCCGCCGCCAGCCCCGCCAGCAGCCCTACGTATTCCCCGTCCGGCAATTCCGACAGTTGCTTTAATGCCGCGGCAAAGGCACGCTCCCTCATTTCCTGCTCGGTACTGAGCCGTAAATTGCGCGCCGCTAAGATTGCAGCATGGGAGAGGCGTTCTTCCCGAAGGGCGGACTCCCTCTCGCTGCGCTCCAACAGGGCGGTGCTCTGAATATACGCCTGTTCTTGATAAGCGGAGAGACATTCCTTCGCTCTGGCCCTGGCTTGGGCCAAAATCCGATCTGCCTCAGTCTGTGCATCAGCGATAATTTGCGCTGTAATCGCTTGGATTCCGTTCATTTGCTCCCACCTTTCTCCCGCGTGCTGCTCCTTACAGGGCGTTCATCAGTAGCAATACAGAGGCCAGCAGGGACAGGATGGCGTAAAACTCCACGATACCGCATAGAATAATTCCTTTCGCCCAGTCGTCCGGCTTTTTGGCAACCACATTGATGGCGGCTGCGGCCACACGGCCCTGATAGAGCGCGGAGAGCCAGCCGCCGAGGGCCATGGGGACACAGGAAACAAAGATGGTCAGTCCGTCCGTCACGGAGAGGTCGGTAATGCCGCCGGAAAAAGCGCCCATGGTAAACAGCGCAAAGAACCATATAACCAAACCATACAGGCCCTGAGTGCCGGGCAGAACTTGAAGAATCAGGCATTTGGAAAAGTGCTCAGGGGTTTCGCTTAAAACGCCGGTAGCCGCCTCGCCGACCATTCCAGTACCTCTGGCAGAGCCTACACAGCAAAGTCCTACCGCAAGAGCGGCACCCAGAAACGCCAGGCCAATACCGCCAAACTGCGCAATAAAGTCAGCCATATCAATCTTCCTCCTTGATATCTACATATTTTGTGTTGATGAGCAGCGGCCGGAAGGGCTTGCCGCCTTCTTTGTAGAACCGTCCAAAGAACTCCAGACATTGGAGCCGCAGATCGTGGACATAGCAGCCCAGCAGATTCAACATGAAGTTCAGCGCGTTTCCTACCAGGGAGATGATAACGAAGCCTGCCACCGAGCCGGTTACCTCACCCAGGGTATTAAACACCTGCGCGATGACGCTGCCAGCCAGCATTAGCGCCATAAGGCGCGCGTAAGACAGGATATCACTGAAAAAGCCGGTGGCTCCATTGTATACCGTCCCAATCAAAGCAGTGAGCTTCCCGAAGCCCTTTGCATTCCGGGTTCCCCCGTAGAGCAGCATGAGAAGCCCAATCAAAAGGACAATGGGATATCCGCCCAAATTTCCGATGCCCACCACCGCCAGGGCCACCCCTGCCAAAATAATCCACCAAGTTCCTTCGTCCCACAGCGCATCAGTCCAGGTGCCCGCTTGTACCTTCCGCACAACACTGATGGCCATACCGGTCAGTACCTGCAGCAGCCCCAAGGCCAGAGAACCAATCAGGATAGCCAGCGTATCCGTAAGGGGAGTAAAGAGCGCGGGCAGAGCGGTAAAGGTTGTGTCCGGGCGGATCAGCTTCGCCAGACGGGGGAGAAAGTCACCCAAGAAGCTTCCGGTAAGCGCTCCCATCACAAACGTACTGATCCCGCACAGGATCAAAAGCCCGGCCATATGCTCCATCGTTCCGCTCGGCCGCAGCTTCCTGCGCATAAAAATGCCACCGGCGAGCATGAGAAGCCCGTAAGCCATATCGGCCATCATCATTCCAAAAAAGAAGATGAAAAAGGGAGCCATAAGCGGGTTGGGATCCACCCCGTCATAGGCGGGATAGACATACATGTCGGTGACCATATTGAGAGGGCGGGTGAGCCGGTTGTTTTTGAGCTTGACAGGCACCTGAGGGTATTCGTCCGGCTCCGGATCAGTGGCCTCCCAGGCGGCGGAGTACTGCGAGAGCAGATGCTCTACGTCGGAAAGCTGTTCCGCCGGAACCCAACCCTCCAGAAAAAACGTGGATGTAGAGGAGAGCAGTTTCTCTTTCGCCTCCATACGTTGGATATCCTGCGTCATGCGGTCTATGCAGATCTGAAGCGCGGTCTGGTGGCCGGCCTCCTGTGCCAGCCGAGCCCGGCATGCCTCTAGTTCCTGTGAAAGTATCCTCTGCCGATCCTCAATCTGATCGATGTTTGACCGGGCGGTCCCCTTCCAACCTCGAAAGCTTGTGGCGGTAAAGCCAAAGCTTTTTAAGGCATCCCGCGCGGCATCCCCTGCTTTTCGGTGACAGAGTACCAGTACATATTGCAGCTCTCCGGCCCGGCCCGCCCATTGTACCTGGCAGAGCTCGGTCGTCTCGGCCAGGGCGGCCTCCACCGCCTGATGACTTGCCAGGCCGGAGAGCGTCCCGAACAGCACTAATACATGTTTCGTAGAAACGGTATCCAGGGGAACGTCCAGCCCCAGCCAGGGCGTCAGGGCCTCTCTCTGCCCGATAAGCTTGTTCTGTTCAGAACAGATACTGTCGCGCTTTTTTTCAAGCGCGGCAACGCGTTCGACCGTTTCCTCCGCCTCCAGAACTATCTGTCGGTCAAACAGTTCCCGCTCCGTAATTCGGGGCCGGGAGGGGAAGCGACCTTTTTTATTTGTAGGGGAACAGCGCTTCAGCCGCTCCAGCGTGGTGCGAAACTCGTCCATCCTGAGCTGTGCATTTGCCAGCTCCCCGTCGCTCTTTGCGGTAAAGCCCTGCCAGCCTGGATCTGAACTTGGCTGTGTTGGCGCACGAAGTTCGACGCAGCCAAGATGCTGGAGTTTCCGAAGGAGTTCCTCACAGTCGGATGCCATGCCGAAGATACGCAGCCGTTTCATTTTGACAATAGACATGAGTCTCCCACAACCCTTCTGACAATAAGTGCGGCCGCGTCTGCAAGCCGTTCTTCCGCCTGCCTCCGCAGGCCGTCACAGGCACGCCGCGCCTCTGTCATAATCGCGTCTGCACGAAGCTGCGCAGCTTGTTCCGCTTGTGTATCCTGTTCCCGCCTCTGTGCTTCCGCCTCACGGAGCGCCTGCTCCAGTGCGGCCTGCCCCTGCCGCTCCGCATCAGAGAGCAGTTTCTTTGCCTGCTCCACAGCCAGAGCTTGGTATTCTTTCGCCTTGTGCTCAGCCTCCTCGATTTGCTGAACCGCATTTTTCGTCATCATTTCCTCACCGCCTTCCTGCATCTGCATTCCGCACACCCGGCAGTTCTCGAGATATCAGTTGCAGCCTGCCGGGCAGCTCCGAATGGGGTTGCCTGACAGGCTGCAAACTTTGGCACGTATCCTACCCAGGCAGCATAGTTCCGGTATCCAGATATCTCGTGTGCCAGGAGAGCGCCTGCTGGAGATTATGGGGAGTATGGCCCCCATATTTTGCGGCGTCCTTTAAGTATTCGCGCAGAAGCGGACGATATTGAGGGTGCGCACAGCGTTCCACGATCAGTTCCGCCCTTTGCCGCGGCGATTTCCAGCGCAGATCCGCCAGTCCCTGCTCCGTGACAATTACCTGCACATCGTGTTCCGTGTGGTCGATGTGGGAACACATGGGGACGATACAACTGATCGCCCCTTCTTTCGCCACCGAGGCTGTGGCAAAGATGGTCAGTCCCGCATTGCGTGCAAAGTCTCCGCTGCCGCCAATGCCGTTCATCATCTTATTTCCCATGATGTGAGTGGAGTTGACGTTGCTTTTTTGCGCGGGAATGAAAAAAACCTTGCAAAACGGGGAACGATGTGATATTA
>ENA-OPTX01001243-OPTX01001243.1-human-gut-metagenome-genome-assembly--contig:-NODE-1243-length-9390-cov-2.812105_pt1 | contig 9390 bp, 6 predicted proteins | sample MGYA00241465_ERZ501922 | MGnify/ENA primary metagenome ERZ501922 (study PRJEB25962, sample SAMEA2042399) | human gut metagenome | biome: human gut; feature: human-associated habitat; material: faeces...
CTGGTATTTACTGCGCAACCGTCAGAAGGAGTTCGCTCTGAGCAGTATTAAAGTTGCCGCCGCCGTAGGTTTGTTCGCCTCTCTCGTCACTGCATGGACGGGGGATATTTCGGGAGTACAGGTAGCCAAAGTGCAACCTATGAAAATGGCTGCCGCTGAAGGATTGCACGATGGCGGAAACGGAGTACCCTTCACCATTGCAGGCGATTTGAAAATCCCCAAAATGCTTTCTATCCTTGCCACTCACGACATAGACGGTTATGTACCGGGTATCAACAATCTGCTGGAAGGTGGTTATCAGATGCCCGACGGTACAACGGCTTTATCGGCCGAAGAGAAAATTAAACGCGGACAGATTGCCATCGCCGCCCTGGATGCATTCCGCAAAGCGCATAAGGCAGGTGACGAAGCAAGTGCCGCAGCAGCTCGCAAGCTTCCGGCCACTTCCAAATAATCTTTAGGAGTAATTCCTCCTCCTGCATCACCGATACGGAGAATCATCACACCTTCGGTTCCCATAATCGTATTATTATCGAGGAAATAATCCACATTAATCAATGCTTCGTAAGTGAATGACGAGAAGAAAGTACCGACAGGGAACTTCACAGAAATATAGTGATTACTGAAATTACCAGCTTTGGTAATTTTCAACGGTTTGGAGAAAAAGAAATATGCAATGTTTGTTCCGGAAAGAGTCGACACCGAAGACGAATGCACCCGCATAGGCAAAACATATGAGTTCCCGGCTTTCAAGGCTTCTAACCCGGAAAGTTCGACTTCTACATTATCCGCATACAATTTTCCACTCGAAATAGAAGATGTCGTACTGCTTAGCTTTACCTGCGAAACATCAAGCATCTCATAATTTGTGCCATACTTTGCATTGTATTCGTCTACTACACTTGGTTCGGCTACACTATATGATACGTCTACCTGAGAGGAAGTTGCTGACGAGAGTCTTGAAACCAGATCAAATGTCATTACATCCATTTCATCTTCCACCGAGAAATTATATTCCTTGCTTTCGAAATAAACCTTAGGCTCCAGCAGGTCATTCATGCTGTCGTTGCAAGCGCCCAACAATAACGCCATACTACCTACCATCAAATAATAGAATATATGTTTATTCATCATCTTTTTACTGTTTTAGAATTTTATAAGTCCACTTATTTCTGCGGTTTATTTTCCGCTTCGTTTTGTTTCGCTTTCCATTCATTGAAAACCCGCTGATTGATTTGAATAGCCTGACGCATCCATTTATAATTTGGCGTATTGTCATAATCATTATCGAAGCGATAAGCTCCTACTCCACCTTTATAACCTTCTTGCGGCATAGCAGCAGCCTGCTTCAGCAATTGACCTCCATTAGTGGCATACTTTTCAAAGTTCTCTGTGCAGATTATTTTTTTAGGATCAACGCCATAACCATCAAAACCGGGATTGGAACTACCATAACTTTGTATAATCCAATAATCGACATACTCATCCAATTCATGGGTAAGCCCATAAATATTTCCATCAATACAGATCATTTTATGTCCTTTACCTTCCGGATCGCTTTTCGGACCAATGTAATTGTTCATCTCTTTAACCAAATGAATCAAATGCTTATTCTGACTCAATGTGCCATCCATATCAAACACACCACTACCGATTTCCCAGTCTACATCATAACCGTCCCATTCGTTTGCATACAAAGAATCACACAGAGCTTTGGCAAACTTCGCCAGACATGCATAATGGTTTTCACTTTCAAACTGACCTTCAAATCCCCAATATTTCCAACGGGCTTGTTTCTTCGCCGTTTCCAATTGAGCCGCCGACCAGCCTTCTTCCTCCGCTTGTTTTTCCACTTCGAGGTATACCGAATTTGGTGTCGCACCCTTACCAAGATAAGAAAGCAGACTTACCTGCAACAGTTTCGTTCCTTTCACCTTTTGCACAAACTCTTTATCTGCCTTCTGCTCCGGAGTGATTTCATAACGTCCTGGAGCGCCACTCCACATAGAAACAAAATCCATACTATCGGGCATAGCAGAGAGATATCCTCTTCGATAAGCTCCAGCAGGCGCCCAATTGGAATACCATCCGAAAGCTACGGGACGATTGTAATTCCAAGCAGTCGCCTTATAGGCGCGCAGATTGGCATAATATGCCTCACTCTCCGCATTGTTCATTGTGGCATACCCGCCTATATGGTCTATCTCAATATTCTCCACATCCATGCAAGAAGTTACCATCATGCCTGTCAATGGAATAATATATAACAATTTTCTTAATGATTTCATATTCTTCATCTGTATTAAAATGATACATGTAGGTTATCTCTTACAATCCCACCACAAACGGGTAGAAGACTTATCTTCGCCACCTGCACCGTTATTGAACAACTTCAAGGCTGCTTCATAAATAGCCTTTCCCTCGTTAGTCTGAGAAAAACTGGTGGGATAAATCATACGGCGAATACCGCCCTCAAGAGTTGCGCCTTGCACTGCTCCTTTCAAAGTCTTAATGACATTCAACTTCGGATAACCGGTTCTTCTCCATTCCGTCCACGCTTCCTGTCCGTTAGGAAACAAAGCAATCCACTTCTGAATCATAATTTTTTCCAACTTCTGCTCAGTTGTCCCTTCAAACTTGACAGTAGTCTCACACGGAGCAGAAAGTGTTTGCCCATACTGATAATGGGAAAGAACATATGCCCGAGGTGACAAATTGGAATTCATATAATCGTCTACAGGTTCGGTCACACCATTCTCCTGAAAAGACATATCAATGCCCTGTTTATACCATGAATCCGCACTGCCGAAACCTTCCCACACTAAAGCTGCTTCCGCACGCAAAAAATAAACTTCCGATGCACGCAGCCAATATGTAGGAGTTCCACTTTGAATATTGGGCTTTGAGCAAGATTTATAGATATCATTCTGCGCATTGGCATGCCCTGCCGGCACCGCTTGATATGTTTTTCCGTTGAAAGCCTCAACACCATAAGAGGCATTACCATCCATCGGCAAAAAATAAACGTTCAAACGCGGGTCTTCATATCCCATCAGATAAGAAAAGATAGAAGAACCCATACGAGCTTCATTATAGTTGCCTGCCAGCCATTCAATGTTGTTGCGAAAAGTCATACCTGCTCCTTGACTCATTTGAGCCGCATCATCCTTAGCCGTCATCACGCCGATAGAATGATTTACTGCTTGAGTAGCAAACTTTTTCGCCAGTTCCGCATCAGCGAAGCGGACACGCATAGCCAAACGAAGCATCAGCGAATTGCCGTATTTCACCCATTTGGTAGCATCTCCGGCATATACCGCATCATAAGCGCCCATTACATTCACCCCATTTTCCGCCTTTTCTGTTAATTCTTCAATGGCTGCGGTCAATTCTTCAAACATCGCCGTATACACCTCTTTCTCCGAATCGAACGGAATGTTCATTGTAGCGTCCGCCGCATGAGAATAAGGCATCGGACCGAAACTTTCAAGTGTCTTGTGCCAAGCGGAAATCTTCAGAATTTGAGCCAAAGCAAAGACTTCGGGCGTACCATTTTTCTCGGACGCTATTTTCAATTTCTTCCAAGGATCAAGAGCATTGGTATAAGACTGTGTATAGGTCGCTTTTATCCAATTGTCCAACAAATAATAAGTAGTATTGTTACTACCTGCGTTCCAACCGTTACTGTTGTTCTCGCCAAAAAATCCACTCCAATTATCGGCCGATAGATGATAAGCTATTTGATACTCATTGATAACATCTGTATCATCAGCCTGTGTGCCTACGGGAATCACTGTCCGTTGCATAGCTGTAATCAGCCCTCCGACTTCAAAACCATCCATCGCACCTTCTCCGTCGCTCATCTCAAATTGGTTGGTATTGATTTCTTCAAAATTGCATGAGGCAAATAGCGTCATTGCGCATATCACCGCTAATAGTTTAAAATGATTCATTTTTCTCATAATAAAGAAGGTGTATTATAATTTAAATTTAATACCGAAGCCAAAGCTACGAACACTCGGTTGCATAAAATAATCATTACCTTGTCCGTAAGTACTAGTGGAAGGAGTCAGTTCCGGATCGAACGGAGCTTCGCAATACAACATCCAAGGATTGTTGGCTATAAACGAAACTGTAACATCTTTCAACACGTTACCAAACCACTTATTAGGCATAGTATAGCTAAAGGTAAGTTCTTGCAAACGAATATTGGTGGCACTGTATACATAGTAACCGGAAGTTTCATAATTTCCCGTACCTGTCATCTGATAATAAGACTTCGCATCTACCAGACCTTGTCCCTTCAACAATACGCCTCCCGCTTCACGAGCCTCAGCCGAACGTTTGGATACACCGAAACGATCAAGCAATGCCTCTGTAGAAGAGGTCACCACGCCTCCAAAACGTCCGTTGATCTGGAATCCGAGCCCAAAGCCTTTGTATGTCAACATATTACTCCATCCCATATTGAAATCAGGAGAAGTTTTTCCCAAATAAACGGGTTCCCCCTTTTCCATTCCAAAGGTTCCGTCGCTCTTTACCTCAACATATCCCAAGTGGTCTTTCTTCAAGAAGGTGTTGGCATAAATATCGTGGATACTTCCGCCTTCTTTCAAGATGACACGACCACCATCCTTCAAAACCTCCGGAATATTAATCGGTTCATCCATCAAATCCGTATGATAGTTTTCAACCATCTCCTTAATCTCGTTTATATTACGAGAGAATGTCAATGTTGAAGAGATTCCTAATCCGAACTTAAACTGATCGGAATAGCTTAATGAAGCCTCCCAACCACGATTTTCCACATTACCGGCCTGCAAATAAATCTGCTTGTATCCGGTAAATTCCGGAAGATCACCCAAGAAAGTCTGATTGTATGTATTAGAATGATAGTAGGTTACCTCCGCACTTAATTTATTCCACAACTTCAGACTTAATCCAAATTCGTATGACTTTGTACGTTCTGCCTTGAAATCAGTAAACGGATAGATACCGGTAGGATCTAATGCACCACCCACAATAGGGGTAGTTACCGTACCCGGAGTCAGTCCCGAACGGGATACAGGCGCACCGACTTCCGTATACGAACCGCGAACTTTCAGGTAAGAGATAAATTCGGGCAATTTGACCATCTCGGAAATAATCCCGGACAGACCGATTGAGGGATAGAAGAAAGATTCTTCATCGGTATTCACCAAACGTGAATTCCAGTCATTACGTCCGGTCAGCGTCAAATAAAGCATACTCTTCCAACCAAGTTCCAAATTGGCAAAAACAGCATGATTACGTACACGACTATCACCACCCTTTTCTGAGATACGACCATTAGCCGGATCGATATTAGAAGCCGCAAATTTATTGGGCACTCCCAATAATGTCCCTTTGTATCCTCTCTCCAATGCCCAATAGTTAGAATAGTTCCAACCCGCATTGGCAGAAATACTGAAATCAGCTATATGTTTGTTTACGTTCAACATAAAGTCGGCATATTCCTGACGGTCTTCATAGTTATTGTATCCATACAGTCCTTTCTTTCCTTCCGCAAATTTATCGTCGGATGAAGCGTAAATCTTGCGTTCAAACAATACATGTGTGTCATCCATTCTGAAACGGGCTGTCGCATTCAACCAATCGGTAATATTATAAGTCAACCCTACGTTGAACATATAACGACTCTTTTCATTCGTAGCTACATTGCGATAAGCAGTCCAGTAAGGGTTCTGTGAAGCATATACCGGATCTGCCACCGGCCAATACTGAACCGGAAGTTGGCGACTTTCATCGAAATGTTCGAATGACTTAATTCCATCAAAGTCTTCACCACGAGGGAACAAATAGGCGGCCATCACCGGATTCCAATATTGTCCTTGCGATACCATATTCTTGTCTTTCTGTTTCACATACGACGCACCTAAATCGAGTTGTAATTTATCATTAAGGAAAGTTGCCGTATTACGGATTGTGAAATTCAAACGTTCATATTCATTATTAGGCACAATACCTTTGGAATTGGTAGAAGAAACAGAAGCAAAAGTCTGATTCGATTTCGTACCGGTGGTCAACGTAACCGAATTAATAAAGTTTGTTCCGGTATTAAAGAAATCCTTCTTAGGATCATAACTTGTAGGAGTCAACAGTTTCTCACCCCAGCTTTCATACATATCTTTTTTGTTACCATACGTATTTTGAAACTCAGGAGTCATATAAGCTTTGCTGAACTCTGAAGAAGAAGAGAACTGCACTGAAAGTTTTCCTTCTTTTCCTTTTTTAGTGGTAATCAAAATTACACCGTTAGCGGCACTACTACCATACAACGCAGCAGCCGAAGGACCACTCAAAACAGAAAGACTTTCAATATCTTCGGGATTGAAGTCGGCGATTCCTTCTGTTCCGGCCTTACCTTCACCCATAATACCACTGTCGGTATTTCCCATATTGGTATTGAACAAAGGAATACCGTCCACCACATACAAAGCATTGTTATCACCTTCGATAGATTTTGCACCACGCATTACAACACGTGTCGCACCACCAACTCCACTAGCACTTTTGTTAATACTCACTCCGGCTATCTTACCGTTCAGCGAGTTTACGAAGTTAGCATCTTTTACCGTAGTCAGTGCATCTCCCTTGACTTGTTGTACATTGTAAGACAACGCCTTTTCTGCACGTTTGATACCCAATGCCGTTACAACAACTTCATCGAGCACTTCTGTATCCTGCTTCATTACAACCGGATAGAAATCTTTCTTGGAAACAGGAATTATCTGTGCAGCATATCCGATATAAGATACTTTGAGAATAGATTTCTCTGCTGCCTTGATCGTAAAGTTACCATCGAAATCGGTAATCGTACCTGTAGAACTACCATCCACAGATATATTTACTCCAATCAACGGTTCACCGCTCTCATCAGTAACCTTTCCTTTGATATTTTTAAGGATTTGTGCAACTACAGGCTTCTTTTCAGCTATTATAATGTAGTTACCTTGTATTTGGAATGAAAAGCCCGTCCCTTTTAAGATGGTATCAAGTGCGGTTTCGAGGGATGCGTTCTGCAAATTTAACTGGGCTATTACTTTTCCTGTCAATTCGGAATCACTATAATTTATAGACATTTTAGACTGTTTTTCCACAGTCTTTAAGGCATCAATGACAGTAATATTCTTTTGTTGGATAGTTATTTTACTATCATTTTGAGCCAAAGCGAAAGTCTGTATAAGAATAAGACTTAAAAAAGTGAGAAAGACCCGCTTATGAGCTATTTTTTCTGCTATTTTTTCGTAGATTTGTAGCATCTTTAGTATTAGTTAATTGGTTATTATTCTAGGATCATTCAGAATAGCGTCAATATTACGCTAATATTAAAAGAGATTGATTTCATATCCGGGAGGAACGGCCATTCCTTCCGGGTATTTTTTTGCATTACGTATTAAATTTAAAAGGTTCTACAATATATTCATTCTTTACTAGTTACATAACACTTATTTCCCTTGATAACATAGTTTACATTTCCAACAACTTGCGATATAATCTTCATAACTTCCTCCAGATTCGCCTGTTTGGAGAAGCGGAAACTATATGTATTCTTTTTCAAGCTATGAAGGCTATATACAAAAGCATAAGGAAATTTGCGTTCAAGACTTGTAAAAATATCCTCCAGATACATATTACTAAAAACCAATTCCCCACGTTGCCATGCCGTCACATCATCTATCTCCGGCATCCGCAGGTTGTGCGCTTTCGTATGTTTGTCATATACCAACTGTTCATTAGGCTTTAAAATAATATTGGACAGCAAGTTATTGAATTCAACTTTCACACTACCTTCCAGCAAAGTAGCCATCAGTTCGCTATTTTCCGGATAAGCATTTACATTAAATTCAGTACCTAAAGCAGTAACTTGATAATCATTGGCCTTTACAATGAAAGGATGCTTCTTATCCGGTTTCACTTTAAAGTTGGCCTCACCAATCAAATATACACTTCTAGTCTCTCCTGTAAATTTTTCCGGATATAGTAGTATACTCTTCGAATTCAACATGACATATGTACCATCCGGTAATGTAAGTTCACGAATTTCCGCTGTCGGTATATAGCATTCAACTAAATCTTTTTCCGGCCGTTCCTTTTCCAACATCAAATAAATAGAAACAGATGAGACTGCTAACAATAAAATAGCTGCAGCTCTCCATATAAGCAACTGGTAATTTCTACGTGAAGTGATAGACTGCATTCCCAGATTCTGCCGCATTCGTTGTATTGATTGTTGCATGCCATCAGGCACTTTCTGTTCTCCTGCTTGTTTCCAAAGCTCACGAAGAGCCTCACTCTTTTCATCAACATGCTCCTCATCAGCCAACCACTGTTGCACTTTCTTATGCGTATCGGCTGAATAGTTATTATGGCCGAACAATTCTATGAGTTGTTGAATATAATCTTTCATGAATCTTTTTCTTTCTTTTTGGGCTTTATACACTAAATACAACTACTACATACATACTACTTAAAAATATCAGAGAAAAAAAATAAAAAAGAGGAGTACCTTCTTTAATTCGATCAATGCCAAATAAACCTGATGCTCTATTGTTCGGATAGAAACATCGAGTTTATCAGCTATTTCTTTATGACTTAATCCCCTGAAACGACTTAGTTCGAATATCAACCGACGACGCTTCGGCATCTTCTCCAGTGTCAACTGAATAATTAAGAGCATCTCCTTATAATACACACTATTCAATATCTCTTCCTTTTCTGTCAATTCATAAAGAAAAGTTTTTTCTATAACCTCCGTCTGATATTCTTGCTCTACCTGTTGATGTTTAAAGATGTTCAGAACTATATTTCTAGTCATTATGAAAATGTAATTATCTAGTTCTTTATCATTATCCAGCCATAACTCCGGCTGCATCCAAAGCTTACAGAAAACATCTTGAGCCACATCTTCTGCATCACTTTCAGATTTAAGCAGCATTTGAGCAAAGTTCTTTACTTTCGGAAAATTCACAGTAAAAAACCTCTGAAACTTTAATTCAATCTGCTTGTCGTTATTTTCCATCTCTCTAGTATTTTTCAGCGTTAACGGTTAAATTAAATGTACCATGTATAAGGTTAAAGAAGCGGTAATATAATAATTCATTATAAACTTATAATCTGAAAGCAAAATAAAAGATTAATAACACAATAAAAAAATATTATTACTGTTTTTTGATTTTTTTTCAAGTAGCCATTACTACAAAGCTCCCTCAAACAAAACAAATGTATATTACACACCCATAAAAATAAAAAAGGCTTCATGAATCAATGATTCATAAAGCCTATAAAGAATACTCGTACTCGAAGCGGGACTTGAACCCGCACAGCCGCAATGGCCAAAGGATTTTAAGT
>ENA-OPTX01001244-OPTX01001244.1-human-gut-metagenome-genome-assembly--contig:-NODE-1244-length-9370-cov-2.282126_pt1 | contig 9370 bp, 6 predicted proteins | sample MGYA00241465_ERZ501922 | MGnify/ENA primary metagenome ERZ501922 (study PRJEB25962, sample SAMEA2042399) | human gut metagenome | biome: human gut; feature: human-associated habitat; material: faeces...
AAAGGCATCGGCAAGACCGCCCCAGCCCACATACCGAGAAAGGATTTTCTGCTGTTCCGGCGTTGCCTGCTCGGTGGTTTCATTGGTGTTCTCGGACGCGGTGACATTCTCGTCGGCCATGGCCAGCTCCTTTAAGTAAGCTTCATGTAGTGCAGGGGATGCGGATCGTGCGAACGTGCTTTCAAAGCCTGAAAAACGCGCTGCATTTTCCGCAACCTCATTTATTATAGGGAATCGTGGCAAAAGGCGCATCTATTTCAGGATTTCCAGAGTGGCTCCCCCCTGAACGTGTTGTGGAGCAGCGTGTTATCGACACGCTCCGTGAAGTTTTCGAGCTCAATGGCTTCATTGGCATTGAAACTCGTGCTGTTGAGCAGGGTTCGAGTCTGCTCAAGAAGGGCGAAACCAGCAAGGAAATTTACCTGCTGAGCCGCCTTCAGGAGGTCGGTCATGAGTCCGACACTCCGATTGAGGACCGCCTTGGTCTGCACTTCGATTTGACTGTTCCGCTGAGCCGTTATGTGGTCGAACATTCCGGCGATTTGGCATTCCCTTTCAAGCGTTGGCAGATTCAGAAGGTCTGGCGTGGCGAACGCCCGCAGGAAGGTCGTTTCCGCGAGTTCGTGCAGGCCGATATCGATGTGATCGGCAACGGTGATCTGCCCGATCATTACGAGGTCGAGCTGCCGCTGGTCATGGTATCGGCATTGGAACGTCTGCGTGAGTTCGGTTTGCCGAAGGCCACCGTGCATGCGAACAACCGTAAGCTTTCTGAAGGTTTCTACCGTGGTCTTGGCTTGACCGATGTCGAGGGCGTGCTCCGTGAGATCGATAAGCTCGACAAGATCGGTGCCGACGAAGTGGCCAAGTTGCTGGTCGAAGGCTGTGGAGCCGACGAGAATCAGGCACGTGCGTGCCTTGAGCTGGCTGAGCTGACCGCAGCTGACGGCGCTGAACTGTCCGGCAAGTTCGACACGCTGTGCGAGAAGCATGGCATTGCCAATGATTCCGAGGCGTACATGCTCGAACGTCAGGGTCTTGACACGTTGGCGATGATTGTTGACGAGGCCGCTCGTATTCGCCCGGGCTCCGTGATCGCTGATTTGAAGATCGCGCGTGGTCTGGATTACTACACCGGTTCCGTGTATGAGACGTTCCTTGACGGTGCTGCGGCTCTTGGTTCCATCTGTTCCGGCGGTCGTTACGACAATCTCGCATCGCAGGGCAATAGGAAGTATCCGGGCGTGGGCCTGTCCATTGGCCTGTCCCGTCTCGTTTCATACATGCTGCACACCGCCGGTGCCCATGCGAATCGCGTGTCTCCGGCTTCCGTGCTCGTGGCCGTGTGGAATGAGGAGGACCGTTCCGCTTCCAACCAAATCGCCAATCAGCTGCGCGCCCGTGGCATTGCGGCAGATGTGGCTCCGACCGCAGCCAAGCTTGGCAAGCAGATCAAGTACGCCGACAAGCTCGGCATCCCATACGTGTGGTTCCCCGCGGACAAGTCCGCGCAGGACGCTTCGGACGAAGTCAAGAACATCATCACGGGCGACCAGCAGCCGGCCAGCGCACAGTCTTGGGAGCCGGATACTGTGTATGCCCAGCAAACCGTTACCGTAGAAGCCTGAAATCGCAAGACTTCAATCATTAGAGAACAAGGAATAGGGGAAGCATGAGCCAGACGGCTTATAGAACACATCATGCAACCGAAGTGACCGAGGAACTCGTCGGTCAGAAGGTGACGCTCTCCGGTTGGGTCGATCGTCGTCGTGACCACGGTGGCGTGGCCTTCATCGATCTTCGTGACAACACCGGTCTTGTGCAGGTAGTTATCTACGACGAAGACATGGCACGTCCGCTGCGCTCCGAGTTTGTGATTCAGGTGGTGGGCGAGGTCCGCCTGCGTCCGGACGGTAACGAGAATGATCATCTGGCCACCGGCAAGATCGAGGTTGTGGCGGAAAACATCGAGGTGCTCGCCAAGTCTGACGCGCTGCCGTTCCAGGTGTCCACCGCGTTGGAAAACGAGTACGAGAACAAGCTGCCGGGCGAAGAAGTTCGCCTCAAGTACCGTTATCTCGACCTGCGCCGCCCGTCCATGCAGCGCAATCTGAAGCTGCGTTCCCAGATGTCGAAGGCTGCTCGCCACGCTCTGGAAGAGATGGGCTTCGAAGAGGTCGAAACCCCGACCATGATCAAGTCCACTCCGGAAGGCGCTCGCGATTTTGTGGTGCCGGCCCGCTTGGTGCCAGGTTCTTGGTACGCGTTGCCGCAGTCCCCGCAGCTTCTCAAGCAGCTGCTGATGGTTTCCGGCGTGGAACGCTACTACCAGCTGGCCCGCTGCTACCGTGACGAGGATTTCCGTGCAGATCGTCAGCCGGAGTTCACCCAGCTCGATATGGAAATGGCGTTCGTGGATCAGGAAGACGTGATGGCCATGGCCGAAAAGGTCATCGCCGCCATCTGGAAGTCCGCAGGCTATGAGATCCAGCTGCCGATTCAGCGCATCACTTGGCAGGAAGCCATGGATAAGTACGGCTCCGACAAGCCGGATCTGCGTTTCGGCAACCCGCTGATCGAGCTGACCGACTACTTCAAGAACACTCCGTTCCGCGTGTTCCAGGCTCCGTACGTTGGTGCGGTGCTCTTCAAGGGTGGCGCGGCCACGCCTCGTCGCCAGTTCGACGCTTGGCAGGATTGGGCCAAGCAGCGCGGCGCCAAGGGCCTCGCCTACGTGGTGTTCGCTGAGAACGGCGAGCTCAAGGGACCTGTTGCCAAGAACCTGTCTGAAGAGGAGCGCGCTGGCCTGAAGGAAGCCGTTGGCGCAGAAGACGGCGATGCCGTGTTCTTCGCAGCAGGCCGTCGCACCTCCGCTCAGGAGCTGCTGGGTGCCGTGCGTGTGGAACTGGCCGATCGCGCCGGTCTGCTCAAGCCGGACGACTTCGCTTTCACTTGGGTTGTGGACTTCCCGCTGTTCAAGCCCACCGACGATCCGGATGACGACGATGTGGCAGTCGGCCACTCCAAGTGGACCTCCATGCACCATCCGTTCACCATGCCGTCCAAGGATTGGATCGACACCTTCGACAAGGATCCGGAGCACGCCATGTCTGATTCCTACGACATCGTGTGCAACGGTAACGAAATGGGCGGCGGTTCCGTGCGTATCCACCGTGATGACATTCAGGATCGTGTGCTCGATGTGCTCGGCATCACCAAGGAAGAGGCCGACGAGAAGTTCGGCTTCCTGCTTGAGGCATTCAAGTACGGCGCTCCGCCTCACGCGGGTTTGGCCCTCGGTTGGGACCGCACCGTGTCCATCCTGGCCGGTGCAGACTCCATCCGCGACGTCATCGCCTTCCCGAAGGCTGGCGGCGGTCGTGATCCGCTGACCGGCGCCCCGGCTCCGATTTCCGACGAACAGCGTGCGGAAACCGGCGTTGATTATGATCCGGAAGAAGACGAAGACTGATAGTGTTTTCGCTTTGAGATAACAGGCTGTCTTTGCATGAGAGACCGTGCAAGGACAGCCTGTTTTTATTGTTTACGCTGTCTATTTTCTCTTGCTGCCGGTATGGTGGAGCAAAGATGAGTATCTGAAATATTATGAGAAAGAACTGAATCTGTAGTATGAATTTGAAGCAATCGTTGGAAAAACATGATTTTCATGGTGTCTGGATGCGACTTCTCGCGTTGGCGATGATACTGATTGTGGCAGTGAGTGCACTCATCGCATCCCCAGTTAGTGCTAACGCCGCCGAAGTCGGAGATCCCTCCGCAGTCAAGGGCAAAACCTACGCGGTCGGCACCGATACCACATTCGCACCGTTCGAATATCGCGAGAACGGCAAGATGACCGGTATCGATATGGAACTGATCCGTGCCATCGCCCAAGAAGAAGGATTCGAAGTCACCATCCAATCATTGGGTTTCAATGCAGCATTGCAGGCTTTGAGCTCCAATCAGGTGGATGTGGTGATCGCAGGCATGTCAATCACCGACGAACGCAAGGCGACCTACGATTTTTCCAATCCTTACTTCCAGTCCGGTATCCAGATGGCCATCGCTGAAAACAACGATAGTATTACCAGCTACAAGGATCTTGACGGTAAGACCGTTGTCGCCAAAACCGGATCGGAAGGCGAATCCTACGCCAAACAGCATGCAAGCGAATACGGCTATACCGTGACTTCCGTGGACCAGTCATCAACCATGTATGAGATGGTCAAATCCGGCAATGCGGATGCCGTGTTCGACGACTATCCGGTGCTTGCCTATGGTGTTTCCCAAAACAACGGTTTGAAGATCGTGACTCCGAAGGTGCCGCATGGTGAATACGGCATGGCCGTGAACAAAGGCAAGAACGCCGATCTGCTGGCCGCCATCGACGATGGTCTGAACAAGCTCATCGCTTCGGGCGAGTATGAGACGATTGTCGCACAGTATTTGGGTGCCGATGGCGCGAAGGAACAGGTCGAGGCGATTTCCGGCAAGGTCACCGACAACGGTGCCGACGGTGAGGCGCAGAAGAAGGTCGGTTTCTTTGGTCTGGTCAAACAGTCGATGCCGGCTTTGCTGACTGGTCTGAAGAACACGCTGTTGATCACGTTGCTGTCGTTTGTGATCGCACTGGCGTTGGGTGTTGCTTTCGGCTTGATGAAAGTATCGGAGAACAAGATTCTGAGAGGCGTGTCCAAGGTTTATATCGCAGTGTTCCGCGGCACTCCGATTCTGGTGTGGGCGTTCTTCTTCTATTTCGGTGTGCCGCAGCTTATCGGACACAGTGTGAACATTTGGGTTGCAGGTGCGTTGACGTTGTCGCTCAATTCCGGCGCATATCTGGCGGAGATCGTGCGTGGCGCCGTGCAGTCCGTTGACTCTGGTCAGATGGAGGGAGCACGCTCGCTTGGCCTCAACCATCATCAGGCCATGGCGCGCGTGATCATGCCTCAGGCCACTGCAATCGCCATGCCGTCGATCATCAACCAGCTGGTCATTATGATCAAGGATTCCTCGCTGCTGCTGGCCATCGGCTTTGGTGAATTGCTGTATCAGGCGCAGCAATTGTATGCGGCGAACTTCCGCGTCACCGAAACGTTGCTGATCGTCGGTGTGATGTACTTCGTGGCCATCACCATCCTCACATGGCTGGCCAATATCGTTGACAGGAAGGTGAATCGATGAGCGAGAACTGCAATCACGGCAACAATGATGGCGAAGTGATCATCGACGTCAAGAATCTGCATAAAAACTATGGTCATATGGAAGTCATCAAAGGCGTCGATCTTACGGTACGCAAGGGCGAGGTGATCTGTATCATCGGACCGTCTGGTGCCGGCAAATCCACCATGTTGCGTTGCCTGAACGGACTTGAACAGGCATCCAGCGGCCAGATCGTGGTCAACGGTCATGATCTGGGTGATCCGCATGTGAACATCGACCAGGTTCGAGAGCAGGTTGGCATGGTGTTCCAGCATTTCAACCTGTTCAACAACATGAGCGTGATTGACAACATCACGCTTGCGCCGAAACTGGTGCACAAGGAAACCGACGAGCAGGCGCGTGAACATGCGATGGCATTGCTGAAAACCGTGGGATTGGCCGAAAAGGCCGATGTCATGCCTCGCTCGTTGTCTGGCGGTCAAAAGCAGCGTGTTGCCATCGCACGATCCTTGGCCATGCGTCCGAAGGTCATGCTGTTCGACGAGGCCACGTCGGCGCTTGACCCGGAGATGGTCGGTGATGTGCTCGAAGTCATTCGTGAGCTGGCCGAAGACGGCATGACCATGGTGCTGGTGACCCACGAGATGGGTTTCGCCCGCGAAGTGGCCACCCGCGTGATCTTCACCGACGCCGGCGTGATCGAGGAGGAAGGCACTCCGGACGAGATCTTCAACCATCCAAAGAGCGAACGATTGAAGACGTTCCTTTCCAAAGTGCTCTGAGTGCTCTCTTGGCCCCGGCGATTGCTTAATCGCTGATCGCGGATGAAATGCTGCGATCGTGTGACGGATGGTCATACGAATCTGCATGTAAAAGACAGGCGAATGTAGGGTGAAATTCATCTTGCGTTCGCCTGTTCGGCTCTTTCTCGTTGCTTGGCGTTCCTACGTTGGTATGCATGAGCATTGGTGATACATGGCGTCGCGTTGTGGATGGTTTCAAATCCAAGGTGCCCGAACGAGTGGTGTTCGGTGCGGTGGTTGTATTGTTCGTAATAGCGGTGCTGGCTATCGAATTGCCACGATGGTGGTAGCTGCCACGTACGGCGCTCAAGATATCGGTATTGCGGTCGATAACGCGTTATGATGCATTTTGAGACAACGTCGTCTCACATTTCGAGCACGTCAGGGGGTGGTAACAGCCGCAGAAACATGGTTTCCATATACTATCCGTATGACAGATATCAAAGAAACGCAAGAGACGCGCCCGATCATGCCGGGTACGGAAGACAGCGACCGACCGTTGGTCGAATTGACCCACGTTGAAAAGCATTACGGTGACTTGCATGTGCTCAAGGACATCAACCTCACCGTCAAGAAGGGCGAGGTACTGGTCATCGTCGGTCCATCCGGTTCCGGCAAATCCACCATGTGCCGCACCATCAACCGTTTGGAAACCGTCGATTCCGGCGACATCCGCATCGACGGCAAGCCGTTGCCTCAGGAAGGCAAGGAGCTCGCCAGCCTGCGCGCCGAGGTTGGCATGGTGTTCCAGTCGTTCAACCTGTTCGCCAACAAGACCATTCTTGAAAACGTGACGCTTGCGCCGATCAAGGTGCGCCACATGGATAAGAAGGCGGCCGAGGATCTCGCCATGGACCTGCTCTCCCGAGTGGGAGTGGCTTCGCAGGCTTCCAAGATGCCATCGCAGCTTTCCGGCGGTCAGCAGCAGCGTGTCGCCATCGCCCGAGCGCTTGCCATGCAGCCGAAGGTCATGTTGTTCGATGAGCCGACGTCCGCGCTTGATCCGGAAATGGTCAACGAAGTGCTTGACGTCATGGTGGAGCTGGCTCACGAAGGCATGACCATGCTGTGCGTGACCCACGAGATGGGCTTCGCACGCAAGGTGGCCGACAAGGTCGTGTTCATGGCCGACGGTCAGATTCTTGAGCAGAGCACGCCGGAAGACTTCTTCGAAAACCCGAAGACCGATCGTGCCAAGGACTTCCTGTCGAAGATTCTCACCCACTGAAGTGACTGACGGGAATAAGACAGAAGAAGGATTTTCGATATGAGACTTTCTATGATGGCGAAGCGTATGCTGCGCAGGGTTATAGCGACTTTCTGCGCCTGTGCATGCGTGTTCGCAGTGTCCGCCTGCGGCGCGGACGATGCCGATGGCAAGATTCGCATCGGTATCAAATTCGACCAGCCTGGTCTGGGCTTCAAAAAGTCCGGCACGTATGTCGGCTTCGACGTTGACGTAGCCAAGTACATCGCCAAGAAACTCGGCTATTCCGAAGACCAGATCGTGTGGAAGGAAGCACCGTCGAAGCAGCGTGAAGCCATGCTGCAGAACGGTGACGTCGATTACATCGTCGCCACGTACTCCATCACCGACGAACGCAAGAAGGTCGTCTCCTTCGCTGGACCGTACTTCGTTGCGGGTCAGGATCTGCTCGTTCGTAAAGACGAAACCTCCATCAAGGGACCTGAGGATCTGAACGGCAAGCGTTTGTGCTCCGTGACCGGTTCCACTTCCGCGGTCACCGTCAAGGAGAAGTTCGCCAACGAAGTGCAGCTCATGGAGCAGCCTGGTTACGCGGAGTGCGCTACCGCACTGTTCTCTGGCATTGTTGATGCGGTGACCACCGACGACATTATTTTGGCTGGTCTTGCCTCCGCGTCCCGCGGCCGTCTGCGCGTGGTCGGCAAGCCGTTCACCCAGGAGTATTACGGCGTCGGCATCAAGAAGGGCGATACGAAGCTGGCCACCCAGATCAACAACGCCATCGCCGATATGATCCAGGATGGTTCTTGGCAGCGTGCCATTTCCGACAACACGAAGGGCACCGCATACACGCCGAACGCGAAGTACAATCCGCCGGAGCCGACTGAGGGGGAGAGATAATGGAAGCGTTCATCTCATTGTTCAGCCAGTACAATGTGCCGGCTGCGTTCTTGGTGAACATTGAACTGACCCTGTGGTCGGCGTTGTTCTCCACGATTCTTGGCGTCATCCTCGTGATGATGCGCATCTCGCCGGTCGCGTCGCTGCGTATGGTCTCGGGTGCTTACGTCGAGCTGTTCAAGAACCTGCCGTTGACCATCATCATGGTGTTCATGGTGCTGGGTGCCTACGCGCAGCTGAAGCTCAGCTTCTCCGACACGTTCGCCACCAACTTCTTCTGGCTTGCCGTCACCGGTTTGAGCCTGTATACGGCGGCCTTCGTGTGCGAATCGCTGCGATCCGGCATCAACACCGTGCCGCTTGGCCAGGCTGAAGCCTGCCGTGCGCTGGGATTGAACTTCATGCAGTCCGCCACCCAGATCATTCTGCCTCAGGCGTTCCGTGGCTCCGTGGCACCGCTGGGCAACACGTTGATCGCATTGCTGAAGAATTCCACGGTTGCGGCCGCGGCTTCCGTCGCCACCGAAACCTCGTCGTTGATGAGCGAAATGATCGAATACCGTTCCGACGTGATTGTTCCGATCTTCCTGATCTTCGCATTCGGTTATGTGATTCTGATCATTCCGATCGGCATGCTGACCACGTATCTGTCCAACAAGCTCGCGGTGAGGAGGTGACGCACCATGGCAAGCGATGAAAGCGCGGTGCTGTTCGACCAGCCCGGTCCTAAGACCCGTAAAACCATTCGTATCGTCAACTGGATTGCCGGCATTGTCTTTGCAATCGTAGTTGTGCTCATTCTCATGAGGCTTCACAATCCGCCGGATGGCGAGAACCAGCTGAGCTGGGAGTTGTGGAAGCCGGCGCTTGACGCTGAAGCATGGACCGATTTCTATCTGCCCGGATTGTGGGCCACGATTCGAGCTTCCGTGTTGGCAGTGATCGGCGCAGTGCTGTTCGGTCTGATTTTCGGTATCGGCCGTCTGCTGCCGAATATCGTGATTCGTGCGATTTCCGGCGCCATCGTTGAGTTCGCACGTGCGGTCCCTGTGCTGCTGCTGATGATCTTCTTCTGGCGTTGGTTCGCTTTCGCAGGCATGTCAAGCCCCGCATACTGGGCTGTGGTGCTCGCATTGGTGATCTACAACGGTTCCGTGGTGGCCGAGCTGGTTCGTTCCGGTGTCGGCAACCTGCCGAACGGCCAGCGTGAGGCGTCGCTCGCCTTGGGCTTGACCCGCACGCAGTCGCTGATGGAAATCGAAGTGCCACAGGCCATCTACGCCATGCTTCCTGCCGC